>ENA-OQDW01000929-OQDW01000929.1-human-gut-metagenome-genome-assembly--contig:-NODE-929-length-11411-cov-1.502836_pt1 | contig 11411 bp, 15 predicted proteins | sample MGYA00242784_ERZ504613 | MGnify/ENA primary metagenome ERZ504613 (study PRJEB26092, sample SAMD00036330) | human gut metagenome | host: Homo sapiens | study: EMG produced TPA metagenomics assembly of... | reverse complement strand
CCTTTACATGGTCGTTATGCTCATGTGTCAACAGTACGCCCGTCAAATCTTCAGGCTTCATGCCTGCCTGATGCAGACGTTCCGTCAGCTGGCGGCAGCTGATGCCGACATCTACCAGAAAAGCCTGCTCTCCGGCACGTATCACCGCGGCATTGCCTTTACTGCCGCTGGCCAGGATCGTGATTTCAAACTCACTGCTCATGCTTCGCCTGCCGCGATTTTGTGCCCGGCACTGGTTCCAATACGTTCAGCTCCTGCAGCCAGCATAGCCTGCGCAGCTTCCGCGTCACGTATACCTCCGGCGGCTTTGACTTTGAGACCATACTTTCTGCTTCGGCTGCCAGCAGCTTTACGTCATCGACAGTAGCGCCGCCCTTGTTAAACCCGTACTGGTCTTGACAAAACGCCGCACCGCCTTCGGCTACTAAACGACAGGCCGTACACTTTTCAGCGTCTGTCAGCAGGCAGGCTTCAATGATCACCTTGACCGGAAACGGACTGGCCGCCTCGACTACGCTGCGGATATCACTGACTACAGCAGCATAATCACCGGTCTTAAATGCCGATACGTTCATGACCATATCTATTTCATCAGCGTGCGCTTCGACCGCCATTTTTGTCTCCAGAGCCTTGACCTCAGAAAATGCAGCTCCCAGCGGGAACCCTACTACTGTCACAACCTTGACGTTCGTATCGCTCAGCAGATGTCTGGCCAGCCCCACATAACACGGATTCACACAAACGCCAAAGAGCCCGTATTTCCGGGCTTCGCTGCAAAGCTGCATAATATCCTCGACAGTTGCCTCAGGTTTTAATAAAGTATGTTCAAGATGCTTCGCAATCGTCATCCCCGACTCCTCCTCATCTTCTATAATGATTTTGCTTTCTATAATATTATATCAAAACTTTATACTTTCTGCTTTGACAAAAAAGTAAATTTTTATAAAAACAGAGCCATAATTTTAATTATAGCTGTTCATTGTAATTATACACTAACAATATTCTATATTATCATACAATAAAAACTCTGTGTTCTTAATAAAAAAGCCCCGACTGTACAGTCGGGGCAACATAAACATTTCTCTAATTTCAGTGTTTTTATCGGCACTTCTCACAAACGCCAAAGAAATAAAATTGGTGTTTGTCGATACTGTAACCGCTTGCTTCTTCCACCTTTACGACCAGAGACCGGTCATTGAGAGCCGGTACATCATCGACACGGCCGCAGACAGTACACTGCACATGGCTGTGCTCGCTGATATCAGCATCATAGCGGAAACTGTCCTCGCCGGTATTGATGATCTGGATCAGGCCCAGTTTATTGAGAATCTCGACGGTCTTATAAACCGTAGCAAAACTCATGGAAGGATATTTAGGCTGCAGGGTACCGAACAGCATTTCAGCACTGGGATGCTGCTTGGTATTAGCCAGCGCTTCATAAACTGCCAATCTTTGCGGAGTGACTTTATAACCGTTTTGACGCAGCAGGGCGGTCAGTTCTTGGTTGTTTAACATGATTTACCTCCTTGGTTGAAATGTTTTTTGTCCGGCATTTATTGCTGTTTAGTTTTAGATAATCTTTATCTATTATTTACTAAATTATAATAAAGAAAAACTTTCCTGTCAATATTTAATATCCTTTAATTGCAGCTGTTTAAACATATTTCACAAACCTTCCACAAGGATTTTGGCAATTAAAAGCGAAATTTTATAATTATTATACACAAGAAAGAGGTAGACCCATGACCATTGAACAAATAATTGCCGGCGAACTGTCGGTCAGACCGCAGCAGGCAGCCGCAACTCTAGAACTGCTGGACAGCGGTAATACTATCCCTTTATCGCCCGCTACCGCAAGGAAGTGACCGGATCGCTGGACGAAGAACAAATCCGTATGATCAGCGAACGTGCTCAATATCTACGTAATCTGGAAGAACGCCGTCAGGAAATACTGGAATCAATAACTTCACAGGAAAAACTGACCCCTGAACTTGAAAGCCAGATCAAAGCTGCTGTCAAAATGCAGGAGCTGGAAGATCTTTATCTGCCTTACCGTCCTAAAAAACGTACCCGGGCACAGATAGCCCGTGAACGCGGACTGGAGCCGCTGGCAGAACTGATCATGCTCAATCCCAGCCGCTAATGACCTTAGACAAGCTGGCCAGCCTGCATGTAGATCCTGAAAAAGGTGTCAACTCTGTTTCCGAAGCCTGGGCCGGGGCCTCCGACATAGTTGCCGAAAATATTTCCGACCGCGCCGATATCCGCGAACTGATCCGCAAAGAACTTTGGAAAGGTGCCGAACTTGCTTCAACGCTGACAGTTGATGAAACCGAAGGGCAGGATTACCTGATGTATAAAGAATATTCTGAACCGGTACGTCAGTTGCCGCCGCACCGCATTTTAGCCTTGAACCGCGGTGAAAGCAAAAACTGTCTGAAGCTCACCCTAAATTATCCTGCGGATGCCATGCTGACTAACTGGCTCAAAACTGAAAATCCAGCCGCACACAGTTTGGAACGAGCTTTATACAAATGCTGTTGCCGACAGCTACAAAAGACTGCTGTTTCCCTCGCTGGAGCGGGAACTGCGTAATGAACTGACGGAAAAAGCAGAAAAACAGGCTATTTCTGTCTTTGCCGCCAACCTGCGGCAGCTGCTGCTGCAGCAGCCTATTGCCGGGCATACTGTTTTAGGTCTCGATCCCGGTTACCGCACTGGCTGTAAAGCAGCCGTTATTGATCCCAACGGACGTACACTGGCTATCAATACGCTGTATATCACCGGCAGCAGCATCAGCGTGAACAGGCGGAAGCCGGCTTTATGGATCTGGTGACCAGGCATAAAGTTACCCTGGTAGCTATCGGCAACGGAACTGCTTCTTTTGAAACAGAGGAGTTTACGGCCCAGATGATCGAAAAATACCATCTTGATATTGCTTACCTGATCGTCAGCGAAGCAGGCGCTTCTGTTTATTCTGCCTCCAAGCTGGCCCGCGAAGAGCTGCCCGATCTGGACGTTTCCCTGCGCGGAGCGGTATCCATTGCCCGCCGTGTACAGGACCTCTGGCAGAACTTGTCAAAATAGAGCCCAAGGCTATTGGTGTTGGTCAATATCAGCATGATGTCAATCAAAAGGAACTCACTGCGACCTTAGGTACTGTTGTCGAGTCCTGCGTCAACCACGTCGGCGTCGAGCTGAATACAGCTTCTCCCGCTCTGCTTTCATACGTAGCAGGCATTTCCGGCACCGTCGCCAAAAATATTATTGCCTACCGTGACGATAACGGTGCCTTTACCAGCCGTAAGGAACTTTTAAAAGTTGCCCGTCTGGGTCCGGCAGCCTTTACTCAATGCGCAGGCTTTCTGCGTATCGCCCAGGCAAAAAATCCTTTAGACAATACCTCCGTCCACCCTGAAAGCTATACCTTAGCAGAGCAGATCCTGGCAGAGCTTGGCTTTGACCTGAAACACTGTAATGACATCGCTGTTCAGGAAGCGGCAGCTAAAGCCGACGCCTCTGCCATTGCCGTCAAACTGAACGCCGGCCTGCCGACTGTAACTGATATCCTGGAAGCCCTGGCCCGGCCGGGGCGCGATCCGCGCGAAGATGCTCCGGCACCGCTGACACGCAAAAAGGTAGCAAAACTGAGCGATTTGGAGATCGGCAGCGTTGTCAAAGGAACAGTCCAAAATGTTGTTGATTTCGGAGTTTTCGTAGATATCGGCCTAAAAACCAGCGGTCTGATTCACCGCAGCGAATTATCCAACAGTCGGTTTCACCACCCTCTGGACGTTATCAGCGTCGGCGATGTGATCGAGCCGGTCATCATCAGCATCGACGAACAACGTAACCGTATCGGCCTGAGCTTAAAACAGGCAAAAAAAACTACCGTCTAAATATAATTTAAACAGACGTCTTTTAAAGACGTCTGTTTTTTATTGTTACAAATTATATTTTCATCACAATATTAATAAATATAAAGATATGTATACTTTTATTTTTATGATATAATATTTTTAAATAACAATCAATAATATTTAGGTGATAAACATGAAAAGAGATATCAATACCCTCAGTCTGTTAAATGAAATATCGGAACTTGTTTATGTTTCCGATCCAGAAACCTACGAGCTGCTGTTTGTCAATCAGACCGGCTGCCAGACACTGCATCTGGAAAACTACAAGCACAAAAAATGCTATGAAGTTTTACAGGGTAAAACTTCACCCTGCGAATTCTGTACCAACGACAGACTGTGCGATGATAATTTTTATACCTGGGAATTCACAAATCCCTCTATCGGCAGACACTTTTTACTCAAGGATAAAATAATCCAATGGCGCGGCAAAACTGCACGCATGGAAATAGCTTTTGATATAACAGAACGCGAACTGCAAAAGCAGGAACTGAAAAATATGCTTGATGTCCAGACCTTAATTACCAACTGTGTCCGAATGCTTTACGCCGTCGATGACCTCGATCAGACGATCAATGCTGTCTTGACCCAGATCGGCGAATTTCTAGTTTCTGACCGTGCTTATGTTTTTGAAATCAAAGACGAGTTGATGAACAACACACATGAATGGACAGCTCCCGGGATCTCGCCGCAGCTGGAGAAGCTGCAGCAGCTCGATCTGTCATTGATTTCCGACTGGCTGCCGTTTTTTGAAAAAAACGACTGTATCATCATCGACGATGTCGAACAGCTGCAAAAGACTAATCCGGCGGCTTATGCTACGCTGCACGCCCAGGAAATCACCTCTTTGATCGCTGCGCCTATTTTTTTGGATAACAAGCTGGCAGGCTATATCGGCATCGATAATTACGACAGTGAAAAAATCAAAAATTCTTCTTATTTGCTGCTTTCCATGTCCATTTTTCTTTCCTATGCGATCAGACATCGGAATCATGTCGATATGCTGCATCGCCTCAGCTACCACGATCTGCTGACGAACGCACTGAACAGAAACGCTTTTATGGACGTGCTCAGTCAGTTCAGGCCGGGACAATATGCTTCTGCCGGCATTATTTATATTGATATCAACGGTATGAAGGAAATCAATGATTTTTACGGCCATCACCAGGGTGATAAAATCCTTATAACAACTGTAGCCAAAGTCTTCAACCTTTTTAAACCCGACGAACTTTTCCGCATCGGCGGTGATGAGTTTGTTATCATCACCTATGATCTGACAGAAACCGATTTTTATGAAAAATTTAACCTTTTGCGTAATATTTTCTGTGAAAAAACTAACTTGCCCTTCTCCATCGCTACAGGCAGCTGCTGGGTCAAATCCCCCAGCGATTTAAACAGCCTGCTGCAGCAGGCTGACAGCGCTATGTATACGGATAAGAAAAAATTTTATTATGGCAAAGAAAAAACAAGCCGCTATCGGCATAATTTAGATGATATCCTCAATCTGGCCAATTACAGCGCTCTGCAGGAAGCACTGACAGCCGGACAGTTCTGCATTTATTTCCAGCCTAAAATTTCTTTGGATACCGAGGAATTTATCGGTTCTGAAGCTTTGATCCGTTATATAAATCAGGCCGGAGAAATCATTGCCCCCAATAATTTTATTCCGATCCTGGAAGAAGCGAGACTGATAAAAATGCTGGATCTTTATGTTTTTGAAGAAGTCTGTAAGCAGATCAATATCTGGAAAGAAAGAAAAATGCGGGTCAAACCCGTTTCTATCAATCTTTCACGCAGCACTCTGTCTTACCATTTCCTGGCCGATCAGCTATTAGCTCTTATCACCAAGCATAATATCGACATCAGCCTGCTGGAACTGGAAGTCACCGAAACTGCCGAAGTCGATAATCAGCTTGTTTTCAGCCAGGCTTTGGAAAAACTGAAGGAATATGGTTTCTCTATTTCCATTGATGACTTCGGCGTTCGCAACGCCAGTCTTTCGCTGTTCACTACTATCAATTTCGATATTTTAAAATTAGACCGCAGTTTGGTAAAAACACTGGCACAAAACCAAAAGGCACGTATCCTTATCCGTTCTCTGGCTGTCATTTGTTCTGATCTCGGTATCAAATTGATTGCCGAAGGCGTGGAAACACTGGAACAGTTGGATATTTTAAAGGAATTGCGCTGCAATGAGGTGCAGGGTTATTTATTCAGTAAACCTCTGCCTTTAAATGACTTTGAAAACAAATATCTCCAGATCCTGCGGTAAGACGGCTTGTTGACAGCCCAGACTGTAAGCCTCATAATAAAATCAGAAGCATAACCCTGAAGGAGGCGGTCTTATGACAGCAATAACCGGCAAACCAGCAAAAATATATACAGCTTATTTCAGTCCTACAGGCGGTACCAAAAAAGCAGCCCTGGCACTTACCAGTGCTCTGGCTGATACAGACGGATTTACAGAAATAGATTTGTCTTTACCTGCTTTGGCACAGTATACTTTCGCTGCTGATGATATCATCGTTGTCGCCGTACCGGTTTTCGGCGGCAGAGTTCCAGCTTTTGCACTGCAGCAGCTGACCGCTCTGCACGGTCAGAATACCAGCGCCATTGCTGTAGCAGCTTATGCAACCGCGCCTACGAAGATGCCTTGCTGGAGCTGAGCGATAGTCTGACCAGTCAATCCTTCCGTGTGATCGCCGCAGCAGCCGTACTGTCCGAACATTCGATGCTGCGCAGTGTCGCCGCCGGCCGCTGATGCTGACGATCTGGCACAATTAACTGACTTTGCCAAAAAAATCTCCGCTAAGCCGTTAACAGAGGCGCCAGCGCTGACAAATATCCCCGGTAATCGTCCTTATAAAGACTGGCAGCCTATGCCCGTCGTACCTCAGGTCAGCGATTCCTGTATCCGCTGTGGTATTTGCTCGGCCACCTGCCCAACTCAGGCTATCCCCAGCGGGCAGCCGCACACAACTGACCCCCAAAAATGTATCCTGTGCCTGCGCTGCACTACTATCTGCCTCAGCAGGCCCGCTCACTGCCTCAGCAGCTCAGGCCCTGATCGCCCCAGAAGCTGGCGCCGATAAAAGACATTTACAAAAACAACGAATTTTTCTGCTAAAAACAATAATCCCGCGCTTGTTTTAAACAAGCGCGGGATTTCTTTTTACTGACCAGGCATGAGTACTGAAAGCAGCACCGGTACCAGCAGCGTCAGCAGCAGGCCGTTGATAAAGGCGAATAGCCCGACATGGATATTGGTATATTTGATAACCACCGGTAGACCGGAATCCATAGTCGCAGCTCCTGATGGCGCCAAAGCCAGGAATTTATTGATTTTTACCAACAGCGGTATGGCTAAAAATGCCAGGACTTCACGCAGCATATTAGCTAAAAAGGCGATCGTCCCGATCTCAACACTATACAGCGTACTGATAACTACAGAGGAAAGGCTGTACCAGCCTAAAGCACTGCCGACAAGCAGCGCGTCCCGCATTTCCATCCCGGTCACGAAGCTGAAAGAGCCGCACCGCCTAAACTGCCGATAGTTACAGCCGTTGGAATGGCAACTGCCAGCAGAATACTCTGCGGATTGCAGATTTTTTTTATAATATGCCTGTTTCCGCCGATTTCGATACCGGCAACAAAAACCATAAAATACAAAGCCGACATCAAAATCTCGTCCAGCAGGTCTTTATGTTCCAATCCCAAAAAGAAATATCCGCCGGCGATTCCTAAAGCGATAAATGTAAAAATAGCATAAACCATTATTCATCGCTCCCTTCCGCCCGGGCTGCCGTTTTGCAAAAAGCTTCAGCACCAGCCACAGCATCAGCACGCTGCCGCCAATGATAAAAACTGCCATGACCAGAGATTTGCCGCCCAACTGGTCCAGTTTGCCCAAAAGCTCTGCATCACAGCCGATCTTAGCACCCAGACACAACAGCATGATAAACAGGCTGACTGTAGAAAACCGGCTGAGCCATTTTTTCACATTATAATTTAAAAGGTCACTGCAACCTACGGCGATTCCCAAAACGATCGCGATCATGATCTCCTGCATTGCTTCCCCTCATTCCCATAATATAAAACAAGCCCCGCGCACGGCAGGGCCTGCTGATCACTATTTTTTATTCTAACGACAGCAGCAGCGGATAAAGCGGCTGACCTCCGTCAAAAACTGTAACTTCCCAACCGCCGTCCAGAGCTTCAAGCTCTGCGGCGATTTTATCAGCTTCAGACTGTGTCAGATCACTGCCATAATAAAGACTGATCAATTCCCAGTCGCTGCCGGCCAGCTTGACAGTTTCCGCCGTGACTTCTTCCAGAGTTGCTCCGGCATAAACGATCTTATCTTCCAGCAAACCAATATACTGCCCTTGTTTTACAGTTATCCCGTTAACAACGCTGTCACGCACAGCAATACTGACAGCAGCACTGTGGCTTCCCTAGCCTCACGTCGCATCACAGCGCTGTTTTCCTGCAGTGTTTTAGCTGCGTCAAAATGCAGCAGTGCCGCCAGACCCTGCGCCAGATTTGTTGTCGGCACATAATCTACCTGCGCTGCTCCCAATAATTTTTTGACCTGCTCCGCCGCCAGAATAATATTTTTATTGTTCGGTAAAATAATGTACTGCTCCGCCGAGCCCTTTTCAATAACTTTAATAAACGCCTCTACCGGCGGATTCATGCTCTGCCCGCCGCTGATGATCTCAGCTGCACCGAGCTGATGCATGATGCTGGCAATACCGTTCCCGGCCGCCACCGACAGTACAGCCAGACCGTGCTTCTCCGTCTGCGCACCGACAACGCGATGCTGATGCTGCTCGGCATATTGTCGATCTTGATATCGTGCAGGGAGCCCCAGCTCAAGCCGTGCTGCAGAACCAGCCCGGGAGCTTTGGTATGGATATGCACTTTGACTATATCGCCGACAACAGCTACGATCAACGAATTACCCAAAGGCTGAAGAGTACTGCGTACAACGTCCTCTTTGACTTCAGCTTCCTTAACGATAAATTCTGTACAATAAGGATTTTCCAAATCTACTTCCATCTCGATAAAATTGGCGAAGGATGCTTTGACGGCGGCAGATGCAGCTCACCTGCGTCTTCGCCTCGGAAACCTGCCAGACAGCCTTCCAGGAAAACGATCAAGCCCTGACCGCCGGCATCCACTACTCCAGCCGCTTTCAGCGCCGGCAGCAGTTCCGGCGTACGAGCCAGTTCTTTTTTCCCGCTCTCCAACGCCTCGCATAAAACATCTTCAAAATCTTCACCCTGACGCACAGCATGATACGCACCTTTGGCAATAGCACGCGCCACAGTAAGGATCGTTCCTTCAACAGGCTTTGATACCGCCCGATAAGCATACAAAATACCAAACTGAAAAGCTTTGCCCACCTCGTTGCTGGTAGCTCGTTTTTTGCCGGCCAGGCCTTTTCCCAGGCCACGCAGCAACTGCGACAGGATCACGCCGGAATTACCGCGCGCCCCCATGATCGCACTGCGGGCTGCCATAGTCCCCACTTCGGAAACAGTCGCATTCTGCAGCTGACTGATCTCACGGGCCACTGCTGCCATCGTATGCATCATATTAGTGCCGGTATCGCCGTCGGTACCGGGAAAACATTCAAATCATTAATATATTGATAGTTTTTTTCAAAACTTTTATAAGCGCCCAACAGCATATTTTTTATTTGTTCGCCGCTGATAATCGCCTCTTGTTTACTTGTCATATCAATCTGCACCTTTCTTCAGCGCTGCCGCCGCACAAAAAGGCCAATAACACCGGGTCCTAAATGTGCTGCCAGAACAGTTCCGATCCCGGTTACCAGAACAGGCAGTCCGGGAAACAATTCAAGCATTGCCTTGCGCAAAGTTTCAGCGTCTTCCTCAGCTTCAGCATTCGCCACATACACAGCTTCTATAGGAGCATTCGCAGCGGCAAGCTCGACCATGCGCTGCAATACTTTCTTGCGGGTACGGCATTTATCGACAACGACCAGTTCGCCGGCGGTATCGATGTGCACAATCGGACGTATGCCAGAATATTACCTACTAAAGCGCCTACGGCGCCTATGCGGCCGCCTTTCTGCAGATAATCTAAAGTATTGACGGAAAAATACGTTTCCGTCCGCTCGATCAGGCCCTTCAGATACTCCTCCAGCTCGTCCATCGTTGCGCCGGTTTCAGCATAAGCGAGTACTTCCATTGCCATTCCGCTGATTGGACAGGCTGCTGTAAGACTGTCAAAGACACGGATATCAGACCCGGGAATTTCACTCATGACCTGCCGGGCTGCTAAGCGTGCTGTCTGAACAGTACCGCTCAAAACACCGTCTAACATGATCGCAATCACTTTTTTACCGTCTGCAGCTAATTCTGTAAATACATCAAGAAATCTGCCGATGGCCGGCTGCGAAGTTTTAGGCAGCTGCCCGCTTGCTTCCACCATGGCAAACATTTCCTGCAAGCTTTTTTCTCCGTCCACCCATTCGGTATCTCCATGTCTTACCAGCAGGGGGACCACATGGCAACGGGGATCGTCCCGCAAGGTGTTTCTTCTGCAACAGCAATACTGTCCAAAACGATATGGATATCATTTCTCACTGCGCATCCTCCCTTAATCAAATTAACGTACATGCTCTTATTTCAGGCAGACGCCTTTACAATATGTATATATTTTATCATATTTCCAGCTCTATTTCCACTTATAGCACAATTAGCAGGCCTTTTTAGCCATTTTTGTAAAAAAATAAAGTATAATCCTGCTTTTTCCACCACTGTCTGCACTTTTGTTGAAGCTCAACTTCAAAACAGCATTGCAAATACTGTAAACGACTTCAATTTTTTAGCAGACTTAAAAAAGGGTAAAAAAAAAAGCCCTTACGAGAAGGGCCAAATGAGGGGCTGTTTTGATACTCTTAGTATAGCATTTTTGTATACAATATGCAATAGCAGTTTTCTGCCTTTTTCAGAAAATTTGTGCAAAGAGAATTTACCTGCATTGGACAAAGGTTTATTGATTAATCTTTACCGTATAAAAATCACCGCGTCATAAGACGCATCATCAGCCGCAGAATCCTCAGAGTGTACGGGAACGGTACAGCCGACAGCCTGCTGACCACACGTCCGTTGCTGGTTGTAGATACTACCGTAGTCTGATCACGTTCAGGATCACTGCCGCCGTCGATAACCTCAAAGCCATTGCTGCCAGTCTTGCTGCGGCATCACTGCCTGCTCCTTTGCCGCTGCAGTCAACGACCTTGACAGATACCGTATTGCGGCTGCTTTCCTTAGCAGGCGGTTTCACAGCCTTAGGCGGCTCTGTTAACTGCTGCCCGTCTTTCTCTGCCGGTCCCAGTTCTTCGCCTGACTTAGCTTTTTTAGCCTTAGCTTTCTTTTCGGCATTCTAGCTTTTTCTTTATTCTTCTCTTTCGTTATCCTTCTTTTATTTTCTTTTCTGTTTTGTTCATCTGCTTTGATT
>ENA-OQDW01000928-OQDW01000928.1-human-gut-metagenome-genome-assembly--contig:-NODE-928-length-11430-cov-6.757852_pt1 | contig 11430 bp, 15 predicted proteins | sample MGYA00242784_ERZ504613 | MGnify/ENA primary metagenome ERZ504613 (study PRJEB26092, sample SAMD00036330) | human gut metagenome | host: Homo sapiens | study: EMG produced TPA metagenomics assembly of... | reverse complement strand
TCGTCACGGCCGCCGCGAGGACCGCGGTCCTCGTCCAGGCCATGGCGACGAGCGGAGCGATAACCTTATCGAGAGCGGCCATCAGCTCGGTGGCCTCCTCGTAAGAAAGCTCGGGCAGGAGCTTCTCCTTCTTGTTGGCAAGCTCGACCAGGCCTCAGCGGCATCCTCGGCAGCGAAGAGACGATCTTGCGCATATCGCCCTCGGCGTCGTCGATGCGGCCGACCAGATCGGCAGCCTCGGCCTCGGCCATCAGGCCATCGAGCTCACGAAGGCGCATGCCCAGTAGGTCGGACATTTCCTTCTGCTCCATCTTGGGCTTGAGGTCAAGAAGCTTGATGGCGCGCTCGATGTTCGCCATGCGCTCGGCCTTGGCCTCCTCCTCCTTGGAAATAGCAAAGCGACGGCTACGCAGCAGGCGGGCGGCCTTCTGCATCTTGTCCATCAGCTCTTCGTCATCGTAATCAACGGCGCCTCGGCAACCTCGGCCTCCTCCTCGGCGGAAACCTCGTCAGCAGCCTCAACCTCGGCAGCTTCGGTCTCCACGGTCTCGACTGCCTCAACCTCGGCAGCCATGGTCTCGTTCTCGGTCTCGTTCATGATCTCTTCGTTCTCAGACATGAGACTCCTTCTTGGCCCTCTCGGGCATCATCGCCCCATTCGCGGGGCCCGTCGCGCACTCTTTGCGCTTTAAACATTCATGCCTCTCGGCAAAACGTCCATTAGTTTATGGTGTCGCCATTCAATCTAGCTGCAGAATCTATGTGCACACATTAATGCGACATGTGCGACTCGCGACGAGCGTACACCAGCGACGTCGCGAACCCAACCACGGCAATTGCAGCCGCCACACGCACGGCTGCCGCAAATCCAATCGCCTGGGCAACGTCGGTCGCAACGCCAGCGGCGCCGGCAGTCGCCGCAGAACTCGAGAGCAGGCCGATAAACAGCGACGGGCCAAACGATGCGGCAATCATGTTCCACGTGTTGAGCAATGCTGTTCCGTGAGGATGCTCAGCGACAGGCAGCGTCTCCAAGCCGGCCGTTTGCGAGGGGCTCAGCACCAAACCGACTCCGGCATACACAACAACGGTCAGCGCCACGACGACGCCGATGTTCATGCTTGCGGCCGTCATCGAGATGGCAGTCTGCCCCACGGCGATCAGGCAAAGCCGACCGGCAGCAGCGGCCATGCGCCACGGCGTCCATCACGCGTCCGCCCACAATCGAGGTCACGGCATTGCAGCAATCGCCGGCAAAATGAGCAAGCCCGCAACAAGGGCGGTCATGCCGTATGCGCCCTCAAAATAGAGCGGCAACAAAACGCTCATCGAGAACGTCGTCATCATCGACACCACCACAAGCAGACACGCAGGCCAAAAACGAACGCCCGCCATGGGACGCACGTTAAGCACCGGATGCTCGAGCTTGAGCTGGTGGGCCGCAAACAGGCCGAGCAGCACAATGGCGGCGAAGAGCGTCGCGATGCCGGCAATCAGATTGGTCGAGAACTCGCCTACGGAATACACAAATGCCGTAATACCGGCGGCGAGCAAAACAACCGACAGAATATCAAGCGTGGCGTTCGAACGCTCTCCGACATTCTGAACGAGCTTTACGCCCGCCGCAGCGACCACAATGCCGCCCACCAGCGGCACTACGAACACCGCCCTCCAGCCAAACAACGTGCACATGAGACCGCTGATCACGGGTCCAAACGCCGGCCCCAGCGTAATGCAGGCACCGCCCAGGCTCAGATACAGACCGAGCTTCTCGCGCGGAGCGCAAGACAGCACTACGTTCATCATGAGCGGGAACAAGATACCCGATCCCGCAGCCTGCAAAATACGGCTTGGCAGTAAAACGCTAAACGACGGAGCGACCAGGCACAGGACTTCGCCGGCGACCATGCATCCGCATGCGAAAAACAGCAGATTGCGTGTCGAGAAACGACCGGACAGGAAGGCCATGATGGCCGTAAAGATCGACGTCACGATCATGTAGCCCGAAACAAGCCACTGCGCCGTGGTGGCACTCACCGAAAAGGCCGCCATAATGTCGTGCAACGCCACGTTAATGATGTTCTCGTTAAACGCGGCGACAAAGGCTGCAGCATACATTACGACGAGAATCGCCGAGGCTGTCGACGGTGATTGAGTTTGCTTTTGGGATTTGGTCCCCATGAAATTCCTTCCTCTTAGAACGACAATCGCATCGCCCCAGAGGAACGGTCCAGGCGAAAATGAGCCCTAGACTTACGCCAGACGCCGTACACGACGAATCTGACAACATGGTCCAACGTCGAAAGATTGTAACGCGGACGCGCAGCTTTCCTTCCGCGCTATTATTAAAAGTCCACGAAAGCATGAGACATGAGGAGCCCGCCATGATTAAGCCCATCATGAAATCCGAGTTCTTTTTACGCCTGCCTTCCGAAGACGCGGGACCCGACGACGCCGTGATCGGGCAAGACCTCCTGGATACGCTCCACGAGCATGAGCACGAGTGCGTGGGCCTCGCCGCCAACATGATCGGCGTGCGCAAACGCATCATCTGCGTAAAGGACGGCAACAGGGCGCTCCTGATGTACAACCCGCAAATTCTTGAGCAGGTCAATGCCTATCAAACGAGCGAAGGATGCCTCTCGCTGATCGGCGAGCGTCCCTGTACCCGCTATCGCCGCATTAAGGTTGAGTATTTGGACGAGAACTTCATCCACCGCATCAAAAACTTCTCGGGCTACACCGCCGAAATCATCCAGCACGAAATCGACCACTGCAACGGGATAGTGATTTAGTTCCGCCGATTCAAGAAAGCTCCCTGCAGCAAAACAACTGCAGGGAGCTTTTCATAGTGCGGAGCTTCTATCCCACTAGCTCTGACGGTAATGATCAAAGAAGTCGGCGAGGTCTTCGAGGGACTCTTTGAGTACTTCCATGCGCGGCAGGTACACGATGCGGAAGTGATCGGGCTCGGCCCAGTTAAAGCCGCCGCCGCGCGTGATCAGAATCTTCTTCTCGTGCAGCAGGTCGAGGGCAAACTGCTCGTCATCGGTGATGTTGAACTTCTTAACATCCATCTTGGGGAAGATGTAGAACGCCGCGCGCGGCTTGACCACCGAGATGCCGTCGATCTTGTTGAGCGCCTCATACACAAAGTTGCGCTGCTCGTAGACACGACCGCCGGGACGGATGTAGTCGTTAACCGACTGATGGCCGCCGAGCGCCGTCTGGACGATCGACTGAGCCGGCACGTTGGAGCACAGGCGCATGTTAGAGAGCATGTTGATGCCCATGATGAAGTCGCTCATGCAGCGCTGGTTGCCCGAAAGCACCATCCAGCCAATACGATAGCCCGCGATCATGTGCGACTTGGAAAGGCCGCTAAAGGTAACGCAGGGCAGATCGGGAGCGAGCGAGGCAATCGAGACGTGCTCGTAGCCGTCCATGCACAGGCGGTCGTAGATCTCATCGGCAAAGATCATGAGCTGGTGCTTGCGCGCAACCTCGACGATGCCTCGAGCACCTCGCGCGGATAGACCGAGCCCGTGGGGTTGTTGGGGTTGATGATGACGAGGGCCTTGGTCGCGCTCGTGATCTTGGACTCCATATCCTCCAGGTCGGGATACCAATCCGCCTGCTCATCGCACAGATAGTGCACGGGATGGCCGCCGGCAAGGGTTGCGCACGCCGTCCAGAGCGGATAGTCGGGGCTGGGGATCAGAATCTCGTCGCCATTGTCGAGCAGCGCGTTCATCGAAAGCTGAATGAGCTCGGACACGCCGTTGCCCGTGTAGATATGCTCCATCTGAACATTGGGCAGGCCTTTGATCTGGGAGTACTGCATGATCGCCTTGCGCGCAGAGAACAGGCCGCGCGAGTTGGAATAGCCTTCGCAGTCGGGCAGCTGCTGACGCATATCCTTGATGACCTCGTCGGGCGTGCGGAAACCGAAGGGCGCCGGGTTGCCGATATTGAGCTTGAGGATGCGCTCGCCCTCGTCCTCCATACGGGCGGCCTCGTCGACGACGGGACCGCGCACATCATACAGGACGTTATCAAGCTTGGTGGATTTAGAAAAAGTACGCATGGTGGTGCTCCTTGGAATTTGAGCTGAGGGACTAGGTTCGGATTTGGCAACTTTACGGGACGGAGGGGTCTCACCTTGGTCGGCGTCACCGGCAAGCAGCCAGGTAACATCGACCTCCAAAATGCGGGCGAGCAGCTCGGCCACATCGCGCCGCGGGATCGTCTTGCCGCTCACATATTGGCTCATCTGACTCTTGCCGAGTTTTTTGCCGAGCATCTCCGATGCGCGGATCACGTCCGACTGGCGAACGTCGCGATCGGACATAGTCTGTCGCAGGCGATCGCTAAACGTCTCTTGGGCCACTAGAACCTCCTTGCTGGCAAAGTTCAATTTATAGAACACGAATTGAACCTGAGTTCAATTTAGGCAGCAGTATAGCGCGGCGCATTATCCGGAAGTTCAATTTCACAAGAAAATGTACCGAACCCCGAGAATTGTCCCAAAGCGGACAATGACGTGTACACGTTTAGAGGTATTCAAGGAATCGAGCGGCCGCGAGCGAAACATCGGCCGTTCGATATATGGCGTTGATCTGGCGATGGGGATGCCCCTCGAGTGGGCGCACGGCAACATCGAACTGACAGCGGCGCAAGATGAGCGCGGGTAGAATGCTCACGCCCAGCCGTCCTCGACCATAGCCATAATCGCATAGTCATCCCAAGTCGACAGTTTTGAGCGCACTGTCAGTCCCGTCCGACGAAACAGCGGCGTAATCTCGTCATCGGTGCCGCGTTCTAGCAGAATAAACTGCTCGTTTGCCAAATCGGCAAGGGGAACGACCTCCGCCGCGGCAAGCGAGGAGTCCGCCGGCACTACCGCCATCAACTCGTCGCGCACCAAAGACCGCGATGCCATGCCGTTTTCTCGGGGTTCACGCGGGATAAAGCCCAGATCGCAGCGGCCCTCTGCCACCCATTGTTCAATCTCTGAGTAATCGCCCATCAGCAACTCGTAATCGACGTCCGGGTGATCGGCGCGAAAGCGCGCAATCACCGGCGGCAGCACGTGGGTCGCCACGCTCGAAAACGTACCGATGCAGATTTTGCCGCGCATGAGCCCGCGCATCTCATCCACCCGTCGCTGCAAGCGAGTGAATTCCTCACAGAGCGCTTCGACAGCCGGCATGACCTGCCGCCCATCGGCAGAAAGAGCCACGCCCTCGCGACTGCGGTCGAGCACCTTAAAGCCCCAGTCGGCCTCAAGATCGGCCACCATACGGCTCACGCCCGACTGCGAATAGCTCAGGCGCTCGGCAGCACGCGTAAAGCTTCCGGCGCGCACGGTCTCGAGCAGCACCTGCATCTTTTGAACATTCGTTTCCACGGCACCCCTCCACCTATGCATGAGCTTTTGTCATGTTATCTATGCATTATATTCGCTTTTCTTCTAAAGCCAGTTCACCCATAGTGAACATGCTCGGATATAGAGGGGATGGAAGCGCATGAACAACGGGCTGTTTACGTACTTAGCAGCATTGCTATTGTTTGGCTCCAACGGCATCATCGCCTCTGCCATCGCGTTGCCGAGCTCCGATATCGTGCTACTGCGCACGTTTTTGGGCGCCCTCTCGCTTGTCACTATCCTTGCCATCACCCAACGCCATAAGTTGCAGGCGCCATCTCGCCTCCGCGAAGCCGCAGCCCTCCTCCTTTCGGGAGCCGCGCTGGGCGCCAGCTGGATTTTTCTGTTCCGCGCCTACCAGACGATCGGCGTCGACGTATCCTCGCTGCTGTACTACTGCGGCCCCATCATTGTCATGGCGCTCTCCCCGCTCATCTTTGGCGAAAAGCTGACCGGCGGCAAAATCGCCGGCTTTGTCGCCGTTGCTTGTGGTGCTTTTCTCATTGCAGCGCAAGGTCTAGGCGGCAATATGCCATTGCGGGTATCGTCTGCGGTATCGCCTCGGCATTTTGCTATGCGCTGATGGTCATCGCTAGCAAGGGTGCGCCACACATCGAAGGCCTCGAGAACTCCACGCTCCAGGTGAGCGCCGCCTTTGTGACCGCGCTGGTCCTCACGCTCATCACGCAGGGCGCTCCCTCATTCCTGTCCGCCGGCGTCGCCACCAGTATTGATTGGCGCGCCGTCGCTATGCTCGGCGTCGTCAACACCGGGCATCGGTTGCCTGCTCTACTTTAGTGCCGTCGCCAAGCTGCCCGTCCAGACCGTCGCGGTCGTCGGCTACCTCGAGCCGCTTTCGGCCGTCGTGTTCTCGGCCGTCCTTTTGGGCGAAGCCATAACACCGGTCCGCCTGACGGGCGCCGCGCTTATCATCGGCGGCGCGATTTTTTGCGAACTCGCCGGCAAACGCGCAAACGCCAAGGCTGGCATCGCCCAGACAGTACGTGCTTAAAAGCCCCTGCTTTGAAATACTACCTGCGTAGATAAATAATCCCCAGCTGAGGATTATTGTCTAAAATAACCCGATGTGCCAAACTGCTCTTGTATGTATAAAGACGGCATAAAGTTTTTTGTCCTAGACAGATAACCGGATGTCTAAGGGAGTCCTCGTGGCACACAATAAACTGGAGGCAAACCTCCAAGACCAGCACGGGCAAGGCGGGCACGGAGCCATCCCCCTCTCCGCTGGCATGCTGCTCGTAACGCTCGGCGTCGTCTATGGTGACATCGGCACGAGCCCCATGTACACCATGAAATCAATCGTCGCCAACAACGGCGGCATCGGTACCGTCAGCGAGGACATGATCCTGGGCGCGCTTTCGCTCGTCATCTGGACCATGACGCTCGTGACCACGGTCAAGTACGTAGTAATCGCCATGAAGGCCGACAACCACAACGAAGGCGGCATCTTCGCCCTGTTCAGCCTCGTACGCAAGGTGGCACCATGGCTGATTCTGCCCGCCATGATCGGCGGTGCGGCACTGCTTGCCGACGGCATCCTCACCCCCGCCGTCACGGTCACCACAGCCATCGAGGGTCTGCGCACCATCGAATGGGGCCATGCGCTGCTGGGCGACGGCCAGACCAACGTCATCATCATCACAATCATCATTATCTGCGGCCTATTTGCCATGCAGCGCGCCGGCACCTCGTCAATCGGCAAGCTCTTCGGCCCGCTCATGACGCTGTGGTTCCTGTTCCTGGCAGGCGCCGGTCTGTTCAACATGCTCGGCAACCTGTCCATCTTGCGCGCGCTCAACCCCATCCGCGGCATTATGTTCCTGTTCTCGCCCATCAACCATTCGGGCATTATGGTGCTCGGCTTTGTCTTCCTGTCGACAACCGGTGCCGAGGCACTCTACTCGGACATGGGCACGTGGGCAAGGCAAACATCTATGCATCCTGGCCATTTGTTAAGGCGGCCCTTATCCTCAACTATCTGGGTCAGGGAGCTTGGCTACTCGCCAATAACTCCAACCCCCAGATGCTCGCGATGGATATCGTCAACCCGTTCTATATGATGCTCCCCGAGCCCCTGCGCCCCTTTGCCATCGTGCTTTCGGCCGTGGCGGCCATCATTGCCTCGCAGGCGCTCATCACCGGCTCGTTCTCGCTGGTATCCGAGGCAACGCGTCTCAACCTTATGCCGCATCTGCGCATCCACTACCCCAGCGACACCAAGGGCCAGCTCTATATTCCGCTCGTCAATAACATCATGTGGGTCGGCTGCATCTTCATCGTGCTGCTGTTCCAAAACTCCGAGCGCATGGAGAGCGCCTACGGCCTCGCCATTACCGTGACCATGCTCATGACCACGACGCTTTTGACGAGCTACATCGCCGGCATCCTCAAGCACAGGCTGGGTGCCTGCGTCTTCGCCCTGCTCTTTGGTGCCATTGAGCTGTGCTTCTTCGCCTCGTGCCTCACCATGTTCTTTGACGGCGGCTACGTCATGATCTTCCTGGCCGCACTGCTGTTTGGCCTTATGTACGTGTGGCGCCGCGGCACCGCCATCGAGCGCACGCAGACGATTCTGTTGCCCGTCTCCAAGTACATCGATCAGCTCAACCGCCTGCGCAACGACGAGACCTATCCCGTGCTCGCCGACAATCTGGTATTTCTCACCAACAGCCCCGACCCGCTCACGCTCGACCGCGACGTGCTCTATTCCATCCTGGATAAGCATCCCAAGCGCGCCAAGGCATATTGGTTCATTAACGTGCACGTTACCGACGAACCCTATACGCACGAGTATTCCGTCGAGACCTTTGGCACGGACTTCCTCTTCCGCGTTCGCCTGGACCTGGGCTTTAAAGTCAACCAGCGCGTCAACGCTTATCTGCGTCAGATCGTCGGCGACTTGATGGCATCGGGCGAGCTGCCGCCGCAACATCACATCTACTCCATCTACGAGACACGCGGCAACGTGGGTGACTTCCGCTTTTGTATGCTGCGCAAGATGCTTGCCCCCGAAACGGACATCAACCGCAATGACCACCGCGTGATGGCCATCAAGTACGCCGTCCGCCGCGCCTGCGGAAGCCCGGCACGCTGGTACGGTCTTGAGAACTCGGCCATCATCATCGAGTACGTGCCGCTGTTTGCCCGCATGCGCCCGGCCGTTAAGCTCGTGCGCACCCAGGTGCCGCTCGAGGTTCAGATCGAAGAGGCCGAGGAAATGGAAGTCGACATCTTCTCGGACGACTTGGTCAACGGCAACGAGGCCGGTAGGGACATGAACGTCGATCCCACCGAGCTGCTCGAGAGCGTCGCCGATACGCCCGAACAGCAACTGCTCGACGGCCTCGAAAGTGAACAACTCAACGACGCCAACTTCTAGCGACGTCACAAATCAACGAAAGCGGCCCTGCACCTCACGGGAGATGCAGGGCCGTTTTGCATTGCGGTAAAGCTATCGGCTACGAACGGCGCGGCTCGGGAACCACGAGCCTATCGGGGCTCGCGCCCTCGGCATCCATCAGCTCACGTAGCGAATCGACGGATCCCCATACATCGCGTAGTAATAATTGCCCGTGCGCGCGCTAAAGCATCCGGTGTAGATAGTCTTCTCGAACTTGCCATCGCCCATCCTGGACGCTCCCTCGATCATTACCACGCCCTCGAGCGAGCGGAACATGCGAACGACGTTTTCGGTCTCGCTCTCCTTTTGCGGGTAATTGGCATTGAGGTACGCCGCCTTTACAAAACGGCTCGGCGAATAGCAATCGCCCGGAATGCCGCGCATGCCGGCACCGGCTCCATAGGGCTTGAGCTCGGCGCCACGCCATGTCGCCGTCTGCGGAAAATCGCTTGTGGCGGTGATATAGGTGCGCAGGTTTTCCATGTGCCACGGGAAGGTCGGCTGGTTGGCAAGGGTGTCGACCGGATCGTCGTATACATGCAGGCCGTCAGCCATCATCTCGACCACGATGCTGCGCTGGCTGTCGCCGATAATCCAATGGAGCAGCGACACGCCCAGCCCCTCTCCGGCAGATTTGGCGACAATCACCGTGTCGCGCAGCGCGGCCTCGACCTCATCGACCGTCGAGAACGTCGCTGCCACCCACAGGGGGAACTCATAGGCCGCGATATTGGTCTTGCCGTCGACAGGGTCCTCGGCATACTCGGCATAACCCGGGAAATTGAGACCCGCCACGGCGAGGCCCGCATCGTTGCCGCAATCGAAGAACATAGGGTAGTTCCTGTAATCGATGCACATACCAATCACCGCGTGCGCCGCTGTCGCGTCGTCGATAAACGAATACGGAATGTGAAACCCGCGCGGCATCACGCGAACCTGTTGGCCGTAGTCAAAGCTCCAGTCGAGATTGCGGCCCAGATACATGTGGCCAGAATTATCGGTAAATCGAATACTCGTACACATAGCGCCTCCTAGCTTTACGTTCTTGCTAATTTCATTGTCTCCAAACAAAAAGGCGCTAAACACAAAAGCCCGGACATGACAACAATGTCACGCCCGGACTATTCAAGCAGGATAAACTCAACCAAGTTAACCCCGCAGGTCTCTAAGGGTCAAAGTGCCGCAGATTGCCACGAAAGAGGAGCAAAGCGTACTTAAGGTACGCGAGCGACGATTGAGCGGCAAGGTGCGGTGCTTTGACCCCTTAGACCAACTTTCCTAGACAGTGATCGATCATATGCTGGATCATCTGTGCCTCAAAGCCCGCGTAGTCGCGGCGGCACTCCTTCATCTTGCCGTCGACGATCTGGTCAAAGGCAACCTTGCACTTGATGTAGCGCGTGGACTTGGTGACCTCCTCGTGCGTCAGGCAGCTCTCCTCCATCTTGCTGGCACCCAGGCCAAACACCAGACGGGGGTTGTAGAGCACATGGGGCTCGCCGGCGTCGTCCAGATAGACGCAGACCTTCTTGGTGACGCCGATCTGGTTGGCGGCCAAGCAGCCGGCATCATCGAGCGACTTGATGGTATCAATCAGATCCTGAGCGACCGACTCGTCCTCGACAGTCGCAACCTCGCAACGCTGAGACAGGATAGCCTCGTCGCGGCAGAGCTCTTTAATCATACGTTCCTCCATAGGGGTCGTTGTAACTGCTTAAGTATACGGTACCCACTCATTTTCATGCGAAAAATACCGTCCGTCTGCTACAAAGCGCCGAACATCAACATGCGAGGAACAACAGCGTCGTAAAGGGGCTATAGTGAGTGAGTTCGTGTCAATCGGCCTAAACTCGGGGCCGAACAAGGAAAGGGTATGCATGGACGAACTATTTCACGTCAGCGAGCGCAAGTCCACAATCGGGACCGAACTTCGCGCTGGACTGACAACATTCCTGGCGATGGCTACATCATCGCCGTCAACCCCGCGGTGCTCTCGGGCGCTGGCATCGATGCGGGAGCGCTCGCCTGCGCCACCTGCCTGGGCGCCGGCATCATGACCATCTGCATGGGCATCTTCGCCAACCGCCCGCTCGCCTGCGCGTCGGGCTTAGGCGTCAACGCGATGATCGCTGGAATCGCCACCACCGTCTGCGGCGGTGACTGGCACGTGGCCATGAGCGTCATCTTCCTTGAGGCGTCGTCATCTTGCTGCTCGTGCTTTGTGGCCTGCGCGAGGCCATCATGGACGCCATCCCCGTGGTTCTGCGCCACGCTATCTCGGTGGGCCTGGGCCTGTTCATCGCCATGATTGGCCTGTGCGATGCCGGCATTATCACCGCTGGCGCCGGTACACTCGTCGGTCTGGGCGACATCACCTCCCCACCTTCATCGTCGGCATCATCTCCATCCTGGTGACGGTCGCCCTCGCCTGCCGCAACGTCCCCGGCTCGCTGCTCATCGGCATCGTCGTCGCGTCATCGCCGGTATCCCCCTAGGTGTGACCCAGCTCCGACCGGTATCATCGCCCCGCTCGACTTCTCGAGCATCGGTGGCCCATCGCCGACGCCGGCGGCCGTGCCCG
>ENA-OQDW01000927-OQDW01000927.1-human-gut-metagenome-genome-assembly--contig:-NODE-927-length-11433-cov-1.699629_pt1 | contig 11433 bp, 16 predicted proteins | sample MGYA00242784_ERZ504613 | MGnify/ENA primary metagenome ERZ504613 (study PRJEB26092, sample SAMD00036330) | human gut metagenome | host: Homo sapiens | study: EMG produced TPA metagenomics assembly of... | reverse complement strand
CAGTTTTGTATTGCCGTCGATGCTTTTGATTGTTCTTATATTGTTTGTGGGGGAAAAGAGATTGGATAAGGAGGAAGAAGGATGCCGGTAAGTGCGGGAATTTCGATTTTGATTATTTTGGCGGTTGCACTGACTACATTTGCAACGAGAGTTACTCCTTTTTTGGTCTTTCCAAAAGGAAAAGAGATTCCAGAGACGATACAGTATCTTGGAAAAGTATTGACACCGGCAGTGATCGGGATGCTTGTTGTATATTGTTTAAAAAGTACACCGGTGCGGGAGGCGCCGCATGGTGTTCCGGAGTTGATTGCTGTGGCCACGGTTGCGGCACTGCATGTGTGGAAACGAAACAATCTGCTCAGTATCGGGCTGGAACGGTGCTGTATATGTTTTGATTCAGGTTGTATTTTGATAAAAATAGGGACGAGGGTTTCAAAAAGAACCCTTGTCCCTGTTTTTTAGTTGAGATTTGTTTTTTTCTTTAGTAAGTAGTATGTACCACCGAAGAACAGGAATGTTTCCAGGATACATAGGATGGCGCTTGCCTTATAAGAACTTAAGAATGCTGTTGTGGCAAGCGAATCAGAGGAAGCGCTCAAAAATGGATCATATCCAACTGCAAACATGACGATCAGCATCAATACAGAAAAAACTGTTGAAATTGCAAAGTAAGCAATGATTGCTCCGAGCACTCTGTGCGAAGAAAGGAGCTGCCCGATAGATACTGAAAAATAGTAAAGTGCCACATTCCCAAAACATCCGACAACAGAGATTCCGACAGTTGACCAGAAAAACAGGCTTGGTGACATCTCCAATGCTTTTTCTAGCTCATTAAGCGCCTCTGCAGAGTTTTGATAAACCTGTGGTATGATAACCACAATTGCAAGTCCTGCGATGACGATTGCGAGATCTAAAATACTCCAGACGCATGCTGCAAATGCTTTGGAAAACAGAAGCTGTCCTCTTGTCGCCGGAAGTGTCAGTGTCAGATATCCTTCGTCGGTATACAGGCTTTTATAATAGCGTACTACAATTAAAATAGATGTCGCACATGGTACAACGATCCAGATGGAGATCAGGAATACAAATGAGACAATCAATATCACATTGGCAGATCCATCATGGCCATCGCCTGAAACATAAATCGTCCAATCAGACAGGCAACCAGCAAAAGAATATGAATCGGAAGTAAAAATCGGGAGAGTGCCCGAAATTCGTGTTTAATTAATTTACTTAACATCTGAATACCTCCCTGAATAATGTATCTACGGATTTTCCGTGCTCAATTCGGATGTCATCTACACTTGTATTGAGTGCAATGTGCCCGTTTTGAAGAAAAAGAACACGGTCTAAAATGTTTTCAATATCTGTGATCAAATGTGTAGAGATCAATATTGTAGCATTTTCATTATAGTTTGTAAGAATGGTGTTCAGTATATAATCACGTGCTGCCGGATCAACACCGCCGATTGGTTCGTCCAATACGTACAAATCTGCATTGCGGCTCATGACTAAAATCAATTGTACCTTTTCTTTTGTCCCTTTGGAAAAGGTGCGGAGTCTTGCATTTGAATCAATCTGCAAATGTGCAAGCATCTCATAGGCACGTTTCTCATCAAAATTCTCATAAAAGTCTTTGAAATAAGAGACAATCTCTTTTACTTTCATCCAGTCGCTTAAGTATGTCCGTTCCGGAAGGTAAGAGACAATATTTCGTGTGGTGACAGATGGTTCTGCCCCGTCGATCAATATGCGTCCATCTGTTGGAACGAGCAGACCGTTGATGAGTTTGATCAATGTTGTCTTTCCGCTTCCGTTTGGTCCTAAAAGACCGATAATCTGTCCTCTGTCCAGAGATAGATTTAAGTTCGATAATGCAGTAAAGCTTCCGTAATTTTTAGTAAGTCCTCTGCACTCCAAAATAGGATTCATCTATTTTTCCCCCTTTATTCTCTCTTCCATAAGTTGTAAAGCTTCTTCTTCTCGAAAACCGAGTTGTTTCATTTTTCGAAAAATTCTAAGATATGTTCATTGGCAAGATGCTGTTTTAGTTCTTTTATCATAGTTGCGTCCTCCGTAATAAAACGTCCACTCGTTCTCTGTGAGTATACCAAACCAACACGTTCCAGTTCTGATAAAGCTTTTTGCATCGTGTTTGGATTTACAGCAGCTTCTATTGCGAGATCGCGTACAGAAGGAAGCTTGTCACCAGCGTGGTATTTGCCCGATACAATATCCATTTGTATACGTTCCATAAGCTGCAGATAAATAGGTCGGTCATTGCTTAGTTCCCATGGCATTTAAGAATCACCTCACTTTGTATTAAATATATAATACAATATTACAATTAGAAGAAGAGAAAGTCAAGAGGAAGGTAAAATAATCATCTTAAAGGATAGAAGAGAATGTCTTGGTTTTAACATTTCAATTTCGTGTTTGTAAGGTGCGAAAGATTTTTTGGGATTCTCTGTAGATGGAATATAAGGTGTCTCCAAAATCTTTGGCACTGTTTTGAAGTCTTTGTGATGCACGATATAGGAGAGTGCATCAAAGCCGATTTCGCCGAGACCTATGTTGGCATGGCGATCCTTGGAAGCGCCGCGTATATTTTTGCTGTCATTAATGTGAAAGACGGCAATCTGCTCTTTGCCTATGAGTTTGTCAAAATGGTTGATGACTCCGTCAAAATCGTGAATGATATCATAGCCACTGTCATGTGTATGGCAGGTATCAAAGCAGACGCGCAGCTTTTCGTTGTGGACAACACCGTCGTAGATGCGTGCAAGTTCTTCGAAAGACCGTCCGATCTCGGTTCCCTTTCCTGCCATCGTCTCTAAGGCAATATTACAATTCGTGTCCTTGGTCAGGACAGTGTTTAATCCCTTTACGATTTGTGCAATTCCGGCATCTGCTCCAGCGCCTACGTGTGCGCCGGGATGGAGAATCAAAGTGTGACTTTACAGCTTTCTGTTCGCTCCAATTCTAGCTGCAAAAATTCTACTGCCAGCTCAAAGGTTTCCGGTTTGATTGTATTTCCAAGATTGATGATATACGGTGCATGCACAACGATTTCGTCAATTCCGTGAGCGGACATGTAATCCCATGCCGCGTCAATATTTAATTCACTGACATCTTTTCGGCGCGTATTTTGGGGTGCGCTGTATAAAACATAAAGGTATTGGCGTTGTATGAGACGGCTTCTTTTGCTGAACCAAGCAGCATCTCTTTGCCACTCATACCTACATGAGAGCTATTTTCATAATGTTTCCTCACTTTCATAATATAGTATATTTAAGTTTCAATAATAGTAATCGTTCCTAAATATATCATGGAAGAAAAGAAAATGCAATAACGAACGAAATCTTTTGCAAATATATGGTTGTTGCAATGAAATCCTTGTGCTAAAATAAGGAAGTATAAGAAAAAATATGAACGAACGAAATAGAGCAGATGCAAAGCAGGAGGAACTATGAAAAAAATAGCAGATATTTTAACATTTGAATTGGAAGCTGCCTTTGAGAAAGCAGGATATGATAAACAATATGCAAAGGTTACATTGTCAAACAGACCGGATTTGTGTGAATATCAGTGTAATGGCGCGATGGCGGCGGCAAAGGCTTATAAGAAAGCACCGATCATGATTGCCAATGATGTGGTTGAAGTATTAAAAGAAAGTGTTTGCATTGAGCAGGTGGAGGCGGTCAATCCAGGATTTATCAATATTATTCTGGACGGTGAGTTTGTCGCTTCTTATTTAGGAAAAATGTCAGAGCAGGAAAAACTTGGTGTGGAAGAGCCGACAAAGCAGAAGACGATCATTGTGGATTACGGCGGAGCGAATGTTGCAAAGCCGCTTCATGTAGGACATCTTCGCTCAGCGGTAATTGGGGAAAGTGTAAAACGAATCGGGAAATATGTCGGACATAAGATGATTGGAGATGTGCATCTTGGAGACTGGGGATACCAGATGGGACTTGTCATCACCGAGCTGAAAAAGAGAAAACCGGAGCTTCCATATTTTGACGATCAGTTTGAAGGAGAATATCCAGAAGAATCACCGTTTACGATCACCGAGTTGGAAGAGATTTATCCGACAGCGAGCGCATACGCAAAAGAACATGAAGATTATAAAGAAGAAGCATTGCAGGCGACATTCTTATTGCAGAACGGGCATAGAGGATACACTGCAATCTGGAAACACATTATGAATGTTTCTGTTGCGGATTTAAAAAAGAATTACGGTGCATTGAACGTGGAATTTTGATCTTTGGAAAGGCGAGGCAGATGCGCAGCCATATATTCCGGAGATGGTAGAATATATGAAAAAAGAAGGTTATGCACATATTGATCAGGGAGCGCTTGTCGTAGATGTCAAAGAAGAGAACGATACAAAAGAGATCCCGCCGTGTATGATCTTAAAATCTGACGGAGCGGCATTGTATGATACGACAGATCTTGCCACACTGATCGAACGTGAGAAACTGTATCATCCGGATGAGGTGATCTACCTTGCAGATAAGCGTCAGGAACTGCATTTTGTGCAGGTATTCCGTTGCGCGAAAAAGACAAAGATCATCAATGAGAATATGGAATTGAAGTTCATTGGATTTGGTACAATGAACGGAAAAGACGGAAAACCATTTAAGACGAGAGACGGCGGAGTGATGCGTCTGGAGAGTCTGATCAATGACATCAATGAGGAGATGTATAAAAAAATTGCAGAGAACCGTACGATGTCCGAAGAAGAGGCGAGAAAGACAGCACAGATGGTTGCGCTTTCTGCCATGAAATACGGAGATTTGTCAAATCAGGCTGCAAAGGATTATGTGTTTGATGTGGAAAGATTTATCTCGTTCGAGGGAAATACAGGACCGTACAATTTATATACGATTGTGCGTATCAAATCAATCTTGCAAAATATGCAGAAAGTGGAAAAGATGCAGCCAAGTGCAAGATGAAAAAACCTCAGACACAGAGTGAAAAAGCATTGATGCTGGAGGTTGCAAAATTTAATAATGTCATTGAGACAGCATTTGAAGAACTTGCACCACATAAAATCTGTGCATACATTTATGATCTTTCGAATGCATTCAATCGCTTCTATCATGAGACGAAGATTCTTTCAGAAGAGAATGAAGACCGAAAAGCAGGATTTATCGCATTGTTGCTGATTACAAAACGGGCATTGGAGGCATGTATTGACATGCTTGGTTTTGAGGCTCCGGAAAGGATGTAGGATATGACAGAAAAGTTATTTTATGAAGATAGTCATATGGTAACCTTTTCGGCAACGGTTGTCTCGTGCGAACAATCAGGGGAAGTATATGAGGTGGTTCTTGACAGAACTGCCTTTTTCCTGAGGGAGGGGGACAATACGCAGATACCGGGAGATAGATGATGCAAAAGTGACAGATGTGCAGGAAAAAGCCGGAATCATTTACCATAAGACGAACCAATCTTTGGAAATAGGAAAAACAGTACAGGGCACGATTGACTGGGAAGAACGGTTTTCCAAGATGCAGCAGCATTCCGGAGAACATATTGTATCAGGGATTGTACATGCGGTATATGGCTATGACAATGTCGGGTTCCACATGGGAAAAGATGCCATTACAATGGATTTCAACGGCAGCATTTCTAAAGAAGAATTAAAAGTGATCGAGCGAAAAGCCAATGAAGCAGTGGTGAAGAGTCTGGATATCAAGGTGTTGTATCCCGCTAAAGAGGAATTAGATTCAATTGCTTACAGAAGTAAGATTGAGATTGAAGGGCAGGTACGCATTGTGGAGATACCAGGATATGATGTGTGCGCCTGTTGTGCACCGCATGTCAAAAAGACTGGGGAGATTGGATTGATCAAGCTTTTGAATGTGCAGAATTATAAAGGTGGCGTACGAATTTCCATGCTCTGTGGATTCCGGGCACTTCAGGATTATGAGCAGAAAGCAGAGAGTGTGAAAAAAATTTCTGTTTTGCTGTCAGCCCCGGAGGAGGAAGTCTTTTCAGAAGTTACCAGATTAAAGCAAGAGATTTCATCTGGAAAAGCGAAGGTTTCACAGCTTCAGCAAAAGCTTCTTGTCTATAAGGTGGAGCAGATTCCACAATCCCAAGAAGTAGTCGTTTGGTTTGAGGAAGAGCTTGAGGGAAATGCGCCGAGAGAATTGACAAACCTTATCATAGAAAACGGTGCTTCGATTGGAGCTGTATTTGCGGGAGATGAAAAAGATGGCTATCGCTATGTGATTGGAAGTAAAAGTTGTGATACACGAATATTTTCAAAACGATTAAATGAGAAATTCGGCGGAAGAGGCGGTGGAAAACCAGAGATGGTACAAGGTTCTTTGGCGGGAAGAGAAGAAGAAATTCGAAAGGAAGTGGAACTGTGCAGCAAAGAAGTCCTGGACAGCGGATTTGGAGACTGATCGGTCCGATTATTGTAAAAATGGCGGTTGCATTTGTGGTGGAGGCAGTTGTGATTTTTCTGTATGCGATATTTGTGCATCCGGAGACATTTCAAGCGGTGTCCAGCCAGGAAGAGTTGATGCAAAAGACGGTGGAGCTGACAGATGGTGTTTTGAAATATGCAACACAGATTAGCGCATTGGCTGCGCTTTGTACGATACCGATTCTTGCGTGGATGTTTCGAAAAGACCGGAAGCTGGAAAAAGAAAGTGGAGTTACACCGCAAAAAAAGCGGCTTTTGGAAATATATTTTGATTGTCGGAATCAGTATACCGGTTGCGCTAGGGGTTAACAATTTGTTGCTTTTGAGCAATCTCTCAGAAGTGAGTGAGGGCTATAAACAGGCGTCGGAGATGTTGTACACTCCGTCTTTACCGGTACAGATCATATGTCTTGGCATTGTTATTCCGATCATGGAAGAGTTGATTTTTAGAGGACTGCTCTTCAAGCGTCTGAGAGAAGTTATGCCGATGGTTCCGGCAGTGATTTATTCTGCGCTGTTTTTCGGATTGTATCATGGAAATCTGGTGCAGATTATTTATGGAACAATATGCGGTCTTCTTTTGGCATATGTCTATGAAAAATTCGGCTCGTTAAAAGCGCCGGTTTTGATGCATATGACCATGAATATATTAGCTTGTGTAGTGACTGAACTGAACGGATTTGCGTGGATGCTGGAGCAGCCGATGCGAATGGGAATTATCACTGTACTCTGTGCTCTGGTGGCATCAGGCATGTTTGTTTTGATAAAAGATATGTAAAATAGAAAAATACAAATTGGGAGCTCTCGTTCATAGCAAACGTGCGCTCCCGATTATTATGGTGTTTTCCGTTATTCGGCTGGAATGATCTCGATCCAATATCCATCCGGGTCAGAAATAAAGTAGATTCCCATATCCGGATTCTCAAAACAGGACACATCCCATCTCTTTGTGATATTTGAATGCAGCATCAAAATCAGATGTCTCAAATGCCAGATGAAATTCATTGTCTCCAAGATTATAAGGACGGTCCCAGTCACGAAGCCATGTCAGTTCGAGCTTCTGAGTAGAAGTCTTGTCGCTTAAGAATGCGAGAATAAAGCTTCCGTCCTCCGCCTCTCTTTTACGAACAACTTCAAGACCAAGTGCTTTCTTGTAAAATTCCAGTGATTTCTCCAAATCTAATACATTTAAGTTGTTATGATTGAATGTAAAGTTCATAATGTACCTCCTAATATGTATTTTTTGTTGCAAATATAGCATACCATATATTACAAAGAAAAGGCAAAAGGAAAATGAATATTACAAAAATATTAAAAAATATTGCAAAAATGTATGAAGTGTTATATAATCGGGGTAATGAGGGTTGTAAAGAAAATACTAAAAAAATTCGGGATAGGTGGAATAATGAATAAATTTGGAAAGACTTTATTGACCTCTCTACTGGTAAGTTCTCTCGCAGTGAGTTCTGTTTTTGCGGCGCCGTCAGTCGATGATTTAAAGCAGAATAAGGAAGCAGCGGAGAAGAAGTAGAGACATTACAAGATGAGATGACAAGCCTGATGGCAGAGATCAATACGTTAGAGGAAGAACTCGTTCAGACAGGACAGGAGATCATAAAAGCAACAGATGATCTGCAGAAGGCAGAGGAAAAAGAAAAGACGCAGTACGAAGAGATGAAAGCTCGTATAAAGATAATGTATGAGAATGGAACAGGTTCTATGCTCACAAAAGTATTTGAATCAGGAAGTATTGCTGAGATGCTGAAAAAGGCAGAATATGTTCAGGCAGTTCATGACAAAGACAGGAAATGTCTGGAAGAATATGTTGAGACAAAGGAAAAGATTGCTGATTTAAAAGAATCTTTGGAAGAAGATCAGAAGGAGCAGCAGAAAAAGCAAAAAGAATTTGAAAGTCAAAAAGAGACTTTGAATGCAACGATTGAAGAGGCAAAAGCAGAAGTTGATAATTTTGATGCACAGATTCAGGAAGCTGCACTGAAAGCAGAACAAGAAAGACAGAGTGCACTGGCAGCGAGCTCTAATAATGGAAATTCCGGAACAACTTCCAATGGAAGTGGCAGTGATTATGTACCACCTAGCAACTCTGGTGGTGGACAGGCAATTGTAAATGCGGCATATAGCTTTATCGGAGTTCCGTATGTATGGGGCGGTGAAAGCTATAGCGGAGTGGATTGTTCAGGATTAGTGCTGATGGCGCACAAAGCAATCGGAGTAAGCTTACCGCACAGCTCTGGATCTCAGGGAAGCGGTGGAAAAGCTGTTGCCAATATGGCTGCGGCATTACCGGGAGATGTTGTATGCTATTCCGGACATGTAGGAATTTACATAGGCGGAGGACAGATGATTCATGCACCGGACTTTGGTCAGACAGTAAAAGTTTCGAGTGTATACGGATCACCTTGGTTCAGAAGATACTGGTAGGAAGAGTGAAAGGGTTATGACTATGTCATAGCCTTTTTTGTTTGGAGAAAATGATTGAAAAGGGGAGGTATTTATAGTATATTAAACTATATAGGGGGAGAAAAAATAGAGAAAGGGACTAAGATGAAAAAATTTACAAAAATACTTGTATCAGCGATTACAGCAAGCAGCTTGATTGTATCACCGGTTTTTGCAGAACCGAACAGTGTGGACAATCTTGAGACACAGAAAAAGGAAGCACAACAAGAAGTAGACACGCTTCAAGCAGATTTGACAAAGATATTGACAAAGATCAATGACATAGATGCCCAGATGACGACAAAGGGGGAGGAGATCATCCAGGCAAAGTCAGATTTAGAGACTGCACAGGAAAAAGAACAGAAGCAGTATGCAGAAATGAAGCATCGCATTAAAGTCATGTATGAGAATGGAACAGGCGCTATGTTGACAAAAATTTTCCAATCAGGCAGTATTGCAGAGATGCTAAAACAGGCAGAATATGTACAGGCAGTTCATGACAAAGATAGAGAATATTTGGAAAAATATATAGAGACAAAAAATGAGGTAGCTTCCTTAAAAAGTAGTTTGGAAAAAGATATGGATAAGTTGAAAGAATTGAAGGCGGAGTCTTCTACCCAGAAAGAAAATTTATCCAAGACATTGGAAGCAAAAAAGACGGAAGTGGCAGATTTAGATGAGCAGCTTCAGATAGCGGCAAAGAAAGCCGCAGAGGAGGCGGCAAAGAAAGCGGAAGAAGAAGCAAAAAAACAGCAGCAACAGGTGGCGTCGAATACAACGTCTGAGAATAGCCAGTCCGGAGGAACATCCAGTGGAAATTCAGGCGGTGGAAACAGTCAGTCAGAAGAAAAACCAAGTCAGCCGGATTCCGGAACTTCGGGTGGCGGAAGCAGCAACAATGACAGTAATAACAATACAGGAAATGGTGATGTAAGTGTCGGACAGGCAATTGTGGCAGCCGCAAGAAGTTATATCGGAACACCGTATGTATATGGTGGGACAAGTTATAATGGCATCGACTGTTCCGGACTTACCATGAGAGCCCATCAGGCAGTGGGAATCTCGATTTCGCGTACATCAGCAGAACAGGCAGTAGGTGGAAAAAGTATAGCAAGTCTTGCAGATGCACTTCCGGGAGATATTATCTGTTATCCTGGACATGTGGCGATATACATAGGCGGTGAGCGTGTAATTCATGCACCGACAGAAGGGCAGACAGTAAAAGAGGCGAGTGTATATATGGGGTCATCACAGCCGATTACAGCAATCAGAAGATATTGGTAAAAAAGACTTGCCATGCATCATTTAGATATGTTATACTATTAACGTTGCAAAAAACACATATATGGTTATCCTTGCAGGTGCCAAACTCTTTTTATGAAAAAGAGCGGTTGCAAGGCGGGAAGTATATGGAAGTAAAAAACCAAATGGAGGAAAAACACATGAGCGTTATTTCAATGAAACAATTATTAGAAGCAGGTGTTCACTTTGGACATCAGACAAGAAGATGGAACCCTAAAATGGCTGAGTACATCTACACAGAAAGAAACGGAATCTACATTATCGATTTACAGAAATCTGTAGGTAAAGTAGACGAAGCTTACAAAGCAATTTCTGATATCGCAGCTGAAGGTGGTACAATTCTTTTCGTTGGTACAAAGAAACAGGCACAGGATGCAATCAAAACAGAAGCAGAACGTTGCGGAATGTTCTACGTAAACGAGAGATGGTTAGGTGGAATGTTGACTAACTTCAAAACAATCCAGAGCAGAATCGCCCGCTTAAAAGATATCGAAAGAATGGCTGAAGACGGAACATTCGACGTATTACCTAAGAAAGAAGTTATCGAAATCAAAAAAGAATGGGAAAAACTTGAAAAGAACTTAGGTGGAATCAAAGACATGAAGAAAGCTCCAGATGCAATCTTCGTGGTTGACCCGAAAAAAGAAAGAATCTGTGTACAGGAAGCTCACACATTAGGAATTCCGTTGATTGGTATCGCTGATACAAACTGTGATCCAGAAGAATTAGATTACGTGATTCCAGGTAATGATGATGCAATCAGAGCTGTTAAATTAATCGTTGCTAAGATGGCAGATGCTGTAATCGAAGCAAACCAAGGTGTAACAGGTGCTGAAGAAGTATACGAAGAAGTTGCAGAAGAAGTAGAAGCAGCTGAAGAAGCGTAAGATTTCGAACATGAATGCTTCAGCCTTAAGAACAGGTTGAAGCATTTTTTAAAAAGAACACACAATTTTATGGAGGAATGAATCATGGCAGTTACAGCAAAAATGGTAAAAGAATTAAGAGAAATGACAGGCGCAGGAATGATGGACTGTAAAAAAGCTCTTAATGAAACAGATGGAAATATGGATGCAGCAATCGAATATTTAAGAAAAAATGGTCAGGCAAAAGCTGACAAAAAAGCCGGAAGAATCGCTGCAGAAGGTATTGTAAAAGCAGTTGTAAAAGACGATAAAGTAGCAGCAATCGTTGAAGTAAACTCAGAGACAGACTTCGTTGCTAAA
>ENA-OQDW01000925-OQDW01000925.1-human-gut-metagenome-genome-assembly--contig:-NODE-925-length-11452-cov-2.697572_pt1 | contig 11452 bp, 9 predicted proteins | sample MGYA00242784_ERZ504613 | MGnify/ENA primary metagenome ERZ504613 (study PRJEB26092, sample SAMD00036330) | human gut metagenome | host: Homo sapiens | study: EMG produced TPA metagenomics assembly of... | reverse complement strand
TATGGATAAAATCAAGAAGTACCTGCAGAAATCATTTCCTATCAGTCATAGGCAGATAGTCTATATCCTGAATATTTCTGCTCCACACTTCTCTTAAATCGTCACCTGTAGATTATGGGTATTCAAATTGAATAATTATGGCGTTTTTCGTCGGCTATTTAATAGGCAGGTAAATTTTGCCAGTGTACTTTGACAACCTCATACCAGCATTACAGGTACGTTCCCGTAAGTAGAAGCGTGGCAGGAAGACGCGAGGACAGATGAAAAGGGCATGGAAGAAATTAGACCAGAAAGTGAGAGGCAGAGTTCTTTTGTGGCGTTTTCGTTTCGAGCGAATCATCTTTAACTGAAACAGGACCGTGGCGGTCTTTTGCGAGGATCACTTACGAGGGGATAATGATACATAGGAACTGCCAGTGAGCAGAGGATGGACTTTGGGTTGTAATCAGCAAGACTTTTAGAAAATCCGTGAGCGGTGCAATGCCAAGCATCCGCCTGTAATGTTCCCGTAAGGCAATGGGGGAGTCGAGGACAAATACAACGCCAAAAATCAAAAGTATAAGAAATCAAGGAAGAATGTGTCGTTGATATCAGATACATACGGCTGTAGGGAGAAATCCTTTACAGCGTATTGATGTGATATCAGCACGCATATCAGGTAACAAATTATGTATTACACAAGAGAATATCTCAATAGAGCGCATCGAGAAATTGATACTATTTTCCGAGTGCTGTTCCCGGAACATGGAATGGCAGTAAGGGAAGAACAGATTATGTTATGCCACAAAATGCTGGATAACCTGCTGGGAAGAAACATAGCACTGTGTGACGCGGGTGTCGGTATCGGCAAGACGTATGCCTATCTGGTGGCCTGTGTTCTGATGAGAAAATATTCCCTCCTTGCAGAAGGATGTTCCCCTTATGAGCAGCGTCCGGTCGTGATATCCACTTCCAGCATTGCACTCCAGAAAGCAATTCTTACAGAATATATCCCTTTTCTCTCCCGGATTCTTCAGGAGAACGGGACGATTCAGGCCCCTATTAAAGCTGTGATACGAAAAGGGAAAGAGCATTTTGTCTGCGATGAGAGGTTGGAGCACCGAATCGTTGCAATCGAAGAAAAAAACAAAAATGCGTTGCAGAAAGAAGCTCTGCTGTCGTTGAAAGAACATTATGATATGGACGAAGTGTCCAACTTAAGTGGGTTTGACAGAAGGATGGTGAGTGTACCGAAGTTCTGTTCGGGAGACTGCCCGAAAAGAGGCTCATGCAGGTATCAGCAGTATCTGGAGCGTTCCAGAGATCATGAAATGTTCATTCAGATCTGTAATCACAATTATCTGCTGGCTGATGGTTATCACAGGCTGCAGGATTACCGCCCGTTATTAAAAGACTACCGAGCATTGATTGTCGATGAAGCACATAAGCTGCCGGATGCGGCAAAGCAGATGTTTGGGAAGAGCCTCTGTTATGACGATATCCGAGAAATCTGCTTTTATCTTGGGAATGAGTACCAAGGCCCGGAGATAAGAAAACTGTCCGGGACGATCCGATGGTGCTGGACATCATAGGAGAAAACCACAGAACCAGATATGGGATAAAAGAAGAATTCCACATGACAGAAGAGTGTGCAATGTATTTATATGAGGGGATACAGACCATGAATAAGATCATAGAAAAATTAGAAAAGAAGATTCCAAAGTGGATCAGAAACAAGCTGGAAGAAACCAAAAGTGTGCTGGAATGCTTTTTCCATCAGGATAAGAAGTATGTGCTGCATCTGAAGCAGGACCATGACCACCGGATTATATTGTGTGCATCCAGCAGACGGATTCCACAGTATCTGGACCAGATGTTATGGAGCAGAGGAATGGGAGCGATTCTGACAAGCGGAACTTTAAAAACCGGACAGGGATTTTCCCACATTCGGAAAATGACAGGATTACAGAGAGTGCGGAGAGTCCGGGAATATGTGGCAGACTCCCCGTTTGAATATCAGAAGAACTGTCTGTTATATCTGCCAAAGAATTTGAAGACATGCAGAAGAGAAAGTCAGGAAGAGGCAGAGATGATAGCAGGCCATATCCATTCACTGATCTGTTCGACTTACGGGCATACGCTAGTGCTGTTTACATCTTATCATTTGATGGGAAACGTTTACCAGATGTTAAGGGATGAAATTCCGTTCCCGATGATAGAGGTGTGGAGACATTCACCGGAAGAGATCACAAGATTTAAACAGATGGACAATGCTGTCCTTTTTGCAGCCGGCTCCTGTTGGGAAGGAGTAGACTTCCCTGGAGATATGGTATCTTCGCTGATTATAGTAAAACTGCCCTTTGCTGTTCCTGATCCCATCAGTGAAGCACAGAAGAAGGAATATGCCAGCCTGAAAGATTATATTCAGGCAGTGATTGTTCCAGACATGCAGAAAAAACTAAGACAGGGATTCGGACGTGCTCTCCGCACCGAGACAGATACTTGTGTCGTGTCCATTTTAGACGAGCGTGCAGGAGAAGGTGGCAGGTATCATGAGGAAGTAATGTGTGCGCTTCCGAGCTGCAAGATGGCAAAAGATATCAAGGATGTCCAGCACTTTATTCGAAACCGGAAAGGCGTGGAATACTACCTGTAACCGTTCGTGGTTCTGCTACAGAAAAAGCAGATTTTGCACGAAAAGTTTGGTGGTATTTCAAGGGCGTTTTCGGTGGGATTGTTGGTATTGATGAATAGCTATTTCGGCATGAAGTGGGTATACTGTGTATAGCGTTAGAGGAAAGGAGGCAGCTTATGATATACAAGGTGGAAACGATAAAAGATGGAACAGAAAAATATTTTTCATCAGAAATCTGGAAACAATGAGTATTGAAGAACTGCCAAGTAAATATCTAATGCATAAGATTAAATGTAAACGTTCACCAAATACAGTGAAACGCACAGCATTTTCAATCTGCTATTATATGAAATATATGGCAGAGAAAGAAATGGAACTCACAGAAGTCTATCAGTTAGATTATGAAAAACAGACAGAACACTTTGTGGAATTTTTATACTGGCTTAAAGCCGGAAACCATACAGAGCAAACGGCTGGAGAAAAGAAGTGTCCGAATGAAGGAACCTGCAACGCATACTTAAAAGATGTGTTCAGGTTCTATTTATTTATAGAGGCAGAATATGAACAGTACGGAAGTCTCAAAACCTTATCGTATAACCAGATTATAGCGGTTAATCAGGTGGGAGTAAAAAAGGTACTGCGGAATCATTCTTTTAAAGCCTATCTGAAGGAAGAGGAACATCGTGGGAGAACAGCAAAAGAAAATCAGATTATTACAATTTTACAGGCCTGTACGAACCGAAGAGATCAGCTTCTGTTACTTATGTTAGCAGAAACCGGATACAGAATTGGGGAACTACTGGGAGTAAAATATGTCAAAGATATTGATTATAGGAATCACATGATAAGGGTATGCTTCCGGGAAGATAATGAAAATGAAGCGAGAGCCAAAAATGCGGAATACAGAAGTGCCAAGATAAGTAATGATACGTTTGAATTTCTCATGGATTATCTGGCAAAATATCGGAAAATCCTGCAACATCAGGATTACCTGTTTGTGAATATCATGGGTGAGAACATTGGAAAGCCATTAATAGTGGACAGTGTATATGATATGTTGGACCGAATGGAAAAGAAAACCGGAGTTAAAATCACACCCCACATGTTACGTCACTATTTTGCAAATATGCGAAAGCAGGCAGGATGGGAACTGGAAATGATCAGTCAGGCATTGGGGCATAAACATTTGGATACGACTATAAAGTATCTGGACTGGCTGGATGATGACTGATAGAAGCAAGTAATGAGTTTTATGCACAACACACTGCTATTTATGGGGCGGAACGTCTGCTGGAGTAGGGAGGTGTGAGAAATACCTATATATTTATTGCAACAGGCAGAACACATAACAGAATCTGAAGTAGATATTGAGAAGAAAAAGCAGGAACTATATTCAGAAATTGATGCACTTGGAATAAAAAGCGATTCAAGAATTAACAAATTGAAAAAGTTCTTGGCAGATAGAAAAATCTGGCATCTGGAAGAAATGGATTATCCTTTGCGAAATTCGTATGAACAATATTTAAGAGGACAGATACGATCACAAATTGTATCTTTCTATTTGAAAATATATGATACGGTAAAACAACAACATATCTATCAACAAATGCAGACGCTAAATGGAAAGCGGATATATGAATGGAAATATCAAAATAAAATTTATTTTCTGAAGTATTATCCGGAAAAGGAAATAGCTGAGACCTTTGAAACTTCTTATAAAACAAACCTATTGGTGTGGGATTTTACACAAAATTGTTCAGAAGTTTTAAAGAAACAAATTTTTTATACGTTGAGTCGTATCATTGCCAATACTTCAATGTCTAAGGCTTATAGAAATGTCAGGTTAAAATCCTTAAAACTTCTTTATGATTCTTGTGTTCAGTTAAATATTACGGATATTGGATTGCTGGAAATGGAACAAGTGGAAACTATTTTAAAGAATTTTCCCGAAACGAGTCAACGAAGTATTTTAGGTGAATGCAGAAGAGATGCGTTTATGCAGCAGGAACAGATCCAATGGGAAGCAAATGTATGGTATCTGGAACGATTACATCTTGGAAAACATCGGATAGACGAAAGTAAATCCTTAATTAGCATTTCTTTTATGGAAGTCAAGGAAATACAGAATCGAGAAATTTTACAGGCATACATGAAATATGAACTGGGAATTACTGGACAGGCAGTCAGCACGATTGTACGAAGATTTGTATGTATTAGAAATTTTATTGAACTGCTGGAACAAGAAAAGATACTGGCGATTCATGCAACTGTCGCAGAAGTAAAAAAGTATGCAGACGGCTTGCGAGAACGGGGAATACAGGCAAAGGGATTTAATGAAAGAATTTTCGGTATCGGTCATTTTTATAAATTCATGGAAGTTAAACAGTATATTACAAGAATGCCATTCCGAATTGAATATTTCCAACAAAAAGAAGTAATAGTACATCATGATCGTAGCGTTGAGGAAACAGTATATATGGAAATTTTGAAAAAATTATATCTTTTTCCAGAGCGATTACGATGTATGTTCCTACATCTGTGGTGTCTAGGATTACGGGCGAGTGAAGTGTGTACATTGAAAGGAAATGCTTATTATCAGCAGGGCGAGGATTATTGGATTCAGGTGTATCAGGTCAAAATGAAGAATTATAAAAGGATTCCAATCCCACAGGCACTTTATCAGATTATGAAAGTATACTTGAAAAAACATGAAATTCAGCCTGAAGAATTCATTTTTAAAAACAGCAGAGGTGGTGCTTGTCTATATGGTACATTCCGAACTCAGATGATAGAAGCGTGCCGGGAAAATAAGATTGCAAATGGAGAATATTTATTTCAATCACACGATTATCGACATACAGTAGCAACTATGTTTTATGACAGTCATGTATCACTGCAAAGTATCAGGGATTATCTTGGACATACTTATGAAGAGATGACAAGACAGTATATTGATTATATGCCGCAAAGGATTGCAAAAGCAAATGATGAGTTCTTTGAAATGCAAGGAAGTAGTTTAGCATCATGGCTAAAGAAAGAGGAAAAAGATGGAAAATGATATTATATACTTCAGCGATTTCCCCAATTTACAAGAAACAGGGACACGTAAGGATAATGGAAAATTTGATTTAACGTTGCTTCCAACGCAAGAATTAAAGGAAGAGTTTCGAGGTTATATTATGTATCGCTGCAAAAACGGAACGTTTAGAGCATTGATTCAGGATCGAACAGCTTATAATCATATTGCAAAGTTTTTGAACAGCAGAATAAATCGGAGAATCAAAAGCCTTGGAGATAGAAATCCAGAAAAATGGATATCACTTTTAAAAGGCTGGATGTTAGAACAGGGAATAACTATTGTAAAAGAAAAGAAGAGTGTGTATGGTACAGTAAGCTATGGCGAAGCAGTGACGATATTATATTTCAGAAACGTACTGAAATTTTTAGGGCCAGAAGATTTACGGGATGAGATAGAAAAAGATGTTTGGGAACTAAAAAATCTGGATATTAAAATCAGATCCAATCCAATTTATAATGTAAAAACACTGGATTTCAGAAAAATATATCAGCCAGATATCAGGGAAGAATGTAAGAAAGCTGTTTATATGAATCTGCAGTATGAAGCAATAGGAACTGTACAGGGAGAATTGACAATAATGAGGATATTCTCAGAATATCTCCAAAAAGAGTATTCCAAAATAAAAAGCTGCAGTGAAATAGACAGAGAAGTGTTGGAAGAATTTTTGATACATCTGTCAACAAAAGATACTTCCCATAGTGCGAATAGTTCTTATGTAATTTCATTAAGACGACAGTTAGAGACAATCGGAAAAATTTACAGCTATGAAAGATTGGAGCATTTATTTATTAATACGGATATTCCACCGGAAGTAAATGCAGAATTTAGAGTGTATTCTGATGATGAAATGAAACGACTGAATGCGGAAATTACACAGATGGATGTACAGATTGCAAGATGTCTTCTGATACATCAGATGCTTGGAACTAGGATATCAGATACCCTTACACTGAGACCAGATTGTCTGACGAGAGAAAATGGCCAAGATATGATTGAAATATATCAAGTTAAAACTAAAAGATATAAAAAACCGATCAGTAAAGAACTTGCAAAACTGTTACAGAGTTCTATTGAATATACACAGGAAAAGTTCGGTGATACAGAATACATATTTGTTAATGAAAAAGAACCTGACCGCCCGATGCAGTATATGGCTATAAAAACAAAAGTCATGTCCATGATACAGGAAAAGCAGTTGAAAGATGATCATGGCGAATTATTCGGGTTTGGAACGCACATGTTCCGGCACTACTATGGCGTCAAACTTACAGAAATGCATCTGGATGACTGGACGATAGCGAGACTATTGGGGCATAAAAGACTGAATAATGTACAGCATTACCGGAAAATGAGCAATCAAAGAATGGCAGACGAAACCAGAGAAGTAAGACAGAGGATGAGTGACATCATATATATGAGTCTGGCAAGATGGGTGAAGAATATGAGCAAATACGACAAGATGATTGAGGAAAATCAGAGAAAAAGTAAAGAGAAAATTGAACTGGCATTGCAAGCAATACAAGATATGCTGGCAAATAAAGAACGTATCAGCGTTCCAAAGCTGATGAAGAAAACTGGATTGTCGAGAGGATTCTTTTATAAAAATCCAACCGTCCGGGATACATTGAACCAAGCAGTAGAGCAACAGGCCGGAATGATAGATCCAAGAAGAGAAATTCTGAACATGGCGATGGAAAAACAGATTGAACTGTTGAACCAGAAGGTGGCAGCTCTGAGCAGAGAAAATAAGGAACTGAAGAGAAAGAACGAAAAGTTACAGAAGGCATTACGGAAACAGGATTTGAATTTTATTAAGAACTTATAACATTGAAAATAATAAGATGGAAGAGATGTGTGCAGACACATCTTTTCATCGTTGAGGATAAAATATATAGAATGAGAATGGGATTGTTTTATGGTATACTAAAAGTGAAATGCTAACTTTGATATGAGGTATAAAACAATATGACAGAAATACAAATTAAAAATTTAATTAAAGAATATGAAAAAGAATATATTGAGTTTATGGAAATTGAGAAATTACCACAGTATAAGATAGATTTTTTTGAAATTAATGTTGAGGAAAGCGATGCAGCAGGATTCGCTTCAGCCGCCCAAGCTTACTATAATACGAAAACAGATGAACATATATTAAGGATATGCAAAAGTTCGGAAATACCAAGGTATATTGTGTTTCATGAATTTACGCATATTTTAGATACGGAAATGTATGCAAAGCAAGATTCTTGGAAATATATGGCTTTGTCTGGTTATACAGAATATCATGCAGCACAAGTTGAATTGATGATAATGTTAGGAGCAGATAGTATACAAACTCAAGATTTTTCATTTACAGTTGATGTTGAAATAGGTAATAGTACAGTTAGGAATTACCTAAACTCAAGACATCAATTAGTAGTGAATATGATGAATAGAACAGATTTTCCAAGAGATATTGAAGCATTAAAAACAACGGTAGGTGTGCTATATAATTATTTTGGAGTGCGTTCTATATGTAAAATGTATGCGAAAGATTATACTGAAGAAGTGGATAACACAATTATTATTCAGAAACTTTCAAAAGTATTATTTGAAGAGATAAATAGCTTTATGGTTGGATGGTTTAATGAAGCACAAGTAGAGCTGAGCTTTGTGTCATATATGAAAATAATGTGGCCTATGCTTCAAAGCTATTTTGGAAAAGAATGAAAGATAGTAACAGTAAACACAGTTTTGTATACAGTTAAACCCAGTAAAATCAACGCATGAGGGGAACTGGCTACATTTTATTTCCCAATCTGGTGGTATGTAGCTCCGACAATCATCAATACATTTTTAGAAGCTTACGATTTCAGTGGTAAAAAGATTGTGCTTTTTGCAACATCCGGAGGAAGTGGATTTGGGAACACTGTGAAAGAATTGCAGTCATCTGCATCAGACGCAGTTATTACAGAAGGCAGACTGTTAAATTGTGAAACGAAACAGGAAATCACTGAATGGATAAACTCTTTATAAATAACAGCGTTATGGAGGTATACAGAATATGGGAAAAATAGTACAGACAGCAGGAAGAAATACACTTGGTGAATTCGCACCGGAATTTGCACATTTTAACGATGATGTACTTTTCGGCGAAAACTGGAATAACCAGGACATCGACGTAAAAACAAGAAGTATCATCACAGTGGTTGCTCTGATGGCTTCCGGAATTACAGATTCTTCTTTAAAATATCATCTTCAAAATGCAAAAAATCATGGTGTAACACAAAAAGAGATTGCCGCAGTAATCACACATGTCGCATTTTATGCAGGATGGCCAAAAGCATGGGCTGTTTTCAATCTTGCAAAGGAAGTGTGGGAGGCAGGTGAAGGAGATTTACCATACGAAGAGGAAGCAATGCGGGCGCATGCAAAAGAGATGGTATTTCCAATTGGTGCACCAATGATGGCTTTGCACAGTATTTTTCTGGCAGAAGTTTTCTTGCACCGATTTCCACTTCTCAGGTTGGCATTTTCAACGTGACATTTGAACCCGGATGCAGGAATAATTGGCATATTCATCATGCAAAAAGCGGTGGCGGGCAGATCTTAGTATGTGTAGCCGGCCGAGGGTTTTATCAGGAAGAAGGCAGGGATGCGGTAGAAATGAAACCGGGTGACTGTATTAACATTCCGGTAGATGTAAAGCACTGGCATGGGGCCGCTCCGGATGAATGGTTTTCCCATCTGGCAATTGAGGTGCCGGGAGTGGATTGTTCCAATGAGTGGTGTGAGGCGGTATCGGAGAAAGAGTACGCTGGATTAAGATAAGGAGAGCACTATGGAATACGGTAAACTCGGAAATACAGATATAGAAGTGTCAAAATTATGTGTGGGCTGCATGAGTTTTGGGAAAGCTGGAACCATGCATGACTGGACGTTGGATGAAGCTGAAAGTGAGAATGTTATCAAGCATGCACTTGATTTGGGATATAATTTTTTTGATACAGCAAATGGATATTCAGCAGGAACAAGTGAGGAATATTTAGGTAAAGCATTGAAGAAAAATGTAGCGAGAAATCAGGTTGTGATTGCATCCAAGGTATATTTTAATGAAGGTCGTTTATCAAGACAGGCAATCATGAGGGAAATAGATGGAACTCTGTCACGTCTTGGAACCGACTATCTTGATTTATATATCATCCATAGATTTGACTATGATACACCAATTGAAGAAACTATGGAGGCACTGCACGATCTGGTAAAAGCAGGAAAGGTCAGGGCACTTGGTGCATCTGCCATGTATGGATATCAGTTTTATAATATGCAGTTAGCCGCAAGAGACAATGGATGGACACCATTTTCTGCGATGGAGAATCATTATAATTTGCTTTACAGAGAGGATGAGAGAGAATTGCTACCAATTTGTAAGCAAATGAAAGTTTCGTTAATGCCGTATAGCCCTCTTGCAGCCGGACATCTGGCAAGACCACAGTGGAAATCAGAGTCTCTTCGTGGAACCACGGATAGGGTTGCCATGGGAAAATATGATAAGACTGAAGCGGAAGACATGCAGATAGTTAAACGTGTAGCGGAGCTTGCCGAAAAGTATAACTGCAAAATGTCCCAGATAGCCATTGCATGGCAGTGGGCAAAGGGAATTCTATCGCCTATTATTGGGGCAACCAAAACGCAGTATCTGGATGATTCAGCCGGAGCATTTGACATTAAATTAACTGCCGAAGACCTTGCATATCTTGAAGAGCCATATGTTCCACATGAGATAGTTGGTGCAATTGATAAAAATCCGGCACAAGGTGTTATTTTGCTTGATGAAAAGAAATAATAAAGAACTAGGTGTAGCCATATGAAGAAATATTTATCAGTTATTCTGGAAATTATCCTCACAGCCTGTCTGGTTGCATGTGGTAGTTCTAACAAGGATTCCGTGAACGATGATAAACAAGAGGTAAGACTGGGAAAAATGAATATGCCAGAGCGTGAGGTTGTAGAATTGCTGAGTAACGGAGACGTAGAATTAAAAATTTCGAAAGAATGAAATTACTGTTTTTCTATACGAAGAGCTCGACAGATTTTAGATAATTGCGATCTGTGAAGGATTTGCAATTTTAGGAATGATATTTTTGATTATCAGTTGATAGTCAACTTCCAGTTTGTTGAATTAAAAATGAAATAAAGTTTCAGTAATCATAGAGTGTATGGATTCAATTCCATATGCTCTTTTTCTTTTACTTAATTTCAAGAAAATGCAGAAATCTAATGTTACGAGTTTCTTACGAGTGGCATTTAAAAAAACTCGCAAGAAAACTCGTAAGAAAAAAAGTAAAAAAATTTGCTTTTGACCACTGTAAAACAGGCTCTGAGCGTTTCGTTATATGAAGGGATAATTTTTCTTTCATAATTCAAAGAAAAGAGGACAAAGAAATGTCAGAGAACTGGATGACGAAACAGGAATTGGTCTGATTGAGAAACGCAGACAGGGATTTGGAAAGGTGAACGTTATCTACGTGAAAACCTTTATGCCTGAGAAAACAGATAAGAAAAAATTTGAAGAGGAATTAAAGAAGTTTAGAAAACAAACTTCTGTGGAAAATGAGGAATCTACAGAAGTTTACATTTCAAACTTCATGAAGTCCTAAAATCAAACTTCTAGAAGTCCCGAAAACAAACTTCAAGAAGTTTACATTTCAAACCCTAATAATACTAATCTTAGTGATACTGAAATGAATGATAATAAATAATCAATATACATCTATCAA
>ENA-OQDW01000924-OQDW01000924.1-human-gut-metagenome-genome-assembly--contig:-NODE-924-length-11455-cov-1.942267_pt1 | contig 11455 bp, 19 predicted proteins | sample MGYA00242784_ERZ504613 | MGnify/ENA primary metagenome ERZ504613 (study PRJEB26092, sample SAMD00036330) | human gut metagenome | host: Homo sapiens | study: EMG produced TPA metagenomics assembly of... | reverse complement strand
CAAGAAGGTGTACAACGAAAATCCCGTGGAAGTGGCTCTGGAGCTGGAGGCTCATGGTATCCGTAGACTTCATGTGGTCGATTTGGACGGTGCGGCTTCCCATCATGTGGTAAACTACCGCACGTTGGAACAGATAGCTGTGCGTACGTCTCTTATTATTGATTTTGGAGGTGGGGTGAAGAGTGATGAAGATTTGGTGATAGCTTTTGAGAACGGTGCGCAGATGGTGACCGGCGGCAGCATTGCTGTGAAGAATCCCGAATTGTTCTGTAAGTGGCTTCAAATGTATGGCTCCGAGAAGATTATTCTTGGTGCTGATGTGAAAGAGCATAAAATAGCCGTCAATGGTTGGAAGGATGAGAGTGGCTGCGAACTGTTTCCGTTCTTGAAAGACTATGTAGAGAAGGGGGTCTGTAAGGTTATCTGTACTGATATCAGTTGTGACGGAATGCTGCAAGGACCATCGATAGCGCTGTATAAGGAGATACTGGAGCATCATCCAGAACTCTATCTGATAGCCAGTGGAGGCGTAAGCTGTGCCGATGATATACGCCAGCTGGAAGCCGCCGGCATACCTGCCGTTATTTTCGGTAAGGCTCTGTACGAAGGCCGCATCACCTTCAAAGAGTTGGAAACTTGTTAGTTGAAAGGTGAAAATTAATCACTTATAACTTATAACTTATAACTCAAACCGCCGTGTTAGCAAAAAGAATCATTCCTTGCCTCGACATTAAAGATGGGCAGACCGTGAAAGGTACCAATTTCGTGAACCTCCGCCAGGCGGGCGACCCGGTAGAACTGGCGCGTGCTTATAGTGAGCAGGGTGCCGACGAACTGGTTTTTCTCGACATCACAGCCAGTTTTGAAGGCGTAAGACTTTCACTGAATTGGTGAAACGCATAGCTGCGAATATCAGCATTCCTTTTACTGTAGGTGGAGGCATTCATGAACTGGGTGACGTGGATAGGCTACTGCATGCAGGTGCCGATAAAATCTCCATCAATTCCTCAGCTATCCGCCGTCCCGGATTCGATAGACGAGATTGCGAAGAACTTCGGTTCTCAGGTTTGTGTACTGGCAGTTGATGCCAAACAGACAGAGAAGGGATGGCGGTGCTACTTGAACGGTGGTCGTGTGGAAACGGATAAGGAACTGTTTGCGTGGACAAAAGAAGCCCAGGAACGTGGTGCGGGCGAGATATTGTTCACCAGCATGAATCACGACGGTGTCAAGACCGGTTATGCCAATGAAGCGCTTTCCAGCCTTGCCGACGGATTGTCCATCCCCATCATTGCATCGGGAGGGGCAGGTGCCAAAGAACATTTTCGTGACGTCTTTTTGCAGGGAAAAGCAGATGCTGCCCTGGCAGCCAGTGTTTTTCATTTCGGAGAAATCAAAATTCCCGAATTAAAATCGTATCTTTGTGCCCAAGGAATTGCGATGAGAAGATGAAGGTGAGTTTACGATTGGACGATTTACGATTTACGATTGGGATTACTCAAGCAAATCATAAGTCTCCAGTCACTTAAAGTAATATCAATCGTAAATAGTAAATAGCTAAATCGTAAATAGAATGGATTTTGACAAGATGAACGGACTCGTTCCGGCGATTATACAAGATGCAGATACCGCTAAGGTGCTGATGCTTGGCTTCATGAACAAGGAGGCTTATGACAAGACGGTGGAAACTGGAAAGGTGACTTTCTTCAGCCGTACCAAGAACCGCCTTTGGACGAAAGGCGAGGAGAGTGGCAACTTCCTGAATGTGGTTTCCATGAAGGAAGACTGTGACCGGGATACGTTACTGGTGCAGGTACATCCCGTAGGCCCGGTTTGCCATACCGGTACAGATACTTGCTGGGGTGAGAAGAACGAACAGCCGGTTATGTTTCTAAAGCTTCTTCAGGATTTCATCTGTAAGCGTTATGATGAAATGCCCGAAGGTTCCTATACGACCAGTCTTTTCCAGTCCGGTATCAACAAAATGGCACAGAAGGTAGGCGAAGAGGCTGTGGAAACCGTCATTGAGGCTTGCAACGGTACGGACGAACGCCTGATTTATGAAGGAGCTGATTTGTTGTATCACCTCATCGTGCTGCTCACATCCAAAGGATACCGCATTGAAGACCTTGCGCGTGAATTGGAGGAACGTCACAGTGCGACGTGGAAGAAACATTAAGTAATTAAAAATTAATAATTAAAATGGGGGTGGGCGAGGCGCTGATAAGATATACGGACGTAGAGATACACCAGCAGGAGTTGTGCGTACTGAACGATGTGAATTTGGAACTTCACAAAGGGGAGTTCGTGTACCTGGTAGGTAAAGTGGGCTCCGGCAAGACGAGCCTGCTCAAGACTTTCTATGGCGAACTGGATATTGCATCGGGCGAGGCTGAAGTATTGGGGTATGACATGCTCCATATTAAGCGTAAGCACATCCCGCAGTTGCGCCGCAAGCTGGGAATCGTATTCCAGGACTTCCAGTTGCTGACAGACCGTACGGTGTACGACAACCTTGAATTTGTTCTCCGTGCTACCGGTTGGAAGAGCAAAGGGGAGATTAAGGACAAAATAGAAGAGGTGTTGAACCTGGTGGGGATGAGCAACAAAGGATATAGCTGCCTAATGAACTGTCGGGTGGTGAGCAACAGCGCATTGTGATTGCGCGTGCAGTGCTCAACTCTCCGGAGATAATCCTTGCGGATGAGCCTACCGGAAACCTGGATTCGGAAACCGGACATGCCATTGCAGAACTTCTGCACGGCATCAGTGAAGCCGGCGCACTGGTGGTGATGACCACGCACAACCTGCAGCTGCTGCGAGAGTTTCCCGGCAAGGTGTACCGGTGCGCAGACCATCTGATGACTGATGTTACAGCAGAATACGCCCCTGCAATAACCAATGATTAGTAGTTAAGTAGTTATCTCTAACTACTGATTCTTATAAAGAACAGAAATTAACGATAAAGCTCCGCAGCTGCCTACTTGTAGCTCGTAGCTTGTAACTATAAACTAATTAATACAGGAACGAAAATGAAAGTTTTAAAGTTTGGAGGTACTTCAGTAGGTTCGGCTCAGCGAATGAAGGAAGTGGCCAAATTGATTACCGATGGTGAACGTAAGATTGTGGTTCTCTCTGCCATGTCGGGTACCACAAACACATTGGTTGAGATTTCGGACTATCTGTACAAGAAGAATCCGGAAGGTGCCAACGAGATTATCAACAAGCTGGAAAGTAAATATCGCCAGCACATTGATGAACTCTTTGCTACTCCGGAGTATAAACAGAAAGGCCTGGAACTCATCAAATCACATTTTGACTATATCCGTTCTTATACCAAAGACCTCTTCACTCTGTTTGAGGAGAAAGTGGTGTTGGCTCAGGGCGAGTTGATTTCCACCGCCATGATGAACTACTATCTGCAGGAATGCGGCGTGAAGTCTGTGTTGCTTCCGGCTTTAGAATACATGCGTACGGACAAGAATGCCGAGCCCGATCCGGTCTATATCAAGGACAAGCTCCAGGTTCAGCTGGAACTGCATCCGGATGCTGAGATTTATATCACTCAGGGGTACATCTGCCGCAACGCCTACGGTGAGATAGACAATCTGCAGCGTGGCGGAAGCGACTATACGGCTTCGCTGATTGGTGCTGCCATCAACGCTTCCGAAATCCAGATTTGGACGGATATCGACGGCATGCACAACAACGACCCCCGTATTGTGGACAAGACTGCGCCGGTGCGTCATCTGCATTTCGAAGAGGCCGCCGAGCTGGCATACTTCGGTGCCAAGATTCTGCACCCTACCTGCATCCAGCCTGCCAAGTATGCCAATATCCCCGTCCGTCTGCTCAATACGATGGACCCCACTGCTCCGGGTACGCTGATTTCCAATGATACGGAGAAGGGTAAGATTAAGGCGGTGGCTGCCAAGGACAACATTACGGCCATCAAGATAAAATCCAGCCGCATGTTGCTTGCTCACGGATTCTTGCGTAAGGTTTTCGAGATATTCGAGAGCTACCAGACTTCCATCGATATGATTTGTACTTCAGAAGTGGGTGTGTCCGTATCTATCGATAATGTGAAGCATCTCAATGAAATTCTGGATGACTTGAAGAAGTATGGCACAGTGACGGTGGACAAGGACATGTGCATCATCTGCGTGGTGGGCGACCTCGAATGGGAAAACGTCGGTTTCGAAGCCAAGGCATTGGATGCCATGCGCGACATACCGGTACGTATGATTTCTTTCGGTGGTAGCAACTATAATATTTCTTTCCTCATCCGCGAGTGCGACAAGAAGGCAGCGTTGCAGTCACTCAGTGATGCGCTGTTCAATGAGGAATAACTCTTGATATTTTCAGACGCAGATTACACAGATGACGCAGATTCTTTTTGCTTCCTATTTGTGTAATCTGCGTCATCTGCGTCTGAAAAATTATTTGTAGACACCTCTTTCATCTTCCTTTTTTTAAACTAAACAAAGATTACGATTATTATATGAAAGGAACATTCCCTATCCATAAATTCCGCGAATTGCGTACTCCCTTCTATTACTACGACACAAAGGTCTTGCGCGACACACTTTCGTGCATCCGTACGGAAGCTGCCCGATATGGCAACTATTCGGTGCATTATGCTGTGAAGGCCAATGCCAATCCAAGGTGCTTGCCATTATCCGCGAGAACGGCTTGGGTGCCGACTGTGTAAGTGGCGGTGAAATCCGTGCAGCCATCAAGGCAGGTTTTCCCACTGGCAAGATTGTTTTTGCAGGGGTGGGCAAGGCTGATTGGGAAATCAATCTGGGGCTGGATTATGACATTTTCTGCTTTAATGTGGAGTCTGTCCCCGAGCTGGAGATTATCAACGAGCTGGCTGCCGCTAAAGGTAAGGTGGCCAATGTGGCTTTCCGTATCAATCCCAATGTAGGTGCCCATACCCATGCCAATATTACCACTGGGCTGGCCGAAAACAAGTTTGGTATCAGCATGCAGGATATGGACCATGTGATAGACATTGCGCAGAATATGAAGAACCTGAGATTCATCGGACTGCATTTCCACATCGGTTCCCAAATATTGGATATGGGCGATTTCGTGGCTTTGTGTAACCGCGTCAACGAATTGCAGGATAAGCTGGAAGCTCGCCATATCCGCATCGAGCACGTCAATGTGGGGGGCGGACTCGGCATTGACTACGGTCACCCCAACCGTCAGCCGATACCCGACTTCAAAAGCTACTTCGAGACTTACAACAGCCATCTGAAACTCCGTCCCCACCAGACGCTTCACTTCGAGCTGGGACGTGCGGTAGTGGGACAATGCGGTTCATTGATTTCGCAGGTGCTTTATGTGAAGCAGGGCACCAACAAGCAGTTTGCCATCCTGGATGCCGGCATGACGGATTTGATTCGTCCGGCACTCTACCAAGCGTTCCATAAGATAGAGAATATCACTTCGGATGCGCCGGTTCAGGCTTATGATGTCGTAGGGCCCATCTGCGAGTCTTCTGATGTATTCGGTAAGGCTATTGATTTGAATGGGGTGAAGCGTGGCGACCTTATCGCCCTCCGTTCGGCAGGGGCTTATGGCGAAATTATGGCTTCGGGCTATAACTGCCGTGAGCTGCCTCAAGGATATACGTCGGACGAGCTGGTATAGAGAGGCTGGAGATGCGTTGCATGAATGGCGAAGCATTTATTATACCAAGGCTTCTGTTTTATATAAAAATGTTATTGCGTGAACAACTTTTAAGGTTTCTTGTTACTTTTGTAATGATTTCAATTTAAATAAATACGATTATGATTACAGAAAAATTACAGAATGCAATTAATGAGCAGATTACGGCTGAGATGTGGTCTTCCAACCTTTATCTGGCAATGTCTTTCTATATGGAGAAAGAAGGTTATAACGGCATGGCTTCCTGGTTGAAGAAGCAGGCTTCTGAAGAAAAAGCTCATGCTTGCGAAATGGCTTCTTATATCATCAAGCGTGGCGGTAAGGCCAAACTGGACAAGATTGATGTTGTTCCCAATGACTTCGGTACTCCACTGGAAGTGTTCGAGCAGGTGGCCCAGCACGAACGCCGTGTTTCCAAAATGATTGATGAATTGGTAGATGTTGCCTCTGCCGAAAAAGATAAGGCTACACAAGACTTCCTTTGGGGATTCGTGCGCGAGCAGGTAGAAGAAGAAGCTACTGCCGACAGCATTGTAGATATGATAAAGAAAGCCGGTGATGCCGGAATCTTCTTCGTTGACTCAAAACTGGGAGAACGCAGATAAGAGAGAAACTAAAAAATCCCGCGGCTAATTTTAGTCGCGGGATTTTTTTTAGTTATGAGTTATAAGTTGTGAGTTATTTGTTGATGAAGGGCTTATATCCGCAAGGGAAAGCACAAGCAAATAACTTATAACTCATAACTCATCACTCATTTCAGTACTCCCAGCTCTTTCCCCACCTTAATAAATGCAGCGATACATTTGTCCAGATGCTCCTTTTCGTGTCCGGCAGAGATTTGTACGCGGATGCGTGCCTGGTCTTTGGGCACTACGGGGTAGTAGAAGCCGGTGACGTAGATGCCTTCTTCCTGCATGCGGGTGGCATAAATCTGGGAGAGTTTGGCATCATACAGCATGACGGCGCAGATGGCGCTTTGTGTCGGCTTGATGTCGAAACCGGCGGCGGTCATCTTGTCGCGGAAGTAGTTCACGTTTTCCAGCAGTTTGTCATGCAGGGCATTGCTCTCTTTGAGCATCTTGAATACCTCGAGGCTGGCGCCGATGATGCCCGGAGCCAATGAGTTGGAGAAGAGGTACGGACGGCTGCGTTGGCGCAGCAGTCGATGATTTCCTTGCGTCCGGTAGTGAATCCTCCCAAAGCGCCGCCAAAGGCTTTGCCCAAGGTTCCGGTATAGATGTCCACGCGTCCGTAGGTGCCGTATTGTTCGCTTACGCCGTGTCCCGTAGGGCCTACCACGCCGGCGGAGTGTGATTCGTCCACCATGACCAGCGCGTCGTATTTCTCGGCAAGGTCGCAAATCCGGTCTATCGGGGCAACGTTGCGTCCATGGAAAATACCCCGTCTGTAACCACGATACGGAAACGCTGTGCCTGGGCTTCCTGCAGGCATCTTTCCAGGTCGGCCATGTCGGCATTGGCGTAGCGATAGCGTTTGGCTTTGCAGAGGCGTACGCCGTCAATGATGGAAGCATGGTTCAGGGAGTCCGAGATGATGGCGTCTTCCTCGGTGAAGAGGGGCTCGAACACACCGCCATTGGCGTCGAAACAAGCGGCGTAGAGAATGGTGTCTTCAGTCTTGAAGTAGTCGGAGATGGCTGCTTCCAGTTCCTTGTGGATGTCCTGCGTTCCGCAGATGAAGCGTACGGACGACATGCCGTATCCGCGGCGTTCCATAATCTGCTGGGCGCGGCAATCAGCGCGGGTGGTTGGACAGTCCCAGGTCAATTGTTGGTCACAGAAGTTCAGCACTCTTTGCCTTTTACGCTGATGGCAGCTTGTTGTGCACTCTCAATCAGTCGCTCTTCCTTGTAGAGTCCGGCTTCTTTTATTTCAGCAAGTGTCTTGCTGAGATGGTCTTTCATTTTACCGTACATAGCATTTTATTTTTTAGGTAATACGTTGTCATTACATTTCCCACAAAGAACATCATTTTTCTTGGAATAAACAATATCAATATGGCAGAAATATGAAAAAAAAGTATGTATATTTGCACCATATATAATAACGAAACCTTATAAATAACTCGTATGAAGAATATTTTGGTAATTGGAGCTACCGGACAGATTGGGTCGGAACTCACGCTGGAGTTGCGCAAACGTTATGGCGATGACCATGTTGTGGCAGGATACATTCCGAGTGCTATGCCCAAGGGAGAATTGAAAGCATCCGGCCCTTCGGCCATTGCCGACGTGACAGACCGTCAGTCCATCGAGGTGGTGGCACGTCAGTTCAAGATTGATACTATCTACAACCTGGCTGCCTTGCTCTCGGTAGTTGCCGAAAGCCGTCCGGCCATGGCTTGGAAAATCGGTATCGACGGGTTGTGGAATGTACTGGAAGTGGCACGTGAGTACAATTGTGCCGTGTTTACTCCGAGTTCCATCGGTTCGTTCGGCGAAGCTACGCCTCATGTGAAGACACCGCAGGACACTATCCAGCGTCCGCGTACCATGTATGGGGTGACAAAAGTGACGACTGAATTGTTGAGTGACTATTACTATACAAAATATGGTGTGGATACACGCTCGGTACGTTTTCCGGGAATCATTTCGAACGTGACCCCTCCGGGTGGCGGCACTACGGACTATGCGGTGGATATTTTCTACTCTGCCGTGAAGGGAGAAAAATTCGTATGTCCGGTGAAGGCCGGCACGTATATGGATATGATGTATATGCCCGACGCACTGAACGCGGCCATCTCGCTGATGGAAGCGGCACCGGCAAGGCTGAAGCACCGCAACGCTTTCAACATCGCCTCCATGAGTTTTGACCCGGAACAGATTTATCAGGAAATTAAGAAGCATATGCCTGATTTTGAGATGGCATACGAGATTGATCCGCTGAAGCAGGCCATTGCCGACAGCTGGCCCGACTCTCTGGATGACTCTTGTGCACGCGAGGAATGGGACTGGATGCCGCAGTACGACCTGGAGTCCATGACCGTAGACATGCTTGAGAAATTAAGAGCTAAATTAAACAAGTGACCGTAAGCGGTCCGTAAAGAATGAAAAAACTTTTATTGGGATTTTTGTTGTTCACCTTTTTGATTTCGTGCGGAAACAAAAAGGCGAAAATGGATCCCTTTGCTACCATTACGGAAATGGTGGATTCGGCCGGTCACAAGGCCGATACGCTGCTGGAAGCAGAAGTGAAGGAAGAACCGAAGCCGATGGAGGCAGACGAGCTGTTTGATGATTTTATCTTCAATTATGCTTCGGATGATGCCCTGCAAAGGCAGAGGACGGTATTTCCTTTGCCCTATTACAATCGTGACACGCCGTCAAAGATAGAGGAAGAGTTTTGGAAGCATGATTATCTGTTTACCAAGCAGAACTATTACACCTTGCTTTTTGATAAGGAAGAGGATATGGACATGGTGGGCGATACTACGCTGACATCGGTGCAAGTGGAGTGGATTTTCTTGAAAACGCGTATGGTGAAGCGTTATTATTTTGAGCGGAAGCGGGGAATGTGGATGCTCGAGGCCATTAACCTGCGCGAGATGGAGAAAGGTGAAAATGAGGACTTCGTGGAATTCTATACCCGTTTTGTGACGGACAGTGTCTATCAGAGCAAGCATATCAGGCATCCGCTACAATTCATCACCATAGACCCTGACGACGAGTTTTCTATTCTGGAAACTACTTTGGATGTGGACCAGTGGTATGCCTTTCGTCCGGTAATGCCTACCGACAGATTGTCTAATATCAATTACGGACAGAAGAATGAGGACTTGTCGGATACCAAAATACTGAAGGTAAATGGCATAGGCAACGGATACTCCAATATCTTCTATTTCCGCAAACGCAGTAAGGATGGGAGCTGTACAAATATGAAGACACGAGCATTTAAAATAAAGGAGGAAAGGTTTGAGGAAGATACCCAATACATTTGGAATTGACGTTACTGCTGCAAGATTTCTGGAATACGGTTCGGAGGATGAACTGCGGGAGCTGATTGCAGCAGGACAGGTCGTTGCGCCCTGGCTGCATATCGGTGGAGGGAGCAACCTGCTCTTTATTAAGGATTATGAAGGCACGGTGCTGCATTCACGTATCGGTGGCCTGGAGGTGACGTCAGAGGATGAGGAGCACGTGTGGGTGCGTGTGGGTGCTGGTGTGGTATGGGACGATTTTGTGGCTTGGTGTGTGAAACGACATTGGTATGGTGCCGAGAACCTTTCGCTGATACCGGGTGAGGTCGGGGCAAGTGCAGTACAGAATATCGGTGCTTATGGTGTGGAAGTAAAGGACCTGATAACATCCGTGGAAACCATAAATATGGCAAGGGAGAAGCGTATCTACGGGGTGGATGAATGCGGCTACTCCTACAGAAGGAGCTTGTTTAAGCAACCGGAGATGAAGGCCGTGTTTGTGACTTACGTGAACTTCTGCTTGAGTAAACGGGAACATTATACATTGGATTACGGTACTATCCGGCAGGAGCTGGAGAAATATCCGGTGCTGAATCTGGAAACTTTGCGCCGCGTGATTATAGACATCCGTCAAAGCAAGTTGCCCGACCCGAAGGTGCTGGGCAATGCGGGTAGTTTTTTTATGAACCCCATCGTGCCGCGTCGGCAGTTCGAGTCTTTGCAACGGGAATATCCGGATATGCCCCACTATGATGTGGATGCCGGCCGGGTAAAGATACCGGCTGCTGGATGATAGACCGGTGTGGCTGGAAAGGTAAGGCGCTGGGGCCTGCTGCGGTGCACGGCCGGCAGGCGTTGGTACTGGTGAACTCGGGTGGTGCCACGGGAGCGGATATTGTCGCTCTTTCGGATGCCGTGCGGGCTTCTGTCCGCGAGAAATTCGGCATTGATATTCACCCGGAAGTTTGTTTGATAAAATAGTAAGAGAGTTTTGACACACCCAACATTGTTGTATATAACCTGATTTTAGAAATTTATTTGATTTAGTCAATGGGAAAACTCAGAATATTAGGAAGTGGAACTTCGACCGGTGTGCCTGAGATAGGCTGTACTTGTCCGGTCTGCACTTCCACTGACCCGCGGGACAACCGCTTGCGTGCGTCATCCCTGCTGCATACGGATGATGCGGTGATATTGATAGATTGTGGTCCTGACTTCAGGGAACAGATGCTGCGTGCTTCTTCTTTTGAGAAGATAGACGGCGTACTGGTGACACACGAACACTATGACCATGTGGGTGGTCTGGATGATTTGCGCCCGTTCGGTCGTTTTGCCGATATCCCTATCTATTCCGATGCCTACACTGCTGCCCATCTGCGGGCAAGGATGCCTTACTGCTTTGTCGATAAGGTATATCCGGGAGTTCCGCGTATCTATCTGCAGGAAGTGGAGGCGGGGCAGGTGTTCCACATCAACCGGACGGAAGTGCTGCCTTTACGGGTGATGCATGGCAGGCTTCCCATCCTGGGCTACCGCATTGGCGGCCGGCTGGGATATATCACGGATATGCACCTGATGCCTGAGGAATCTTATGAACAATTGAAGGGCTTGGACGTTTTGGTAATGAATGCTTTACGGCCAAAGCCGCATCCTACGCACCAGAGTATTTCGGAGGCGTTGGAGCTGCCGGACGTATTGGTGCCAAAGAGACCTATTTCATCCATATGAGCCATCATGCAGGGCTTCATGCCGATATCGAAAAGCAGCTGCCACCCCATGTACACTTTGCCTACGATGGACTTGAAATAGATTTCTAAACTTTTTGAAACATTTTGTT
>ENA-OQDW01000923-OQDW01000923.1-human-gut-metagenome-genome-assembly--contig:-NODE-923-length-11458-cov-1.824023_pt1 | contig 11458 bp, 12 predicted proteins | sample MGYA00242784_ERZ504613 | MGnify/ENA primary metagenome ERZ504613 (study PRJEB26092, sample SAMD00036330) | human gut metagenome | host: Homo sapiens | study: EMG produced TPA metagenomics assembly of... | reverse complement strand
TTCCTCGTTCTCCCGTCGCCCCGGCACATTGGTGGTGCCCGACGGCATTGACCCGCGCACGCTGCCGAACCTCGACTGAGCGCGGCTACGGCGAACGATAATCGTAAGTAATTTCAAGCAAGACAAGGCAAGACATGACTGAAGAAGAAGCGAAATCCATGGGCGACCTGTTCCCTGACCTGGGCCCCGAGCACCGGTGATTTCCGGCATTGCCCACGATCGTTCCGAGGCGCTGGCCACCGTGCGTGGCGTGCCGAACGAGCCGGGTATGGCCGCCAAGGTGTTCACCGAGCTGGCCACCGCCGGCGTGAACGTGGACATGATCGTGCAGGCCGGCGCATCCGTCGGCACTGCGGACATCTCCTTCACCGTGCCCGAATCGGCCGTCAAGCAGGTTCAGAACACACTGCTCGACAAGCAGGAAGTGCTGGGCTACCACTCCTTCGATGTGGACACCAACGTGGGCAAGGTGGCCGTGGTGGGCGTTGGCATGAAGACCCATGCCGGTCTGGCCGCCAAGTTCTTCCAGGCCCTGAGCGATGAGGCATCAACGTGCTGATGATTTCTACCTCCGAGATTCGTATCGCCGCGCTCGTGCCGCTCGATCAGCTCAACGACGCCGTCAAGGCGCTGCACACCGCATACGGTCTCGATGCCGATCAAATCGAAGCCGTGGTGTACGGCGGTACTGGCCGCTGAGCCACTGAGCCGCGTTTTTGCGGTATATACGACGAAAGCCCTCCTTGCGGAGGGCTTTCTCAGTTTCGGACTCAGTTTCAACTACTTCTTGGTGATGTAGCCGAGAGCCTTGAGCATTTCGGCGCATTCAAGGGCACCGCCGGCTGCACCACGCAGGGTGTTGTGGGCCAGACCCACGAACTTCCAATCGAAGATGGAATCCTCACGCAGACGGCCGATGGAAACGCCCATGCCACCCTCGTAGTCCACGTCGAGCTTGACCTGCGGGCGGTCATCCTCGGTGAGGTACTGGATGAAGTGCTTCGGTGCGTGCGGCAGCTCCAGCTCGGAAGCCTTGGACGTGTAGTTCACCAGACGGTCGATGAGCTCTTCCTTGGTGGCCTTCTTGCCGAAGTTCAGGAACACGGTGGCGGTGTGGCCGTTGAGCACGGGCACGCGGATGCACTGGGAAGTGATCTTGAGGTCGCCGTCGAACGGCACGATCTCGCCCTTGGCGGCGTCCACATGGCCGAACACCTTGAGCGGTTCCTTCTCAGACTTTGCTTCCTCACCGGAGATGAACGGGATGATGTTGCCCACCATCTCGGGCCAGTCCTTGAAGGTCTTGCCCGCGCCGGAAATCGCCTGGTAGGTGCTCACAACCACCTCGCGCGGCTCGAATTCCTTCCACGCGGCCAGCGCCGGCGTGTAGGCCTGAATCGAGCAGTTCGGCTTGACGGCGATAAAACCACGAGTGGTGCCCAGGCGCTTGCGCTGGTGCTCGATCACCTCGAAGTGCTCCGGGTTGATCTCCGGCACCACCATCGGCACGTCCGGGGTCCAGCGGTGGGCGCTGTTGTTGGAGACCACCGGGGTCTCGGTCTTGGCATAACGCTCTTCAATGGCGCGAATCTGGTCCTTCGGCATGTTTACCGCAGAGAACATGAAATCAACGCCAGAGGCCACGGACTCGGCATCGTCGCCATCGACGACCACCATGTTCTTGACATATTCGGGCATCGGGGTTTCCATCTTCCAACGGTCGCCGACAGCTCGGCATACGTCTTGCCGGCGCTGTGCGCGGAAGCGGCAAGCGTGACCACCTCGAACCACGGGTGATTCTCAAGCAGCGTGATAAAACGCTGACCGACCATACCGGTGGCACCAAGGATGCCGACCTTCAATTTTTCGGACATGATGACCTCTATGACCTCTGGGTTTCGATGGATTACTTACGTCGGACGGCCGTCATGCGGGTGGCCGTAAACAATGCAATTGTACGAAACACGCGGAACAACGGCAGTGGTCTTCCCAGATGGTGGCTGCCCAATGAAGCGAAGGCGATGTTCTACACTGGTAGCCATGTCTATCGCATCAGTAGAGGCCCAAAAACAGCTCGACCGTATCGTGGCTCTCGGCTACCCGGATGTGGCGGATATTTCCGCCGCCGCATTCCGCTCGCTGGCCCGACCTCTGATCGGGGCGCTCGAGCATTCCGATTTGGGATCGAACATCCTGCTGGTGCCCACGCGTGAACTGGTTTCGCCTGAGTCGCTGATTGCACGAACCTCCATCAATCGCATGGCAGGCTTCACCACCATGCCGCCGCGTGACATCGCCAGCTTCCTGCCTCAAGACGCTTCATGCCGCCGGAAGGCCCGTTCTATCTGTCGTCAATCCGCACACCGGCACGTGCTATATCAATCGCGAGCCGGATGTGGCCCGCAAGCTTATCGACTCCGATGAGCGCCTGCCGCTCACCCTCGAGGAAGGCTTGGCCATCGCCACCCAGCACCCGGAGTGGCTGCTGGAAAAGAACGGCTTCAATCTGCTCGGCTCACGCTCCGCAGACGGCCGCGTGCCGAGCATCTGGATGAGCCAGAACGCACCGCGACTGGGAGCCGTCTGGCCCAATTCCCGCCATACCTGGCTGGGCAACGCGTATTGCACGGCCCGTCGCGGGGTGAGCCTGTTTAAGTAGGTTTAGCGCGCGGCCTTGATCAGCGAACGGATGATGCTATAAAGCCAAGGCTCATCGCGCCGGCCACCACGGCGAACACCTGCGGGCGGCGCAGCTCGTTGCGTGCGCTGACCGCTCCGGTAACGCAATGATCCTCGAACCAGACGCGCAGCTCGTTGCTGGAGTAGCGGCCGACCAGATTACCCCATGTGAGCATGCGGGTCACATAGCCCGCCGGATTGCTCTCATGGAATTCAAACAGGCGAATGCCGCGGTACCGCGACTTGGGACCATAGCATTCGAACCCGCACGTGGGTGCATAGCCCAGATCGATATCATGCACATGACCAACGAAAGAGTTCTTATGGTCATGCCCGCAGAACAGCGCGAAATAGCCGCCCGCATCGCGCAATGCCTGCACTTCGCCAACGTTCTCATCCGCACAGCCGATCGCCTCGCCAAGCCTCGACGCCAGGTCTGCACACGTCACGATTCAACACATAGCAATGCCCCGCGAACGTTCGCGCACCCTCCACCGCATTCGGCGTGTATGCGGGCACCTCGCGCAGGCAATCGTAGAACTCCTGCGGCGGAATATGCTGGAACGCGATCGCCGGAACCGCCAACCGTCGCCATTGCGCTCGCCCAACTCGGTTTGGACGGACCCAGCCATTCGATGGCCTTGGGGGTGGGGGTGCCGTACCCGTCGGCGTCGGCCAGGTCGAGTCCTCGCGGATTGACCACATACGCCGGGTATTGGGCGTCGTTTTCTTCGGGTTTGCCGGCATAATCGCCTGAATTGACCATCATAACGGACATGGCCACGCGGCCGGAACCATCGGAGGACTCGACGGGCAGCGCGAACGTGCCGGGCTCGAGACTGTCGTCGGGGTTCAGGCAGCCGGGGTATTCGCGGTAGATGTCATCCTGTTCGTCGGCCAGAATGCCGCATTGGAAGTCGTGGTTGCCGTAGGTGGCGGCAAAGGGCACGCCGGCCTCGACGACCGGACCAAGGAAACCGGAGAACGTGCGGCGGACCTTTTCGCGGGTCTCAATCATGAGTTCGTCGAGGGTCGCCGGCGTCTCGTGTGCGGGGCTGGCCTTGCCGGATTGCGTTGAATATACGAGGGTGGAAACCGTCTCGGGCGTGGGGCTGGTCTCAACGGAATCGCCTACTTCGGAAGTCGTGATCACGTCGGTCGAATCGGCGCCGGCAGCGGCGACGGCGTTCGTCACGGTATCGGGGTCAAGCAGCGCGGCTGGTACAGGCTTGCCGGCTTCGGTGAGACGATCGGCCACGCGATCGGATGTTTTGCGAATTACGGGGTGACGCTTGATCCCGCGGATTTTGGCCTCGATCTCGGTGACCGCGCGCACGCGAGCGCCCGGCTCTTCGCCGCGGCGGCGCAGGAACGTGTCGATGTAGGCGGGATCATAGCCGCGGATCTGGTCGCCGGTGAACACCACAAGATCCGGATCGGCTTCGCGGATGGCCTCGCGGATGAGGCGGATGGTGTCGGGCAACACATCGGGGCCGTCCTGTACGTCGGCCATTTGCAGCACGCGGAAGCTGCCGTCTTCGCGGAATCGCAAGCTCGTCATAGCTCTTCAGTCTATGTTGCCGGGCGGCGGATCGCCCGCGCGTTCACAGGACTGGCACAGCAAGGGACGGGGCAGGGCGGGGTGCCGCAGCCGTGTTGTTGCTTGATGGTGCCGCGATTTTGTCATGCAGCGTCGGTGGAGATCCAGACAGCGTCCCTATGCTGACGTTCTGAGACCATTGGCGTCGTTACTGATTCATAGAATGGCCCGGCGCCGACGCTCAAAGAGGCTAGCGGTCGGCGGTGGGCCAATATTTGTCGCGTTGCCGATGGTTGTGGGCCTCGTAGCTCGGTAGTGTGCCATAGCCTGGCAATTTGCCGAGATAAGCTTTCCCAGAGTCGGTATTTCGCCATAAGTTGGGTCCGCTGACGACGCTTGAGCCGTTTGGCTGTCGGTGCAGTACCAATATTTGGCCCGCCGCCGACGTATGGAGGGCCATCTGGTGGGGTATCGCAGGCGGGGTGTTGTGCCGGAGTCAAAGCGTGGCCCGGCGCCGACGCTGAGTGCCCTCATGTCAGCCAGGTGCATAAGCAAATGCCACGATACGGCATTTCCCGCGGGTTTGCCCGAACCGGCCTGTAGGATGTTACGTGCGTATTGACAAATCCGCGTGGCCCGGCGCCGCCTGGCACAACGCCGCAGTCGCGTCCGCAAGAGGGCCCGCGCAATAACCAGTAAAGGAGGAACAATGGGTCAGGGTCAATCATCCGTTTTTGATCTCGCGGCAGTGGCTGCGGCGTCCAATGGGGGAACAACGACCCGCTGCTGCCTCCGGCGCGATTTATCGGCGATCCGCAGAAGCCGAGTCGTATGCCGTACAACAAGTACGCCTCATACAGCGAGCAGATCCCGTTTGATTACCCGGAGCGCACGTGGCCGGGTAAGCGACTGCAGCGCGCACCGCGCTGGTGCTCCGTCGATCTTCGCGACGGCAACCAGGCCCTCGTCAACCCGATGGATTCCGAGCGCAAGCTGCGTTTCTGGAACCTGCTCGTCTCCATGGGATTCAAGGAGATCGAGGTGGGCTTCCCGTCCGCTTCCGAGACCGATTTCGACTTCATCCGTATGCTCATCGAGCGTGAGCTGATTCCGGACGACGTGACCATCGTGGTACTCACCCAGTGCCGCGAGCACCTCATCCGCCGCACTTACGAGGCGCTCAAGGGTGCCAAGCGCGCCATCGTGCACTTCTACAACTCCGTGTCTGTGTTGCAGCGCGAGGTCGTGTTCCGCAAGAACAAGGAGGAGATCAAGAAGCTCGCCACCGACGCCGCCGAACTGTGCAAGGACCTCGAGAACGAGGCCAAGGGCATCGACCTGTACTACGAGTACTCGCCGGAATCCTTCACCGGCACCGAGCCGGAGTACGCCGTCGAGGTGTGCAACGCCGTGATCGGTGTTATCAAGCCGACTCCCGAGCACCCGATGATCATCAACCTGCCCGCCACCGTGGAAATGACCACGCCGAACGTGTTCGCCGACGAAGTGGAGTACGTCTCCACCCACCTCGACGACCGCGATTCCGTGGTGCTCTCCCTCCACCCGCATAACGACGAAGGCATGGGCGTGGCCGCCACCGAGCTGGCCGTGCTTGCCGGTGCCGATCGTGTCGAAGGCTGCCTGCTGGGCAACGGCGAGCGCACCGGCAACGTCGATCTGGTCACGCTTGGTCTGAACTTCCTCACGCAGGGCATCGATCCGCAGATCGATTATTCCAACGTTCCTGAGATTCGCAAGACGGTTGAGTACTGCAACCAGATCAAGATTTCCGAGCGTCACCCGTACGCGGCAACTTCGTGTTCACTGCGTTCTCCGGCTCGCATCAGGACGCCATCAAGAAGGGTCTCGAGGCTCGTCAGGTGGCCGCCGAGCGTGCTGGCGCCGATCTCGACAGCTTCGTGTGGCTTGTGCCGTACCTGCCGATCGACCCGAAGGACATCGGCCGTACGTACGAAGCATCATTCGCGTCAACTCGCAGTCCGGCAAGGGCGGCATGGCTACCTGCTCAAGACCAACCACAATCTTGACCTGCCCAAGCGTCTGCAGATCGAATTCGACAAGATCGTGCAGAACTACGCTGACACGACCAAGAAGGAAGTCAAGGACGAGGATATCTGGCGTCTGTTCAAGGACGAGTACCTGCCGGTCGAACAGTCCGGCATGACCGCCGCCGGTGTGGTTGTGGGCGATACTCATGACGCCTCGCTCGTGCCGTGGGGCCGCTTGAAGCTGCTCAAGGTGGCCGTCAGCTCCGGTGAGGATGGCTCCGACACCGTGCTCAAGGCTCGTCTGCTCGACCGCGGCGTGAACGTCGGGGTCGATGCGCCCGTGGAGCGCGAGGTCTCCGGCATCGGCAACGGTCCGATCGCCGCTTTCCTCAACGCCATTTCCAACTTTGGCGTTGACGCCTCGATTATGGATTACGTGGAGCACACCATGTCCGTCGGCACCGACGCCATGGCCGCCTCGTACGTGGAATGCCAGGTCGGCGAGGCCGATGACGCGCAGATCGTGTGGGGCGTCGGCATCGATTCGTCGATTACCACTAGCGCCCTGAAGTCGATTATCTCCGCCATCAACCGTTTCCAGCGCAAGCGCTGAGCGCTAGCAGAGCAAAAACAAGGCTCCCTCTGATTGCATCAGAGGGAGCCTTGTTGTCTGTGTTTTACTTACTACTGGGTGACGCCGTTGGTGCCGGTGTTCCCGCCGGTGCCTCCGGAATTACCATTATCGTTGCCGGTATTGTTCCCGTTGTCACCGCCGGTATTGTTGCCGGCGTTGCCATCTCCGCCGGTAGTGGTGCCGGGATAATTCGGGCACTCGGTGGAATAGCTCGGATTGGCGAGGCACTGCTGGGCGAACTCCTGAGCTGCTGTTGCTTCTTGGCTTCCTCTTCGGCCGCCTTCTGCTGTGCGTCCTGCTCAGCCTGCTTCTGCGCGTCTTCGGTGGACTGCTTGTTGGTGTTGTTGGACAGGCCGCTGCTCTGTCCCTTGCCCAAGCCCCAAGTGCCGTCGGAGCCGCCGATCTTGCCGTTGTCTTTAGCGGTCGGGAACTGCTCCGCCTCGGTGCCTTGCAAGGCCTGAGCCATGAACTCCTGGAACAGGTGGGCGGGGTATCCAGTGGAAGAGACGCCGTATCCGGAGAAGGCTGGCACCACTTGCGGATTGCCCTTATCGTCCGGATTCCAGATAGCCCACACATTCATCATGCTGGGGGTGTACCCCACGAACGACGAAGCCATTTCGTCGTTGGCGGTACCGGACTTGCCGGCGACGGGCCGGCCCAACATGCTGGATGTGCCGGCCGCCGTACCGTACGTGGTGGTGCCCTGCATGGCCTTCTGTACCAAAGCGCAGTCGTTGGCATCGAACACCTTGGTGCCGTTGCTGGGCGCGTTGTACATGTCCTTATTGTTGGAATCAAGCACTTTGGACACCATGTGCAAGGTGTTCTTCACGCCATTGTTGGCGATGGTCGAATGGCCTTGCGCCAAATCCCACACGGTCAGGGCGTTGATGCCCAGCACGTTGTACATGGAGTTTTCATCGATATCGCCCTGAATGCCCGCTTCATGGGCGATTGCGGCCGTGCGCTTCGGCGTCAGATGCTCATTGACGTTCATGAACACCGTGTTCACCGAGTTGGCGGTGGCTGATACAGATTGATGTTGCCCCAGTTGTTCTCCAGAGCGTTGTTCACCTCTTGATCCAAGCCGGTGAAGTGCTGGTGGGAATTGCCGTTGAACAACGTATCGAAGCTGACGCCGGATTGCGCGGCCCCCAGCAAAGCGAACGGTTCATAGTCGAACCCGGTTCGAATACGGCCTGATCGGCATTGTTGAGCTGCTTGGACAGATAATCTGAACCGGCGTATACGGACAATACTTCACCGGTCTTCGGGTCCAGCGCTATGCCGCCGATTTGCAGGGATTCAGGCATGTCGTCCAGACGGGTGTCGCCGATGGACTGCATAAGATCCTGCTTGCTCTTGTCGATGGTGGTGATGATCTTGTATCCGCCAGTATCCAAATCCTCTTTGGTAAAGGCCTTGGACTGCACCAGCTCGCGGCGCACCATATCCAGCAGATAACCGTTCGGCCCCGCGTATTCGTTCTGCTGCGCACCGCGGCGGTCTGCGGGAACTTGGCATCAGTGTGCTGCTTGGCAGTGATGTAACCATCCTCCTGCATGATGTTCAGCACACGCTTGAAGCGCGATTTGGCCATATCGGCGTTATCGGCCGGATCCCACGTGGACGGTGACGGAATAATGCCGGCGATCATCGCCGCCTCAGACAGCGTCAGATCCTTGGCGTCCTTATTGAAGTATGCCTTGGCCGCTGCCTGGATACCGTAGGAGTTGCGGCCCAGATAGATGGTGTTCATGTAATTGCACAGCACCTCGTCCTTGGATTCGGTCTGCGCGATTTTGATGGCCATGATGGCCTCGCGCGCCTTGCCCACATAGGATGTGGTTTCGCCCATGTAATACCGCTCGGCATACTGCTGAGTGATGGTGGAACCACCTTGGCGCGTGCCCTTGGTCACATTATTAATGAATGCGCGGGCGATGCCCTTCAGATCAAGGCCTTTATCCGTGTAGAACGTACGGTTTTCGGACGCCACAATCGCGTTGCCGATGTAGTCCGGCAGCCCCTCGCAAGAGATGATTTCACGATTCTGCTCCGCGTAGGAGCCGATCGCGGTGGTGCCGTCCGCGTAATACACGGTGGTTTTCTCGGCCAACGCGAACTTCTCGGGTTGCGGGACCTCAGTGGTGGTGTACAGGTATGCGAATACTGCGATACCGGCCAGCAAGCCCAGTCCAATCAGGGAGAAGAAGATGCCCAGCACCCATTTCAGTACACGGTGCTTGCCTTTTCCTGTGTTCTTTTTCTTCCTGTTCGGGGCTCGATGGCTATTGGAAGCCTTGTGGCTTGCGTGGCGGGAACGGCTCTCCTGGGGCGTATGGGGGCCCTCCTGTGCGGAGTGGCCGGCTCTGCTTTGCGCGGTGCGCGGTTGCCTCAGAGCGGGGCCATTGCCTCCCGAATGTGCACGACGAGTATAAGAAGCCATGGTGTCCACCGTAACTGTTGGCCTTGAACAATCGTTTGACGTGAGCGTAGCCACACGCGTTTATGCCGGTATTTTTCCGGAATTCTTACAATTGGGCACGCTTCTTGATGCTGCATGAATATTGCCTGAATGCGCTGGTTGGCCTGCCGTGCGACCCGGCGCGCACGTTTCGTGTCGCTGCGCTGGTCCATACGTCTCCATAGACTTATCCCCAGCCTCCACGCGGCGCTATGTCACCCAACTCCCCCAGGGCAGGAATGCAGCAAGGGTAAGTGGCCTCTGACGGGTGCGTGGAGGTTTTCTTTATGTGCGGATTTGGCTGTGAGCTGGCACTAGCGTGGTCCCCTGTCCGGGGCGCGGCCGTACAGTCGAACGTATGAATGACGCACAGACCCCTAGAATTCGCGACCCGCATGCGGCGGTCAATCTGGTCGGCTCAGGCGCAGCGCAGCCTAACTCGTCGTCGAACGTTGTTGACCCATTGGCTGCGCTCGGCCCGGTCTCCGGTTCAGATGCATCGGCATCCACATCAGGCTCCTTACGGGATTTCAGGCCGCTGGACATGGACGATGCGGATGGGGCATCTGATATCGACCGCGGCTTGGCCCGGCTTGACCCGCTTACCGTGCGCCCGCGAATCTCCAGCCGCGTACTGTGCGTGGTATTCGGTCTGCTCCTGATCGCTATCGGCTTCGGCGTGTGGTGGGGGTGCGTGTTTAACCGAAAACGGACAATCGTTACGACGAACTGGTCTGGAAAAACCTGCACAACGATGTACCGTCCTGGGCCACCGGCGTGATGAACGCCGTCGCACAATCCTGGCTGGTTATCGCTGTCAGCTGCACAATTGCCGCAATCGGCATTATTACGGCGCTGATTCGACGCCGCTGGTGGTTGGCCGGGCAAATCGCCGTGTTCGCCGTGGTCTGCTTGGCCGTCACCCGTATCAAGGGTCTGTTGCCGCGTCCGTTCATCATCAACACTGAATCGCCTGCCGCTAATTCCGCGCCTTCCGGTCACACGATGCTGGCCGCAGCCTGTGCGGTGATTCTGCTGCTTACCGTGCCTCGTGCGGTTCGAGCTTTGGCGGGCGTCATCGGCGTGGTTTGGGCGGTGACCGTCGGTGTCTCCGTGATATACGGACAATGGCATCGCCCTTCGGATGTGGCGATGTCCATCCTGCTGGTGGCGGGATTGGCCCTGCTCGCTCTGGCAGTTACGCGCAAGTCCGGCATGGACGAGCCGGGTCGCCGCGTCTCCTCAGTGAGCGTGCAAATCGTCGGCAGCGTGCTGATTACCGGGGGCCTGCTGTTGCTCGCCTACAGCGGTTATGTGATCTGGCAGGTGGTGCCGGGGCTCAATGTCAGCGCCAGCTGGGCGGTTCAGGGGGCGAATGTCAGCGCTGTTGTGGGCATTGCGGGTGTGGCCATGCTCGCATTCGGACTGTTGCTGGCCCTGCGTCAGATCACTGCAGCGCCTTAAGCCGGCTGGGTCTGATCGGCGCTCCGCCGGCACCGCCCAAACGGTAAAACATGGGGTGCGAACGGCCGAATTTGCCCGGCACAACGGCGGAATTTGGCAGTTGGACATGATTCATGAGTATTATGACGCCAGAAACGTCGTGTGTTTCGCGCAATACATAAGGAGTGGGTATGGCTACCAAACTGGTGATTGTGGAGTCTCCGACCAAGGCCCACAAGATCGGTGACTACCTGGGCAAGGGGTACACCGTCATGGCGTCGGTCGGCCATATCCGAGACCTCGCGCAGCCCAGCCAGGTGCCCGCGGCAGACAAGGCCAAGTTCGGCAAGTTCGGCGTGGACGTCAACGACGGGTTCAAGCCGTATTACATTGTCGACGGCGACAAGAAGCGTACGGTCAGCGAACTCAAATCGGCCCTGAAGAACGCCGATGAACTCTATCTGGCGACTGATGAGGATCGCGAGGGCGAGGCCATCGCGTGGCACTTGGTGCAGACCTTGAAACCCGAGGTGCCGGTCAAGCGCATGGTGTTCCACGAGATCACCAAGAACGCCATCAACGCTCCCTGAACAACACGCGCGATGTGGATGGCAATATGGTCGACGCACAGGAGACCCGCCGCATCCTCGACCGTCTGTACGGCTATGAGCTGTCGCCGGTGC
>ENA-OQDW01000922-OQDW01000922.1-human-gut-metagenome-genome-assembly--contig:-NODE-922-length-11469-cov-1.963058_pt1 | contig 11469 bp, 15 predicted proteins | sample MGYA00242784_ERZ504613 | MGnify/ENA primary metagenome ERZ504613 (study PRJEB26092, sample SAMD00036330) | human gut metagenome | host: Homo sapiens | study: EMG produced TPA metagenomics assembly of... | reverse complement strand
CCACTGGAAAAAATTCAACTTGGTTAAGAGGTATTGATTATGAAATCTATTTTAGTAATTGGACTTGGACGTTTCGGACGTCACATCACACGTAAATTTTTAGAGGAAGGCAATTCGGTACTTGCTGTCGAAAAAAACGAAGGGCGTGCAGACAATGCCATCAACATTCTGCCGGACATTCAGATTGCTGATGCCACAAACGAGACCTTCATCAAATCTCTTGGTGTCAATAATTTCGATCTTTGTGTAGTCGCAATCGGAGATAATTTTCAAAGCGCACTTGAGATCACTGTTCTGTTAAAAGATTTTGGAGCGAAGTACATTCTCGCCCGCGCCTGCAGAGACGTACACCGCAAATTACTGCTTAGAAACGGAGCTGATCACGTCGTCTATGCAGAACGCGAAATGGCAGAGCGTCTCGCCATCAAATATGGCTCAAAAAATATTTTTGATTACATCGAACTCACACCGGAGGTTGCGATCTGTGAAGTGGCAGTTCCAGGCAATTGGATTGGCAAAAGCATCATCGAAAAATCTATACGAAACCGGTACAACATCAGCATTCTCGCAACAAAAAAAGAAGGGAAAATCTCCCCTCTTCCAGAACCGGAACACATTTTCACCCGCGATGAAACTTTAATCATCATGGGCGAAAAGAAAGTTATCCACTCTTTTACTTATTAACAACTCGAAGCATGCGGTAGCCGATGCCGATATGTGTCTGAATATATTGCGGCTGCGACGGGTTTTCTTCAATCTTCTTTCGAAGGGTTGCCATGAAAACCCGAAGCGATGCCACATCATTATCCCACGCACTTCCCCATATTTCTCTTGTAATGTAGGTGTGCGTCAACACTTTCCCTACATTCTTTGCAAGCAGACTCAATAATTTATACTCTGTCGAAGTCAGATGCAGTTCTTTTTTCTTTCAAATATACACATCCGGACACATAATCAATCCGCAGATCTCCCATTAACAAATTCTGTCTGCTCCTGCGACACACTCATGTACTGCAGCCTTCTTAGCGTCACGCGAAGCCTCGCCAAAAGTTCATCCACAGAAAATGGTTTGGTCAGATAATCGTCCGCCCCTGCATCCAGTGCATCAATCTTATCACGATCTTCGCTTCTTGCACTGATTACAATAATTGGAAGATTTGACCAGGAACGAACTTTTTTAATAATCTCAATTCCATCCATATCCGGAAGTCCCAGATCCAAAAGCATAATGTCCGGCTTTTGAGACACCGACTCTAAAAGAGCCTGCACGCCGTTTGGCGCTGTATGGAAACGATAGTCCTGTGTCTCTAATGTCGTCGTGATCAGGTTCCTGATCGCTGTATCGTCCTCTACTACTAATATCAATGGTTTATTCACTTATCGTTACCTCCTCAGCCTGTAATGTAAATGAAAATATCGTTCCGCTTGGAACGTTATCCGCAACCCAAATTGTTCCGCCATGTGCATGGATAATAGATTTTGCCAAAAACAGCCCAAGTCCAAGTCCTCTTCTGCTGTCCGCCGGCTTATTCTCAGCCGTATAAAACATATCGAAAATTTTTTCTTTTGCTTCCTCTTTGATTCCCTTTCCATTGTCTGCAACCGATATTTCTATCATATCTGCCTTTTGCACCGCAGAGACCTCTATGCGGGAACCTTCCTGTGTATATTTTATTGCATTTTCCACAAGATTGATCAGCACCTGCACTATCAATCTGGAATCCATCTTCGCAAGAAGCAATTCCTCGGACGGTTCGTACACTAGCTGATGTTCTTCCCGCTTTCTGCTAATATGCTTTAGCGCCTCCTCAATCACCTCGTCCACAAGCTCCACCTGCATATTGAGCTGCATAGAACTTCTTCCAGGCGCGTCACGGAAAGCAGATTTTCCACAAGGTTGATCAGCCACATCGAATCGTCATAAATTCCCGTATACAGCTGTCTGCGTTTTTCTTTATCAAACGCTTCCTCGTTATTCAAAAGAATTGCCGCATTCCCCGATATACTTGTAAGCGGTGTTCGCAGATCATGCGAAATCGATCGCAGCAGATTTGCTCTCAGCTGCTCATTTTTCGCTTTTGTAACCGCCTCTTCTCGTTTTCGGTTATAGATCTCTTTCTCCAACGCCAATGCACATTCTCCCAAAATCGAGAGAAGCAGATTGCTTTCAAATGTATTTAACTGTACCCCTTTCAGAGCGATCCCGATCACACCATATACATTGTCACAATTGCGGATCGTCAAATACATACAGACTGCATCTTTTTTTACTTCTGTACCCGCACCGGCACGCTTCTTGCTCTCAAATGCGTACCGGGGCAGTTTCCCGCTCTTTTCGCGCTTATATAGATCTCTTTTTCCTGTTCTCCTTGCGCAAGGCAGACCGACGGCTCACAAAGAATTCCGTCTGTACATTCATAATACACGACACTTTTCCCGATCAATTTCACAATCTGTCCTGCCGCCTCTCGTATGATTTCTTCTGCGTTTTCTGCCTTCTGCAGTATCTGATTCGTCTCCAGAAGAATTTTTGTGCGATAAGCCATCAACGCCGACTGTTCTGCCTGTTTTCTGAGCTGGATCGCTAAATTACTCGCAATGATCGCCGCAAGAAATGCAATCACGAACGTAATCGGATACCCGGAATCATATGCAGTGAGTGAAAATCTCGGCTCCGTATACAAAAAGTTAAAAAGCAGAACACTGCAAAGGGAGGAAAGCACACTCCACATTCTGCTTGCCGTGATCACGGCAGTGATCATAACCCCGAGCACATATACAATCAATATATTTGCTTCTGTAAACCTCAGGTAGCGAAACATCGCTCCAATCCCTGTCGCTATTGCCAAAATAACTATTGTGACACCAATTCCTTTCCAACTGTCATTGTGACGTTTGGCCCCTTGTTCTCCCATACACCTCTCCTATCAGATTGTAATTTATACCCATTATACCATACTATCAGTGAAATGTGTCTTGAAGTTTTACTCCGGTCTCATTTAACATCGCAATCAACAGCCCATATTCAAATTCCTGCAATTTTCGGCGTTCTTCCAAATAGATTCCAAGAATTCCTTTCACTTCTTTTTCGTTCTGAATCGGGATATACATCGCCTTTGCAGTCGGGAGTGTATGCGTACATGTTCCCGCGCGGTGATGATTTGCAGCTGACCACTGCGCCACTGCACGCTCCTGAGAATCCAAAAGGAACTCCAGCTGCTCCTTCGTCACGCCTTTTTTCGGAAATACAAGCGCATCATTTAAGAGTCCTTTTTCATTTACCGGATAAATGATCAAAGATAAATTCAGCAATTTTCCAACCTGTCCTGCCACTTGGTTCCACACTTCCAGCTCTGATTTACAACGTCGAAGCTTCTGACTGTTTTCCAGCAAAATCTCTGTACGGTACGCCTTTTTTACGCTCTCCCTGTTTTGCAATTTCAGTTTTCTTGTCTGAACAGCTGTAAACAGCCCCACAATAAAGAGCATCAGAAATGTAGTCGGATACCCCTTGTCATAAGCTTTTAAGGACAAATACGGCTCCGTAAAGAAAAAATTAAACGCCAGCACACTGAACATGGAAGAATACACCGCAAACAATTTATTGTCAGAGATATAAGATGACAACAATACCCCCAGAATGTACACCATAATAATGTTGGATTCCGGAAGATTCCATTTTTGTAGGACAAAGGCAACCATCGTAGTCAAAATCATTACAACCGTAATTGCAGCAAATCCCCAAAAAATTCGTTTCCACTTTTTCTCCCATCTCTCCGATCTGATATTCATCCTTGTGCGTATCTTTTTCTGCTTGATGTCCGGGATTACATAGACATCGATATTCGGTGCCCGGTTGTTAAGCTTCTCCAAAAGTTCCGGTCTTGGTTTTTGAATAAAACGGTTGTGATTTGTTCTGCCAAGAACCACTTTTGACACATTTCCGACAACTGCATACTCCGCAATCTGAAAACCGATATCTGAACCAAATACCGTCACAATCTTCGCTCCGAGCGAACGCGCAAGTTCCATGTGATTTTGAAGGCTCTGTTTTGTCTTTTCTCCTGCTTCCTGCATTTCCGGAGTCTCTACATAGATTCCTGTAAACTTTGCATGAAAAGCATATGCAAGCCGCGCAGCAGATCGAATTACCTTTGGGCTGGATTCGGCAGCGAGATACATACGAGCACATGTTCTCCGGTATGGTATTCCATATCTCCCATAATATTTCGTTCTTCTTCCGCAATACGGTTCACACGATCCGCTGTCCTTCGCAGTGTAATCTCACGCAGTGCCGCAAGTTTTTCTCTTCGGAAAAAATGATCCAGCGCCCTCTGCGCCTGCTGCTTTTGATAAATTTTCCCTTCCTGCATACGCTTGATCAAAATCTTCCGGCTCAATATCGATCACTTCCACCTGATCGGCATGGTCAAAAATGCGATCAGGGACTCTCTCCCGCACCTCGATATGCGTGATCGTCCCTACAAGATCGTTCAAACTCTCTAAATGCTGGATATTGATGGTTGTATACACATCAATTCCAGCTCTCAGTAATTCTTTTACATCCTGATATCGCTTATGGTTTCTGCATCCGGCAACATTGGTATGCGCAAGCTCATCTACCAGAATCAGTTTCGGCTTTCGTTTCAACGCCTGCTCCAGATCAAATTCCCGGAATTTCACTCCCTTATATTCAATCCAAAGCGGCGGTATCATCTCCAGTCCTTCCGTCAGCTTCAAGGTATCCGGTCTGTCATGCGGCTCAATATAACCGGCAACGACATCAATTCCATGCTTTTTTGCCTCATGCGCCGCCTCCAGCATAGTGTAAGTCTTTCCGGAGCCGGCTGCATAGCCCAAAAATATCTTTTATTTCCCACGTGTCGTCTGTTTTTGTTCTTCTTCATATTTCAGCCTTCTTAGAAGCTGTTCTGAATTTGGTCGCATCTCTTCCATCTATATGATCCCCATCGCTGCTGCAATATCCAGATTACATTTCAGTTACATTTACTTTTTCTTCCCCGAAAATTCCAAGGAATTTTTCTTCTGTATGACTCTTTACGATTTCTTTGACTTTTTCTTCTGATAATCCAGAATTTTTTGCAACTGTTTCAATTTGAACTTCCGCTGCTTTCGGGCTGATATGTGGATCCAGTCCGGAACCGGAAGCTGTAAGTAAGTCAGCCGGAATATCTTCTTTCTTCACATCCGGATGCTCTTTTAAAAATGTTTCCAAATCCTTCTCCATTCGTTTTTCCAACTCCGGGTTCGAATTTCCATAATTAGAGCCTCCTGATGCAACTCCACTGTACTCTCCATTTTCTTTTTGCTCTTCTGTATATGTATTATAGTTTACAGCAGATACTCTTCCATGAAAGAAATAGTCTTCTGCAAAATCCTGTCCAATCAATTCAGAGCCGACCGCCTCTTCTGCATTTGAAATAGGTTCGCCGTTTTTATCGATCAGATTCCCGTTGGCTTTGTTTTTCATTGTAAGCTGACTAATTCCTGTCAATGCAAACGGATAGATAAATGCACAGATCACAAACATCACAAAACAAAACACAATGGATTTCCTTAACATTTTTCCAAGTTTCTTCATAGAATTTTCCTCCTTACATTCCGATCATACTAAGCAGCGGAGCAACGATCAGTCAATCAATTTGATGCCGACAAACGGTACAATAATTCCGCCAAGTCCATAGATACTCATATTTTTCAAAAGAAGTCTTTCTGCTTTCATCGGTTTATATTTAACACCTTTCATAGCAATCGGAATCAACGCTGGAATAATAATGGCATTGAAGATCAACGCTGAAAGGATTGCACTTGCCGGTGTTGCCAAATGCATGATATTTAAAATCTGCATCTGTGGAAGTACCAGTGTAAACATTGCCGGGATGATTGCAAAGTATTTTGCAATATCATTCGCAATACTGAATGTCGTAAGAGAACCTCTTGTAATCAATAGCTGTTTTCCAATCTCTACCACTTCCAAAATTTTTGTCGGATCAGAATCCAGATCCACCATATTGGCCGCTTCTTTTGCAGCCTGTGTGCCGGAATTCATCGCAAGTCCGACATCCGCCTGTGCAAGCGCCGGCGCGTCATTTGTTCCATCACCTGTCATCGCAACCAATTTTCCTTCTGCCTGTTTCTTCTTAATCGCCTCGATTTTATCTTCCGGACGACATTCTGCGATAAACCATCTACTCCTGCTTCCTTTGCGATTGTCGCAGCTGTGAGTGGATTATCTCCGGTACACATAATTGTTTTGATTCCAATCTCGCGAAGTCTCTCAAAACGTTCTACCAAGCCTGGTTTCACTGTATCCTTCAGATAAATCACACCATAAATTTTCTCATTGACACATACAACCAGCGGTGTTCCTCCGAGATTAGATACCTCCGCTACAATCTCTTCCAGATCTTTCGGAATATTTCCACCTTTTTCCTTTACAAATGTCTTGATCGCATCCGAAGCGCCTTTTCTTACAATCGTTCCGTCTTTGCAATCCACACCGCTCATCTTTGTCTGTGCTGTAAATTCCACAAAATTCATGCCCTCTGTATGAAATGCTTCCGTGTCACATCCCATCTGTCTTCCAAGATCTACCGTAGATTTTCCTTCCGGAGTCTCATCAAGCAACGAAGAAAGTACACTATACTGAATCAATTCTTCTTTTTCAACACCCTCAACCGGATAAAACTCTGCTGCCAGACGGTTTCCGTATGTGATAGTTCCTGTCTTATCCAAAATCATTGTGTCGACGTCACCACAAGCCTCCACCGCTTTTCCGGACATTGCAATAACATTGAAGCGAGTAACACGATCCATACCCGCAATACCAATCGCAGAGAGAAGTCCTCCGATCGTCGTCGGAATCAGGCAAACCATCAGCGCAATCGACCATGATATCGGAATCTCTACGCCCAAATAATTTGCAAATGGATACAGCGTGATAACCACGATCATAAAAATTACTGTCAACACGATCAAAAGTGTATTCAGCGCGATCTCATTTGGTGTCTTCTGTCTGGACGCCCCCTCTACAAGAGAGATCATCTTATCCAAAAATGATTCCCCAGGTTCTGCCACAATTCGAATCTTTAACCAGTCAGATACAACTGTTGTTCCTCCTGTCACGGAAGAGAAATCTCCGCCCGATTCACGGGTTACCGGTGCAGACTCTCCTGTGATTGCGGATTCATCTACTGATGCGATTCCTTCGATGACTTCACCATCATTTGGGATGACTTCCCCCATTTTCACCAATACGATATCACCTTTTCGAAGCTCTGATGCAAAGATCATTTCTTCTTCGCCATTTTGGCGGATCACTCTTGCCTTTGTATCCTTTTTCGTCTTCTTCAAAGTTGCTGCCTGTGCTTTTCCACGTCCCTCTGCCACAGATTCCGCAAAGTTTGCAAACAACACCATGATAAACAAAACAACTGTCACAATACCATTATAAATTCGATTTTCTCCTCCTTCACCGAATAAAGTCGGAAAAATCGTAAGCACCAATGTAATGAAAAATCCTAATTCTACGACAAACATTACCGGATTTTTTATCATATATCTCGGATCCAATTTTTGAAATGCTCCTATAATAGAAGATTTCATAATATCCGGTGTAATAAATTTCGTCTTTTCCTTTTTAGCCATGTCCCTAATCTCCTTTTCTTTGCTTTATCACATCCACATTGACAGATGCTCTGCAATCGGTCCCAATGCAAGTGCCGGGAAGAATGTCAAAGCTGCAAAAATGTAGACGATAAATACAAGGATAATCATAAATGTCACATTATCTGTTCGTAATGTTCCGATTGTCTCATTCACTTTCTTCTTTGCAAGAAGTGAACCTGCAATCGCAAGCTGTGCGATAATCGCAATATAGCGTCCGAAGAACATCGCAAGTCCGGTCGTCACATTCCAGAATGTGCTGTTGTCAGCCAAACCTTCGAATCCTGAACCATTGTTTGCCGCCGAAGAAGCATATTCATACAACACCTGCGTAAATCCATGGAATCCCGGATTGGTAATTCCATCCATACCTCCTGTGACAGACACAGCCAATGCTGAAAAGCCTAAAACCAAAAGCGGATGAATCAAGATGACAATCGCAACTAGTTTCATTTCTTTTCCTTCAATTTTTTTATTCAAATATTCCGGTGTACGCCCTACCATCAATCCGCAGATGAACACTGCAAGGATGACATACACAACCATATTCATCAGACCGACACCTTTTCCTCCGAACACACAGTTGAGCATCATATGCAGCAACGGTACCAGTCCTCCAAGCGGTGTCAGTGAGTCATGCATATTGTTTACAGTTCCTGTCGTAAACGAAGTCGTAACGGTCGTGAATAACGAAGATTGTGCCACTCCAAACCGAACTTCTTTTCCTTACATATTTCCGTCAGTCTGATCTACTCCCATGTCGCTGATCACAGGGTTTCCTGCCATCTCTGAATGGTAGCAAAGTGTGAGTCCTACCGCAAAAAGAATTGCCATTGCTCCAAAGATTACCGCTCCTTGTCTTCCCATCAGAATCCGTTTTTTTGTCGGCATTACTGCCTGCATCTCTTTTTTCTCTTTTTTTCTGTCATGCAGCATATGTCCAAATGTGACAACACATGCTCCCGGCAGAATCATCATAGAAATCAATTCTACCATATTCGAAATGATTGTCGGATTCTCAAAAGGCGTCGTTGAGTTTGCACCAAAGAATCCCCCACCGTTTGTTCCCAGATGTTTGATGGATTCCAGCGCCGCCACAGGTCCCATTGCCAAATCCTGAAACTTTCCTTCGATGTGTTTACCGTCACATTTCCCATCAGTGTCTGTGGAACTCCCTGGCTGACTAACACCAATCCCAAGATCAGTGATACCGGAATCAAAATTCTTGTTATGATTCTCACCATATCTTTATAAAAATTTCCCATTTTTCTTCCGGAAAGGCCTCTGCAAAATGCCATACATGCTGCGTATCCGCTTGCTGCGGAAGTGAACATCATAAAGATGATGACACACATCTGACTCGCATAAGAAAGACCACTTTCTCCTGCATAGTGCTGTAAATTCGTATTTGTCATAAAGCTTATGATTGTATTGAATGAAAGGCTTGCGTCCATTCCTTCAATCCCGTTAGGATTTAAAAACAATACATTCTGAATTCTTAAAATCAAATATCCGACAAACACCATCACTGCATTGACCATCACCAAGGTGAGCGCATATTTTTTCCAGCCCATCTCCTCGTCTTTGATACCGCAGATTTTATAAATAAAATGATCAATCGGATTAAATACCTTATCTGCAAATGTTTTTTGATATGTGGCAATGTGGTACATATATTTTCCCATTGGAATGACAAGTATCAGAAAAATTGCCAGTGTAGCTATAATTTGTAACATGTCTCTTACCTCTCTCTATTCGTTTCATTCTTTTTCGGCTCTATCTGTGATTCGCAAAAATCAGCGAATAGTTTGATCAATCCGAAACTACCAAGTAAAATTCCAATCATAATAAGATCCATCATCTTTTTCTCCTCCTTGTTTCATAACATCTTTACAGTCGCTTTCATCAAACACGTAGCGACTATTTTGTGGAAACGCTCCAAAGGCTTCCAGATTCTCCCTCACAAAATCGCAAAGCCTCTGCATCTCTTCTTTATCACTGTTCTTTATTTTCATCATGACAAAGACCTCCTTATTGCTCTCTTTTTCTTTGCATGCTTATATTAATCTCTTTTTTGTGAGATGGGTGTGAGAGTTCCGCGTGATGCTGTGAGAATCCTGTGAGAAAAAAATACCGTTTTGACTTTTTATGCCAAAACGGTATTTGTATTCTGCACTATTCTATTCATTTACCAGACGATAACCGACTCCTATCTCGGTCAAAATATATCTTGGTTTTGCCGGACTTTTCTCAATTTTTCTCCGAAGCCCCGCCATCAACGCTCTCAGCGCCTGCGTATCTGTTCCATAGCTGATTCCATAAATTTCTTTGATGATATACTGCGACGTCAAAACTTTTCCCGCATTTTTAAAAAAGAGCGTAAGTAAATTGTATTCCAGCGGAGTTACATGAATCTCTGCTCCATCTAAATACACAAGTCGTTTTTCCAGATCAATTGACAGACCTCCGACCGTGCGCACTGCCTGCCCACTTTCCGTACCTGTCTTTTTCAAATGTCTAAGCGCCACTCGGATACGCGCCATCAGCTCAGTGGTAGAAAACGGTTTTGTCAGATAATCGTCTGCTCCCGTATCCAGCGCCGCCGCTTTTTCATGATCCTGATCCCTCGCCGACACGACGATAATCGGTATTTCCGACCATTCTCTGATTTTTTTGATCACATCCATCCCATCGCAATCCGGAAGTCCCAAATCCAAAAGAACCAGATCCACCGGATTCGTCACAAGCAAAGATAGTGCATTTTTAGCAGTTCCTGCACTCAAATGCGGAAAACCTTCCTGCTGCAGCACATAGCTTATAAAATTTCGGATCTGTGCATCATCCTCCACAATGAGAACTGTTTCACTTCTTGTTATCATGCTCTTATTCCCCCATCGGCAGTGTAAATATAAATTCTGCCCCTTTTGTATCTTTTCTGCTTTGCACACAGATCTTACCGCCATGTGCAGTTATGATCGACTCACAGATTGCAAGCCCAAGCCCTATACCTCTGCTTGTATCTGCGCCCCTTCGATTCGTTGTATAAAACATCTTAAAAACATTCGGAATATCTTCCTTTGCAATTCCCGTGCCCTTGTCAGCAACTGAAAACACTGCTTTTTTTTCTTTTTCATCTACTGAGACAGTCAACCGAATCTCTTCTTCCACTTTTGTATGCTTCACCGCATTATCCAAAAGATTGACCAGCACTTGCCCGATCAGCCTTGCATCCATCGGTACCAACAACATCTCTTCGGGAATATCTATCAAAATATCGCGTTCCGGAGCCCTCTTGCCAATGACCTTTACCGCCATCTCAATCACTTCCTCCACCGCTTCCATCTGTTTTTTCAATACTAGCTTTCCATCCTGCATACGTGTCAGATTCAATATATTTTCCACAAGTGCATGCAGCCACGCCGCATCTTTATAAATATTTTCTGCAAGCATATACCGCTCATCCTGTTTTTCTGTCATTCCCATCAATATCTCACTTGTCCCCATAATACCAGAAAGCGGTGTTCTAAGATCGTGGGAAATTGCTCTTAGCAGGTTCCCTCTGTAACGTTCTTGCGCAATCTCTTCTCCCACCTTGATTCGCTCCGCCTCGCTTCGAAATCTGTCCATTGCAAACGCTGTACTCTCAATCATCGAACGCAGTATCTTTTTTTCAGATTCACTCAATGTCTCCGAATTCTCTATCGGAATCCGTACAACTCCTAATATGGATTTCTTTCCACATATCTGCCATTCTTCGAACGCCGGATTTTTTCTTTCTTCTTT
>ENA-OQDW01000921-OQDW01000921.1-human-gut-metagenome-genome-assembly--contig:-NODE-921-length-11474-cov-1.778356_pt1 | contig 11474 bp, 14 predicted proteins | sample MGYA00242784_ERZ504613 | MGnify/ENA primary metagenome ERZ504613 (study PRJEB26092, sample SAMD00036330) | human gut metagenome | host: Homo sapiens | study: EMG produced TPA metagenomics assembly of... | reverse complement strand
GTTTTCTTTGTCTTTGGATTCGCAACACTAAGGTAAGTGAAAACGCTGACATGGCAAAAACCTGGGCAACAAAATGTTGCTCAGGAACTTATAAAAATAATTATCAATTATGTTGCGGAATTAAGGTTTATTATCTTTGCGGTGGAAATATACATTATTCATAAAGGGAAAGATATGGAAAAGAACAAACCGATAAGCGTCGCATTCGAGGACATCCGCAACAATCCGGATTTTATAGAACATTCCGAATACAGATTTATAAACGACGATTTGGGAATGGTCATCAGTTTTCAAGCAATGGGATTCAGGCTATTCCGCACCCAGCAACCTTATCGTGCCAAAGAAGGAAGGATTGTACGCATCATGCAAGGTAAGGGCCGAATCTCCATCAATCTTATCGAATATGAAGCTACAGCCCACGATATTATTATCATCCTGACAATTCGCTGATAGAAATATCGGAAGTCAGTCCCGACTACGAATTCCAAGTCATCATGCCCACTGCCAATTTTCTGCCCGTACTACAGAATTCCATTCTTTCGGAAGCTTATACACGAAACGGAATCCGCCTTTCATGCAACAACGAGGAATGGGCACACATCAGCAGCTTCTTCTCTTTATTGTGGAATATACTACATTGTTTGCCCTACCGCCGCGGAGCTGTACAGCACTTGATTGTCTCACTTCTCTATAACCTTAAGTATATCCACGAGCACACATGCAAGTCAACTCCGTCACGCCTTTCACGCCAGGAAGAGCTATTCCGCCGCTTCATCGCTTTGGTGAACCAACACAGCAAGCACGAACGCAGCGTCAACTTCTATGCCGACAAGCTATGCCTGACACCGCACTATCTGAGTTCGGTGATACGTGAAACAAGCGGACAAACCGTGATGCAATGGATTAATCAAGCAGTTATCCTCGAAGCCAAAGTATTGCTGAAACACAGTAATCTACTGGTGTTTCAAATATCAGACGAACTGAACTTTCCCAATCCGTCGTTCTTCTCGAAGTTCTTCAAACGTATGACGGGGATGACACCGGCGGAATACCAGAAACAAACCTGACCTCAAAACAGCTGTCCTATACGGGAGCCTGACGGTCCGTCGCAAGAGTCCGCTTCCAATGCCAGCATCCCTTGTTTGGCTGCCAGTCCACCGGCATAGCTATCAGCGTATGGTTGCTGCCCACCACACGATGGCAGGGGATGAGTATGGAGAGGGCATTTGCCCCATTGGCAGCCGCCACCGCACGTACGGCTTTCGGATTGCCCAGCTTTCGTGAAAGCTCGCCGTAGGACACTGTTTTTCCGTAAGGGATGTTCTGCAACTCCTGCCACACCGTCCGCTGGAATTCTGTTCCGACTGCAAGCAGTGGAACATCGAATATGGTCCGCTTACAGGCAAAATACTCATCCAACTGAATGATTGCCCTTGCAATCACTTCCGAAGTGCCTTCCTCATAATCGGCATGCAGCGCCTGCCGTATGCGCTTATCAACGGTTACTCTACGTTTCTCGTTCAGCATCCAGTCGCATAGGCAGAGTTTATCGCCGAAAGAGCCGAGGAGCAACTCGCCATAAGGAGATTGATAGTATTGGGTCAAAATTGTTTCCATCGAACTTAGTTTTCAGCAAAGATAGCAAATTAAATCATCATTTGTACTCCGCCCACGACTTGATAGCCAAATCATCCGGCGTCATCGTGCAGAATGCATTGATGAACGCACTTGCCAGACGGGCATTCGTTATCAACGGAATATTGAGGTCGATGGCGGCACGGCGTATCTTGTAGCCGTTATCCAACTCGCCTGCGGTGAGGTTCTTCGGAATATTGACAACCATGTCTATCTCCTTGCGGTGCAGCATGTCGAGTGCCTGTGGCTGGCGTTCGGGTTCGCTGGGCCAGTAGACGCGCGTATTCTCCACACCGTTCTCCGTAAGGAAATTGCTGGAACCACCCGTGGCAAATATCTTATACCCCTTCTTCTGAAGCATACGCGCGGCAGAAGCATGTCCACTTTCTGCTTCGGAGTACCGGTAGAAAGCAGGATATTTTTCTCTGGAATACGATATCCCACGGAGAGCATCGCCTTGAGAATGGCGCAGGAAGTATCGCTGCCGATGCAACCCACCTCGCCCGTGCTTGCATATCCACACCCAGTACCGGGTCGGCCTTCTGCAGACGGTTGAAGGAGAACTGGCTCGCCTTGATGCCTACGTAATCCAAATCGAACAGATTCTTGTCCGGCTTCTGTACCGGAATGCCGAGCATCACCTTCGTGGCAAGTTCAATAAGGTTTATCTTCAGCACCTTGCTGACAAACGGGAACGAACGGCTGGCACGGAGGTTGCACTCAATCACCTTGATGTCGTTCTCGCGTGCCAGATACTGGATATTGAACGGACCGGAGATGTTCAGCTCACGGGCAATCTCGCGGCTGATGCGCTTGATGCGGCGCACCGTCTCCACATACAACTTTTGTGGCGGGAACTGGATAGTGGCGTCACCGGAATGCACTCCGGCAAACTCGATATGCTCACTGATGGCGTACGCGATAATCTCTCCATCTTGCGCCACAGCATCCATCTCCACCTCCTTGGCATGCTCAATGAACTGGCTCACCACTACGGGATGTTTCTTGCTGACATTCGCCGCCAGCTTCAGGAAGCGTTCCAGCTCCTCCCGGTTGGAACAGACGTTCATCGCAGCGCCGGACAATACGTAGGAAGGACGGACCAATACCGGGAAGCCCACCTTATCCACAAAGGCGTTGATGTCCTCCAGGGAGGTCAGCGCCCGCCATTCGGGTTGGTCTACACCAATGCGGTCGAGCATGGCGGAGAACTTGTCACGGTCTTCGGCATTGTCGATGCTCCTGGCGCTTGTGCGAGAATAGGTACCTTCTGCGCATCGAGGCGCAGGGCAAGGTTATTCGGTATCTGACCACCGGTAGAGACAATCACCCCGTGGGGATTCTCCAGTTCGAGAATATCCATCACGCGCTCGAAGGTGAGCTCGTCGAAGTAAAGACGGTCGCACATGTCATAGTCCGTAGACACGGTTTCGGGGTTGTAGTTTATCATGACACTGCGGTAGCCTTCCTGGCGGATGGTGTTCAGGGCCTGCACGCCGCACCAGTCGAACTCTACGGAAGAACCGATGCGGTAGGCGCCGGAGCCCAATACGACAATGGACTTGCGGTCGCCGAGGTAACGGACATCATTTGCCGTGCACTATACGTTAGGTAGAGATAGTTGGTCTGTGCGGGATATTCGGCGGCAAGGGTATCTATCTGCTTCACTACGGCAGAATGCCTGCACTCTTGCGGAAATTGCGGACGGCAAGGATGGCTTCTTCGCCGTCCATTGCTTGTTCCAAGCCGAGGGCACGGGCTATCTGGAAATCAGAGAAGCCTTGTACTTTGGCTTTACGCAACAAGTCCACGGGAATCATTGGCAACTCTCCATCAGCCATAAAAGAGTGCAGTTCCCTGCTGGTATCCATGATGTTCATCAACTTCTCCAGGAACCAACGGTCTATCTTGGTCAATTCGTGCACCTGGTCCACCGTATACCCGGCACGGAAGGCTTTGGAGATGACAAAGATACGTTTGTCGGTAGGTTCGCGCAGAGCCTTGTCCAAATCGGCAATCACCAGTTCCTTGTTCTCTACGAAGCCGTGCATGCCCTGGCCTATCATGCGAAGCCCCTTCTGGATGGCTTCCTCGAAAGTACGGCCGATAGCCATCACCTCGCCTACCGACTTCATGCTTGAACCCAGCTCTTTGTCCACCCCGTGGAACTTGCCCAAATCCCAACGCGGTATCTTGCAGACCACATAGTCCAGGGCGGGTTCGAAGAAAGCGCTTGTAGTCTTTGTCACAGAGTTGTTCAAGTCGAACAAGCCATAGCCCAAGCCGAGTTTTGCCGCTACAAACGCCAACGGATAACCCGTTGCTTTAGAGGCAAGTGCAGACGAACGGCTCAAGCGTGCATTTACCTCGATTACCCGGTAGTCCTCGCTCATCGGGTCGTAGGCATACTGCACGTTACACTCTCCCACAATGCCGATGTGACGGATAATGCGGATAGCAAGTTCACGCAATTTATGATAGTCCGTATTGCTCAACGTCTGTGACGGGGCAATAACGATGGACTCACCTGTATGGATGCCCAGGGGGTCGAAGTTCTCCATGTTGCAGACCGTGATGCAGTTGTCGAAGCGGTCGCGCACCACCTCGTATTCCACTTCCTTCCATCCCTTCAGCGATTTCTCCACCAGCACCTGTGGGGAGAAGGAGAAGGCTTTCTCCACCAGCACATTCAGCTCTTCTTCATTGTCGCAGAAGCCCGAACCCAGTCCGCCAAGCGCATATGCGGCACGGACAATGACCGGGTATCCCAGTTCCCGGGCTGCGCGACGGGCATCCGCCGCATTCTCCACGGCTTCGCTCTTGATGGTCTTCACATCAATCTCATTCAGTTTCTGCACAAAGATTTCACGGTCCTCCGTGTCAATGATGGCCTGCACGGGAGTGCCGAGAACCGTCACGCCGTACTTCTCGAAAATCTTGTCTTTATAGAGGGAGACACCGCAGTTCAGTGCCGTCTGTCCGCCAAAAGCAAGCATGATGCCGTCCGGGCGCTCCTTCTCTATCACCTTCTCCACGAAGTAGGAGTGACGGGCAGGAAGTAAATCTGGTCGGCAACTCCTTCCGAGGTCTGTACCGTGGCAATGTTCGGATTGATGAGAACCGTGTAGATGCTTCCTCCTTCAATGCCTTGAGCGCCTGCGAACCGGAGTAATCAAATTCTCCTGCTTCACCGATTTTCAGTGCGCCGGAACCAAGCAGCAAGACTTTCTTTATATTGTTTTCTTTCATTTGCATATCTGTTTATTAAAAATGTAATAGTAGTAATAAAACCTTATCTTTCTCTTACCTTACACAATCAGTCACTAATTGAATGGCATTCAGTATAGGACTGAAAGGTATTCACTCTGGGACTGAATGACATTCAGTACGGGACTCATTATACCGTCTTTTACATACTGATTATCAAGAGATTACGAACGCAACCATTCTTGATAAAATTCTCTTACTAAAGCAACTTCACAAAGTCATCAAAAAGAAACTCCGTATCCGTCGGCCCGCTGGCAGCTTCGGGATGAAACTGTGCGGAGAACCAGGGATTGCGTTTGTGGCGGATTCCTTCATTAGAACCATCGTTCATATTGATGAAAAGCGGTTCCCAGTCTTCTGTCAGCGTGTTGTTGTCTACGGCATACCCATGATTCTGTGAGGTGATGAAGCAACGTTCCGTACCCACCATACGCACCGGTTGGTTATGGCTGCGGTGGCCGTATTTCAATTTGTATATCTTGGCGCCCCCAGCTTTGGAAAGCAACTGGTTTCCCATACAGATGCCGAAGATGGGCAGTTTCTCGTTCTGCATTGTCTTGCGGATATGCTGCACGGCAGCATCGCAGGTATCGGGGTCGCCAGGGCCGTTGGAGATGAACAACCCGTCGAACTCCATCCCAGTATAATCATAGTCCCAGGGAACGCGAATCACTTCCACGTCACGTTTCAGCAGGCAGCGGATGATGTTATGCTTGACGCCGCAATCCACAAGGAGCACTTTCTTCTTACCGGTTCCTTCGTTGTAACGGATAACCTCCTTGCAGCTAACTTTATCCACATAATTCACATCGGCATAAGAGCCTCAGGCATTTCATCCGATTCATCATCAAAGGCGATACGTCCCATCATCACCCATGCTCGCGAAGCACCTTTGTCAGTTCGCGGGTATCGATGCCCGTGATGCCCGGAATCTGTTCGCGTTTCAGCCAGTCACCGAGCTTTCCACCGCATTCCAATGGCTATAATTTTCGCTATAATCGCTTACAATAATGGCTTCGGCATGGATATGCTCGCTCTCCATAAAAGTGGCAAGCCCATTCGGTTCGAGAGTAAAAGGCGGCACACCGTAATTGCCCACCAACGGATAGGTGAGCGTCATCAGCTGTCCGGCATACGAAGGGTCGGTCAGGCTTTCGGGATAACCCGTCATGGCTGTGTTGAAGACCACCTCTCCCGCTACCGGTTTTTCAAAGCCGAACGACTTGCCGTGGAAGCGGCTCCCGTCGTCGAGGATTAGAGTTACATTTCTCATTGATTCAATTAAAATTGATAAACTTGTTCTATATAATCAATAAATGCCTTGTTCAGCATCTTCACACCGCCCGGCGTAGGATAATCGCCGCTGAAGTACCAGTCACCCGGATGCTTGGGGCAGGCCTCATGCAGCCCTTCGAGAGGCTGGTAGACAATCTGCACTTTGGCTTTCGTCCCTTTGGGAGTGAGCAGTTCCACCATCTTGGCAGAGATTTCCTCGTCGGTAAAGGGAGCGTATATCTCCTTCACGTAATTCACCATCTGCTCTTTGGGCAGGCCTACCTGCTCTTTGGACTTGCGGTAGGCGGCGGCAATCACATCGCGCATCTCGCGCTCCTTCAGCAGTTCCACAGCAGCCTTGAAGGCGATGAATTCGCTCATCTTAGCCATATCGATGCCGTAGTAGTCGGGATAGCGTACCTGCGGTGAAGAGCTTACAATGACTATCTTCTTTGGCTCCAGACGGTCAAGGATGCCGATGATGCTCTGCTTCAGGGTGGTTCCACGCACTATCGAGTCGTCGATGATGACCAGATTATCCACTCCCGGGACAAGGCTTCCGTAAGTGATGTCGTACACATGGGCGGCAAGGTCGTTCCGGCTGTTTCCTTCGGCAATGAAGGTACGCAGCTTGATGTCCTTGATGGCCACTTTTCTCGCTCCGTATGCGCCGCGACAAGATATGCTCCAGTTCGTCGTGGCTGGGACTATGCCCCAAGGCGGCAATCTGCTGCACCTTCTCCTCGTTGAGGTAGTCGTCCAATCCCTGCAACATACCGTAGAAGGCGACTTCCGCCGTATTGGGGATGAAGGAGAAGACGGTATGGTCCACATCGTTGTCGATGGCTTTCAATATGTTGGGTACAAGTTTCTCACCCAGCAGTTTACGTTCCCGGTAAATGTCCACATCACTGCCCCGGCTGAAGTAGATGCGCTCGAAGGAACAAGGTTTCACCTCGCGCGGCTTGTTGATTTGCACGGTGCGCACCTTGCCGGCCTTGTTGATAAACATGGCTTGTCCGGGTTGCAGCTCCTTGATGGATTCGACAGGAACATTAAGGGCTGTCTGTATCACGGGACGTTCGCTGGCAAGCACCGCTATCTCGTCGTCCTGATACCAGAAGGCTGTACGGATGCCCCATGGGTCGCGTACGGCGAAGTCTCTCCGCTGCCGGTAAGTCCGCACATCACGTATCCCCCGTCCCACTCCTTGCTCGAAGTGCGCAGCACGTTGGCAAGGTCGATGTGGTTTTCTATATAACGGGTGATGTCCATGCCTGCCAGCCTTCCGCTTCGGCAAGGTTGAAGAGGCGCTCCACTTCGCGGTCGAGGCGATGTCCCAACTGCTCCAGCATGATGTAGGTATCGGCATATTTGCGCGGATGCTGGCCGATGGCGGTAATGCGTGCGAAGATTTCATCCACATTCGTCATGTTGAAATTGCCGCAGAGGGCAAGGAATTCTTGGCACGCCAGTTGTTTCTCCGGAGGAACGGGTGCACGTACGAGATGCCGGACTTTCCGGTAGTGGAGTAACGCAGGTGTCCCATATAGACCTCCCTGCAAAGGGCAGCACACGCTTGGCATAGTCCGCATCGTGCAGCTGTTCCTTGGTCAAGTCCTTGAAGTGGCCCTGCACCGTACCGAAAATTTCGGTAATGGCGCCCGAGCCGAGAGCACGCTCACGGAACATATATTCCTCGCCCGGGACTGGCTTCCAGTTTCACGCAGGCCAGTCCGGCACCTTCCTGCCCACGGTTGTGTTGTTTCTCCATCAGGAGATAGAGCTTGTTGAGTCCGTACATCCATGTTCCGTACTTCTCTTCATAGTACTCCAGCGGTTTCAGCAGGCGTATCATGGCAACGCCGCATTCATGCTTCAGTTGTTCCATCTATCTATTTACAATTTACCATTTACAATGTACAATTTTAAGTGTACAATTTTCTTTTCCTTATTATAGCATACAATTACCATTTACATTTACCCCTCCCAAGCGCAGCCCCATTGTACATTGTAAATGGTAAATTGTACATGTCCTCATTCTACAGTCACCGACTTCGCAAGATTCCTCGGCTGGTCCACATCCATTCCCTTGCACACGGCAATGTGATAGGCAAGTAATTGCAGAGGTACCGTAGTTATTAACGGATCAAGGCACTCCATTGTTTCGGGAAGCTCGATGCAAGTGTCGGCTATTTTACTGATGACCGTATCTCCCTTTGTCACAATGGCGATAACCCTGCCTTTACGCGCCTTTATTTCCTGGATATTGCTCAGCACCTTTTCGTAAAGCCCATTCCGGGTGGCAATAACCACCACCGGCATCTCGGCATCTACCAAGGCAATGACCATGCTTCATTTCGGCGGCAGGATAGCCTCGGCATGGATATACGAAATCTCCTTCAACTTCAAAGCACCTTCCAGGGCTACGGGATAACTGTATCCGCGTCCCAGATAGATAAAGTTGTGTGCATAGGTGAATATCTTGGAAAGTTCCGCTATACGGTCGTTCAGTTTCAAGACCTCCTTCATCTTGTCGGGGATATGTCCCAATTCCTTGACAATTGCCAGGTATTGCCCTTCGTCCATCGTCTTTTTCTCTTTGGCAAGTGTCAGGGCCAGCATGGTAAGCACCGTTACCTGCCCCGTGAAGGCTTTGGTGGATGCCACCCCTATTTCCGGTCCCACGTGGATATAGGAACCGTGTGCGTGGCACGGGGAATGCTGGAACCGACGGCATTGCAGATGCCGTATATAAATGCCCCACGGTTTCTGGCAAGCTCCACGGCAGCCAGCGTATCGGCCGTTTCACCGCTTTGCGAGATGGCAATCACCACATCGTTGCTGTCAATCACCGGGTCGCGGTAACGGAACTCACTGGCATACTCCACCTCCACCGGAATACGGCAGAAGCTTTCAATCAAATGCTTGCCGATGAGGGCGGCATGCCATGACGTACCGCATGCCACGATGACGAAGCGTTTGGCCGCCAGCAGACGTTCCTTATAATCAATCACTGCAGAAAGAACCACGTTCGTACCCTCCACATTGATACGCCCGCGCATGCAGTCGTGAATGCAGCCGGGCTGTTCGAAGATTTCCTTCAGCATGAAGTGCGGATAACCGCCCTTCTCCAGCTGGCCGAGATTGAGCGCTACCGTCTTTACCTCGTGCGGACATTCCACATTCTTCAGGTTAACAACCTTCAGCTTCTCTCCCCGACGGATGAGGCAATCTCTTCGTCTTCCAGATATACCACCTTATCCGTGTATTCCACAATCGGCGTGGCATCCGAAGCCAGGAAAAACTCTCCTTCACCGATGCCCACCACCAGCGGACTGCTCTTGCGTGCAGCGATTATCCCATCCGGATTGTCCTTGTCGAGCACCGCAATGGCATACGCCCCAATCACTTCCTGCAAGGCAAGTTGCACCGCCGTCAGCAGGTCAATATGGTTTGTCACCTGAATGTATTCAATGAGCTGTACCAGCACCTCGGTATCAGTGCTGCTTTTAAATACATAACCTTTGGCTTGAAGTTTTTCTTTAAGGACGGCGTAGTTTTCAATAATGCCGTTATGGATGAGGGCGAGGCGTTCGGAAGAGGAATAATGGGGATGGGCATTGACGGAACAAGGTTCTCCATGAGTAGCCCAACGTGTATGTGCAATACCAATGTTACCGGAAATATCTTTTTGAGCAACGAAAGTTTCAAGTTCCGAAACCTTACCTTTCGCTTTGTACACGTTCAACTGTCGGTTATCACTGATTAATGCTACCCCTGCACTATCATATCCACGGTACTCCAACCGCTTCAGACCTTTGATAAGAATGGGGTAGGCTTTCCTTTGACCTATATAGCCTACTATTCCACACATAATGTATCAGTATTTGATTTTGCGCTGCAAATATACATATTCTTAAGAACATAAAGTTAATCTTTTCACTATTTATTTATCAAAAGAATAGAAAAAAGTTGTTTTTACATCAAAAAGTTAAAGAAAATATTATTTTAAAAGCAAAAGGCTTAATTTATAAATCCAAATCAAACCGTCTGATTTTGATTTAGGATTAAAAGAAAACAGAGGGTGTTTTCTATCAATTCATAACTTCATCTTCTATCGCAGGAATTTTGCAAGAAAGAAGGCAGGAATACATATTAGCATTTTGCAATTAATACCATATATTTGCCGAACATTTTGAAACCACAAACAATATTATACAGCAATAAAGAAAGCTTATAATCATGAAACAAGAACTTTTTAACAACAAAACAAAAGCAGAGGATTACCAGCGACAGCCCAAACAGTTGGGCTTGTATGAGGCATCCCATGAGCACGATGCCTGCGGAGTAGGCATGCTGGTCAATATCCAGGGAGGAAAATCACATGAACTGGTAGAATCGGCATTGAAGGTACTGGAAAACATGCGCCACCGTGGAGCGGAAGGGGCGGACAACAAAACCGGAGACGGTGCCGGCATCATGCTGCAGATACCGCACGAATTCATTCTGTTGCAGGGCATTCCCGTTCCCGAGAAGGGAAAATACGGCACCGGCCTGCTTTTCCTTCCCAAAGACGGAAAAGACCAGGCTGTCATCTTGAGCGTCATTATCGAAGAGATTGAAAAGGAGGGATTGACCCTGATGCATCTGCGCAACGTGCCCACTTGTCCCGAAATATTGGGAGAAGCGGCTCTTGCCAACGAACCGGACATCAAGCAAATTTTCATCACCGGATTTACGGAAAGCGAAACTGCCGACCGCAAACTCTATATAATAAGGAAAAGGATAGAGAACAGAATACGCAAGTCGAACATCCCCACCCGCGAGGATTTCTACATCGTCTCGCTCTCTACGAAGAACATCGTCTACAAGGGCATGCTCTCTTCTTTGCAGTTGCGCAACTACTTCCCCGACCTCACCAACAGCTACTTCACCAGCGGGCTGGCATTGGTGCACTCCCGTTTCAGCACCAACACTTTCCCCACCTGGGGACTGGCACAGCCTTTCCGCCTGCTGGCACACAACGGCGAAATCAATACCATCCGCGGCAACCGCGGCTGGATGGAAGCCCGTGAGAGTGTACTCTCCTCTCCCGCCCTGGGAGACATCCGAGAGATACGCCCCATCGTGCAACCGGGCATGAGCGACAGTGCCTCGCTGGACAATGTGCTCGAGTTTCTCCTCATGTCAGGCCTGAGCCTGCCGCACGCCATGGCCATGCTCGTGCCGGAATCCTTCAACGAAAAGAATCCCATCAGCGAAGATTTGAAAGCTTTCTATGAATACCACTCCAT
>ENA-OQDW01000920-OQDW01000920.1-human-gut-metagenome-genome-assembly--contig:-NODE-920-length-11515-cov-7.676414_pt1 | contig 11515 bp, 13 predicted proteins | sample MGYA00242784_ERZ504613 | MGnify/ENA primary metagenome ERZ504613 (study PRJEB26092, sample SAMD00036330) | human gut metagenome | host: Homo sapiens | study: EMG produced TPA metagenomics assembly of... | reverse complement strand
ACTGCTTTGTGATGTAACCCTCTGTCAACTCGAGGTAACGTGTACCCTTAGCTACAGTACCATAGAGAGTACCAGTCTGTGAACGAAGACCCTTACCCAAGTCCTCAAGACCTGCACCGATAACGAGACCGCCCTCTGAGAAAGCGCTCTGGCTACGACCGTAAACAATCTGGAGGAAGAGCTCGCGCATAGCTGTATTGATAGCATCGCATACGAGGTCAGTGTTCAAAGCCTCAAGAATAGTCTTGCCTGGGAGAATCTCAGAAGCCATAGCAGCTGAGTGAGTCATACCAGTACAACCGATAGTCTCAACAAGAGCCTCCTGAATAACGCCTTCCTTGATGTTCAAAGAGAGCTTGCAAGCACCCTGCTGAGGAGCACACCAACCCACACCGTGAGTATAACCAGAGATGTCTTTGATCTCTTTTGCCTGAATCCATTTTCCCTCTTCAGGAATTGGAGCTGGTCCGTGGTTAGGACCCTTAGCGACAACGCACATGTTGTCTACTTCTTTAGAATAGATCATATTCGCTAAATTTTATATTAATGAATATTATAAGTATAAAGTTCTGTACTTAATTCATATTGTTTTGCTGAAACATCGGTGCCATCACCTCAATTCCGAGCACAAAAGTACAAAAAAAATCCGGAAAATACCTAAAATTGGGTATTCTTTTTAACTCTTTAACCTAATATTTAGATTTTTTCTTGGGTTTATGCACAATTTCATGTATCTTTGCAAACTGAAAATTGCAATTTTGTAGATTATGATCGAAGTAAAGATAAACGATGCCAAGCTTCAGCATGCTGCCGAGGCGGGCATGGATGAATTTGTAAAGGCTTTCGTGGACGCTATCCGCGAAGCGATTGGTGGTGAACTGACTGCCGAAACCATGGCGCAGCTCAACAGCGACCAGATTACTCTTCTGGCTTGGGATATCCTGCATGAGGAGATGATGGATGGCGGAATGGTTCAGCTCATACATAACGGTTACGGTGCTTTCCTCTGGAAGAACCCTACCGACAAGGCGTTTAAAAACTGGGGATTGACAGAACTCGCCAAACTCATCAAGAAGAGTCATTTCCTGTATAAAACAAACCATGAGGAGATTGAGCGCGATCTGACCGATGAGGAGTTTATGGCGCTCTACGAAAAATTTCCTGAGTTTGATGATTTTGACGATGAGTTCGTTGAGAACGAAGAAGAGTGGACCAGCAAGGTTGCCTTCTACATCGATGATCATATCGACAATTTCTGCGAAATTGTCAAACTATAAACTTATAATACATTATTATATATATATGAAAAAGCAAGAACAGGAACTCCGTAAGAAGAGTCCGATACAGATACGCAACAAGAAGGCTTCGTTTGAGTACTTCTTCGTTGACACATATACCGCAGGCATTGTGCTTACGGGAACAGAGATTAAGTCAATCCGTGGCGGAAAGGCTTCGCTGGTAGATTGTTATTGCGATTTCTATCAGGGCGAACTTTGGGTCAAGGGAATGAACATCTCTCCTTATTTTTATGGTTCTTTCAGCAATCATGAGGCTCGCCGCGACCGCAAGCTTCTTCTCACTAAGCGCGAATTGCGCCGTCTTGAGGAGGACAGCAAGCAGCCTGGTTTCACCATTGTTCCAACCCTCATCTTTATCGATAATCACGGTAGAGCCAAGGTGGATATTGCCCTCTGTAAGGGAAAGAAGGAGTATGACAAGCGCCAGACTCTGAAAGAAAAGGAAGACAGAAGAGAGATGGATAGAGCAATCAAGCACTTTTAGACAATGAAGAATTTAAGAGAGATTGTAAAGGAGAAAATTCTGATTCTCGATGGTGCCATGGGTACTGAGATTCAGAAGTATAATCTTACAGAAGAAGACTTCAGAGGAGAGCGGTTCCGCGATTTGCCGGGTATGATGAAGGGCAACAACGACATGCTCAACATTACTCGTCCTGATGTGATATCTGATATTTACCGACGCTACCTGGAGGCTGGCGCCGATATTATTACCGCGAATACTTTTTCGTGCCAGCGCATTTCGCAGGCTGATTATCACCTGGAGAACTGCGCCCGCGAAATGGCATTCGAGGGTGCCCGACTGGCACGTATCGAATGCGATAAGTTTTCTACGCCTGATAAACCACGCTTCGTTGCAGGAGATGTGGGACCAACCAACAAGACTTGCTCCATGAGTCCGGACGTCAGCAATCCTGCCGCCCGCGAGATTACATACGATGAGCTTTTCACCGATGTATGCGAACAGGTGGACGGACTTATCGAAGGCGGTGCTGACGTGATTCTCATCGAAACCATCTTTGATACACTCAACTGCAAGGCGATGATAGATGCAGCGCTCACCATGATGAAGAAACATGGAGTAGAGTTGCCTGTCATGATCAGTCTTACGGTAAGTGATCTGGCGGGCAGAACGCTCAGCGGTCAGACTGTAGATGCTTTCCTAGCTTCGCTTTCTCCTTATCCTATCTTCTCTGTCGGCATGAACTGCGCCTTTGGTGCTCCTCAGATGAAACCTTTCATCGAGCACATGGCTCAGGTTGCACCTTATTATATTAGTGCGCATCCTAATGCCGGTTTGCCTAACGAAATGGGCGAATATGACGAGACAGCCGAATCGATGGCTCCGCAAATAGCCGAATTCATCGATGAAGATCGTGAACATCATAGGCGGATGCTGCGGTACAAGTCCTGAATTCATCGCCCATTACGCCCGTATAGCTGAGGGTAAGAAGCAGCACCAGGTGGTGGAGAAACCTAAGTATATGTGGCTCTCGGGATTAGACCTTCTGCAGGTCGATGATTCCGTACATTTGCCGGTTGACGCCAGTCGGTTTGTCAACGTGGGCGAACGCTGTAACGTAGCTGGTAGCAGGAAGTTCCTGCGTTTGATTAACGAAAAGAATTATGAAGAAGCCATCGGTATTGCCAGAAAGCAAGTGGCTGATGGAGCGGCTGTCGTTGACGTGAATATGGACGATGGTTTGCTCGATGCGAAAGCCGAGATGGTTAATTTCCTGAATATGATTGCAGCCGAACCAGACATTGCGAAGGTTCCGGTGATGATCGACTCTTCCAAATGGGACGTCATCGTGGCTGGCTTGAAGTGCTGCCAGGGCAAGTGTATTGTCAATTCCATCAGTTTGAAGGAGGGTGAGGAAGTATTCCTTTCTCATGCCCGCGATGTGTTGCGCTATGGTGCAGCCGTTGTTGTGATGTGTTTTGATGAGGTTGGTCAGGCTACCACTTTCGAGCGCCGCATCGAGATAGCAGAACGTGCTTATCACCTTCTGGTAGACAAGTTGGGTATGAATCCGCTCGATATCATCTTCGACCCGAACGTACTTGCCATTGCTACCGGTATGGAGGAGCATGATAATTATGCCGTTGAGTTCATCCGTGCAACGGAGTGGATTCATCAGAATCTGCCTGGTGCACATGTCAGCGGAGGTGTCAGCAACCTCTCGTTCTCATTCCGTGGCAATACTTACATCCGTGAGGCTATCCATTGTGTCTTTCTGCATCATGCCCAGCAGGTAGGTATGGACTTTGGTATTGTAAATGCCAAAGCCAGAATGGATTACAATAAAATTCCTGAAGAACAGCTTCATCTCATCGAGGATGTTGTGCTGAATAGGAGAAAAGGTGCAGCTGATGAACTCATCGAGCTTGCGGCAGAGATAAAAGCCCAGGCTGATGCTGCCAAGGCTGCAGCTAAGGCAGGCGGTGTTGCTCCCAAGAAACCGGCTGCTCCTGAATGGCGAAAGGAGAGTGTGGAAGAACGTCTGAAGTATGCGCTGAGAAAGGGAATCACCGATTTCCTGCATCAGGATATTGACGAAGCACTTGCCAAATATCCTCATGCAGTAAACGTTATTGAGGGTCCTCTGATGGACGGCATGAACCTGGTAGGCGAACTTTTCGGAAAAGGCGAAATGTTCTTGCCGCAGGTTGTCAAGACGGCTCGCACGATGAAATCGGCAGTTTCTATCCTTCAGCCTCATATCGAGGCAGAAAAACAGGGTGGAGCAACAACTGCCGGCAAGATTCTGATGGCAACCGTGAAGGGCGATGTTCATGATATCGGAAAGAACATCGTCTGCGTGGTTATGTCATGTAACAATTACGAAATCATCGACTTAGGTGTGATGGTTCCAGCCGAACAGATTGTACAGAAAGCTATCGATGAAAAGGTAGATGCAATCGGTTTGAGCGGACTTATCACCCCTTCGCTTGAAGAAATGGTTCATGTGGCCCGAGAAATGCAGAAAGCTGGTTTGCGCATTCCTATCATGGTAGGTGGGGCAACGACGAGCGAACTGCATGTGGCTCTGAAGATTGCGCCTGAATATGACGGACCGGTCATCTGGGTGAAGGACGCATCGCTCAATGCCGGAATCTGTGCCCGCTTCCTCAACGAGGCTGAATGTCCTAAGTTTGAGGCGGAACTGAAGGAACGCTACGAGAAACTTCGCCAGAACTATCACGAAGAGCAGGCTAAGATAGCCTCGCTCTCAGAGGCTAGAAAGAACAAGCTGGAGCTGTTCTGACAAGATAAAGAATACAACGTTTTTAGGATAATTATATGATTAAAACTGTGATTTTTGATATGGGTGGTGTCATCATCACCCTCGACGAGAATGAGGCAGGCAAACGTTTCATTGAGTTGGGTATGAAGGAGTTTGCGGAGAAGATGGACCTTATAAGCAGGTTGGTTTAAACGGTCAGCTGGAAGAGGGCAAGATTTCCGAGGAGGAATACCGTCGGGAAGTGTGCAAGAAGATTGGCCGCGAGGTAACCTTCGAGGAACTGCAGCATTGCTGGCTGGGCTACATGAAGGAAATTCCAGAACGCAATCTGGTTACTCTCCGCAATCTTAAGAAGCAGGGCTACCGTGTAATCTTGCTCAGCAATACCAACTTATGTATCAGCCTGGGTAGACAGCGAGGCATTCTCCGGCGACGGTCATCCTATCGGCGATTATTTCGATGCGATGTATCGTTCTTATGAAGTAAAGTATATGAAACCGGATGAGAATTTCTTCCGTTATGTCCTTTCTCAGGAGAAGATCATGCCAGAGGAGTGTCTGTTTATTGATGATGGTCCCCGTAACTGCTGTGCAGCCTCAGAACTGGGACTGTTTACTTATTGTCCGCAGAATGGAGAAGACTGGTGCGATAAGATTTACGAGCATTTGAAGTAATTATTTGTGGTGATTATTTGCACTAAAATGCAAATAATTGCCATTTTATTTTGTGCTCTGCAATAAAAAATGTACTTTTGCAGTCGCAAATATTAAATACATAATACAATGATTAAGAAGAAAAGATGGCATTGCTTGCCAGGTCAGCCTCTTACAGAGCTCGACAAGCAGGTAATGTTTTGGGAAAACAAGGGTAAACTTGTTCCTACCCGTGACTTGATTAAAACTCCAGAACAGATAGAAGGCATCCGCAAGAGTGGTGTCGTAAACACCGGTTGTCTTGATGCGGTAGCCGAGATGATCCGTCCGGGAATCAACACCCAGGAGATTGATGATCTCTGCATGCAGTATTGCAAGGATCATAATGCCATTCCTGCGTGTCTCAATTACGAAGGCTATCCTAAGAGCGTTTGTACCTCTATCAACGAGGTGGTTTGCCATGGTATTCCTAAGGAAGAGGATGTGCTCGAAGAGGGCGATATCATCAATGTGGACATGACAACCATCGTAGATGGCTATTACGCTGATGCCAGCCGTATGTTCATCGTTGGCGGCAAGACTACTCCTGAAAAGGAGCAGCTGGTTCGCGTAGCCAAGGAATGTCTGGAAATCGGTATGGAGGTTGCCAAGCCATACTCGTTCGTAGGTGATATCGGTCATGCTATCGAGAAGCATTGCAAGAAGTATGGTTATGGTGTGGTTCGCGATCTTTGCGGTCATGGCGTAGGTTGCCAGTTCCATGAAGAGCCTGAGGTTCTTCACTATGGTCATAGAGGCACGGGCATGCTGCTCGTTCCGGGCATGGTATTTACTATCGAGCCAATGATCAACATGGGCACCTGGCAGGTATTCCTCGATGCGGACGATCCGTACGGTTGGGAAGTAATCACCGGTGATGAGAAGCCATCTGCGCAGTGGGAGCACACGCTTGTGATGACAGAGACAGGTGTGGAGATTTTGACATATTAACGTTAAATGTTAAGAAATGAAGGATATATATATATTAGGTATAGAGAGCAGCTGCGACGATACCTCTGCCGCAGTGCTCAAGAATGGTGTGCTGCTGAGCAATGTAACCGCCTCTCAGGAGGTTCACAAAGCTTACGGCGGTGTTGTTCCGGAGTTGGCTTCCCGTGCCCACCAGCAGAATGTGGTTCCAGTCGTTGACCAGGCCATCGCGCGTGCCGGCATCAAGAAGGAAGATCTTTCTGCCGTAGCCTTCACCCGTGGTCCGGGTCTGATGGGTTCGCTCCTTGTGGGTGTAAGCTTTGCCAAGGGATTCGCCCGTTCGCTCAATATTCCGATGATAGATGTAAACCATCTGCAGGGTCATGTGATGGCTCATTTCATCAAGGAGAGCGATGATGACCAGAGTGCACCTCCATTCCCGTTCATCTGTCTTCTCGTGAGCGGTGGAAATTCGCAGATTGTAAAGGTGAATGCCTACAACGATATGGAAGTGCTGGGACAGACATCGATGATGCGGCTGGCGAGGCTATTGACAAGTGCGCCAAGGTGCTGGAGTGGGCTATCCTGGTGGTCCTGTCGTAGATAAGTATGCACGCCAGGGCAATCCGAAGGCTTTCAGTTTCTCTGAGCCTCATATTCCGGGTTTGAACTACAGTTTCTCAGGCTTCAAGACCAGTTTCCTCTACAGCTTGCGCAAATGGGTGGCTGCTGATCCTGATTTTGTTGAGAAGAACAAGTACGATCTGGCTGCCAGCATAGAGTTTACCATCGTTGATATTCTGATGAAGAAACTCCGCATGGCTGTCAAGCAGACCGGTATCAAGCATGTGGCTGTAGCTGGAGGTGTGAGCGCCAATAATGGTTTGCGCAACGCTTTCCGCGACCATGCCAAGCGCTTCGGCTGGACTATCTACATCCCAAAGTTCAGCTATACTACCGATAATGCGGCGATGATAGGCTGCGTGGGAACCTTCAAGTATCGTGATGGTGAGTTTGCAACCATCGACTTGCCAGCCTATAGTAAAGTATCATTTAAGTAAGAAATATGGAATTTGAAACAAAGATATTGAGCAAGGGCATCCAGGAGATGCTCTACAACAGTGACAAGACAGTAGGCACAGCAGAGAGCTGCACAGGCGGCCGTATCGCCGAGGCGCTGATTTCTGTGCCAGGTGCCAGCAATTACTTCAAGGGTGGTGTAGTAAGCTACACCAACGAGGTAAAGGAGAATCTTCTGGCGTGAGCCATGAGGTTCTGGAGGAGCAGACTGCCGTTTGCGAAGAAGTGGCAAGGGAGATGGTGCTCGGCACAATCAAGACCCTGAATGTAGACTTCGCCATTTCAGCAACGGGTGTGGCTGGTCCGACGGGTGGAACTCCAGCCATTCCTGTGGGCACAATCTATGTAGGTTATGGCGATAAGAACGATGTTCGCGTAGTAAAACTCACCGAAGATTTCGGACGCGACATCAACCTTGCAATTGCCACAAATACAGCGCTTAAAGGCATGCTCGAATTCTTGAAAGAACATGCTGAAGAACTTAAAAAAGAGGCTTAAATTGCTAATTTAAGGCTATCAAATATTAATAATCCTTAAAAGACAGCGTTCTTTTAGGGATTATTTTGTTATTACCAAATTATTTTGTAATTTTGCACTCTGTTTGGAATAGGTATCAATTAACGAATTACAAAATTAAAGATAGAAATGTCTAAGATTTGTCAAATTACAGGTAAGAAGGCACAGTTAGGTTGCAATGTGTCTCACTCAAAGCACCGTACAAAGAGAAGCTTTGATGTTAACCTCTTCAGCAAGAAATTCTACTATGTAGAAGAGGGTTGCTGGATCAGCCTCAAGATCAGTGCTGCTGGTCTTCGTCTTATTAATAAGGTAGGTCTCGATGCTGCTTTGAATCAGGCAGTAAAGAAGGGCTACGTAGATTGGAAGGACATTAAAGTTATAGGAGAATAAATATCATGGCAAAGAAAGCAAAAGGTAATAGAGTACAGGTTATCCTCGAGTGCACTGAACACAAGAACAGTGGTATGCCAGGTACAAGCCGTTACGTGACTACAAAGAATCGTAAGAACACTCCTGAGCGTCTTGAGTTGATGAAGTACAACCCAATCCTTAAGAAGATGACTCTTCACAAGGAGATTAAGTAAGCTTAGCTTACAAGTTTAATAATTTTATCAATTTAAATAGACTATGGCAAAGAAAGCGGTCGCTACCCTCCACGAAGGTAACATGGATGGTCGCGCATATACAAAGGTTATCAAGATGGTTAAGAGCCCTAAGACTGGTGCATACGTTTTCGATGAGAAGATGGTACCAAACGAGGCTGTTAAGGATTTCTTCAAGGATTAATTTCCTTGCAGATGATGCATCGTTGAATTAAGATTACATCAAAATTCAAATATAAAGATAAAGGTCGCTCCCCAGATAGGGGAGCGACCTTTTTTTCTTCTTTTCTTTTCTAAGGTCAAGAAAACAGCTTTTGGCCTTTTACAATACTATTTGAAGCTTCTTTCATCGTCTCTTACGAATCTTCTTAGCGTTTGCTTCCTCTTATCATCGTTTGACACCTCTTACGGCCTGACTCTCTAACGGATTCTCCGGCCAGAAATGCTTAGGGTAACGGCGCTTCAGTTCCTTGCGGACTTCGAAATAAGTGCCTTGCCAAAAACTTGCGAGATCCTGAGTAAGCTGAACGGGCTTGAAACCGGGAGATAACAACTCAAGCAGAAGAGGCTGTTTGCCAGCATCGACAGTTGGTGTTGATGTCATTCCGAAACACTCCTGAAGCCGCACACTCAGAACCGGGGCTTCGGCCCCCAAGCGATAATCGATGCGGATGTTGCTGCCCGATGGTACACGGATGTGGGTGGGAGCAAGGCGGTCTATCTCCTGCTGAAGCTCGTAAGGAAGGATGTTCCAAAGGATTTCGCACAGGTTGAGTTTCTTCAGCTCAGTAACAGAAGTCTTCATCTTACCACCTTCTTCGAGATAGAAAGGGAGCCACGCTTGGGCTGTTGTCAGGAGATGCTCTGTTGACAGGTCGGGAATCTCCAGTTCCGGATGCCACTCAGCTACTTGCGCCACGCGTTGTTGCAGACGATGAACCGATTCGTTCCAATCGAACATGCTGAGTCCGTCTTTTCTGGCAGCTTCGCAGATAATGTCTGAAACTGTCTCTCGGCTGGCATTCTGTATCGGCTTGCTGTCTATGACGAGTGCTCCTATCCGTGTTTCCTGTTGCATCTTTACTGCCAGCGCTTTGCTGTCCCATGAAATATTCTCGCAGGTTTGTGCCGGCAAGTTCTTCCAGTTGACGGGGGCTGAGAGAAATACCCTTCCTTTCCGCCCCTGCCTAGAACTGGATGATGAGGTTGAAGATAGGTTGAGTGATGCGATGGCAAGCCATTCGTTTGCTGCCATGCTGTCGCACGGGTCTATGAAAATCGTGTTGCCATTCGACATCTTGAAGTTGCCCGCATGGTCGGTGGCATGGGCGATGCGCTCAGGGTAGGCTAGGGCGATGAGATGGCCCACTTCCTCAGCATCAATTGGCTCGTTGTCTTCCCTGATACGCAGCATCTTCCTGTATTCCTGGGCAATCTGAGCGATACGGTTCCAACGTCCCAGATTCTTCTTGCAGCGTGCGGAACGTAGGATAGAAAGGCGGAGCGTCATGTCAGAATCTTCATTTTCGCCCATCGGGTCTTTCTCTTCCAGCAGAGCAGCAATGTCGCAGGCCAGGGCTTGGCTCGCCGGAGAATCGCTGCTGATCATCATCTTGGCAATGCGCGGATGACAAGGAAGTTGAGCCATTCTGCTGCCTTCTGCGGTGATGCTGCCACTGAGAGCGTGAGTATCATGATCAGGAGTGAGGGCGTTGAGCGACATAAGAAGTTGCTGTGCCAATACGAGGTTGCCCTTGGGAGGAAGGGTGAGCCAAGGCAGCAGTTCCGGTTTGTTTTCGCCGAAAGCTGCAATGTCGAGAACCATCGAAGAGAGATCTGCATCCAGTATTTCGGGCAGCCGCTGTTCTGGCATCAGATGTTCCGAGGTCTGTGTCCAAAGCCGGTAACATACGCCTGATGTTATTCTGCCCGCACGTCCCCTTCGTTGCACAGCCATGTCCTGGCTGATGCGAACGGTTTCGAGATGACTCAAGCCTGTACGGGCATCATAAACCAGTTTTCGGCAGAGTCCGGAATCCACAACGATTCGTACCCCTTCGATGGTGAGAGAAGTTTCGGCGATAGGAGTGGCCAGTACGATTTTTCGTTCACCCGGTTTGGAAGGAGCGATGGCGAGCCGCTGCTTTTCAGGCGAGAGGTTACCGTAGAGTGGATAGATTTCCGTTGAAGATAAGGCAGAACGAAGCAGTTCTTCGCATTTCATGATTTCTCCCTGTCCCGGCAGAAAGGCAAGAATGTCACCTTCCTGGTTTCTGAAAGCCTGACAGATAGTGGCTGCCATTTCCTGCGCTACCTGATATCTGTCGATGTCGTGGTCTGCATAAATGGTTTCTATCGGAAACATTCTGCCTTTACTCTCGATAAGCGGAGCCTGAAGTGCCTGGCAGATGATAGAAGCATCGATTGTTGCTGACATGATAATGAGCTTCAGGTCGGGGCGGATGATTTCCTGTGTTTGCCGGGCCAGCGCTAACGCCAGATCGGAATTGATGCTGCGCTCATGAAACTCATCAAAGATGAGGCACGAAACGCCTTCGAGTGTAGCATCATTGACCAGCATTCGGGTGAGAATGCCCTCAGTAAGGACTTCGATGCGTGTATCATCCGAAACCTTGCTTTCGAACCTTACCCGATAGCCGATGGTTTTGCCCACGGGTTCTCCCAGAATCTGTGCCATCCGTTCGGCAATCTGGCGAGCAGCCAGACGACGCGGTTCGAGCATCAGAATCTTACCCTGACTTTTAAGATGATCATGGATGAAACCTTCCAATGCCTGATCACTCATGCCCCGCAGAATGGTGAGCGGGAGAAGGGTAGATTTACCGGCTCCAGGAGGAGCTGTAATAACAAGGTTAGCCGACTCCATCAATGCTTCATTGACAGAGTCGGCTATCTGGTAAGCTGGCAGATGACCAGCCTGCTGTTCTATTCTATCTAAGTTCATTTCTTCTTATTTCGCAAACTTCAGAATCTTTTTTATTTCACAAATTTCAGAATCTCTACCTCAGTTCGGGATAACGAGCTCTATCTAAAGGCTTTATAATGTTTTTATATAAGGGACACAGAGGCTTGGCAACCATCTATATATCTTGGATGGTTGCTGAGACAAAATCCTCATGTAAAAT
>ENA-OQDW01000919-OQDW01000919.1-human-gut-metagenome-genome-assembly--contig:-NODE-919-length-11517-cov-1.702195_pt1 | contig 11517 bp, 13 predicted proteins | sample MGYA00242784_ERZ504613 | MGnify/ENA primary metagenome ERZ504613 (study PRJEB26092, sample SAMD00036330) | human gut metagenome | host: Homo sapiens | study: EMG produced TPA metagenomics assembly of... | reverse complement strand
CAAGAAGTTATGGACTTGGCAGGTGTTGCCCACCTAGCCACCATCAAGGCCCGTGTTCCGTTTATGAACTTCTTCGACGGCTTCCGTACTTCTCACGGAAATCCAGAAGATTGAAATGTTGGAGAACGAAGACCTCGCTCCGCTTATCGACCAGGAAGCTTTGGCTGAATTCCGCGCACGTGCATTGAACCCGATGAACCCGGTTGCCCGTGGTATGGCCGAAAATCCTGACCACTTCTTCCAACACCGTGAATCTTGCAACAACTACTATGAAGCAGTTCCGGCTATCGTTGAGGAATACATGAACGAGATTTCCAAAATCACAGGCCGCAAGTATGGTTTGTTCGATTACTACGGTGCAGAAGATGCAGAACGCGTTATCATCGCCATGGGTTCTGTAACGGAAGCTGCCCGCGAAGCTATCGACCACCTCGTTGCCAATGGCGAAAAGGTTGGTTTGGTTGCCGTTCACTTGTATCGTCCGTTCTCTGCCAAGCACTTCCTTGCCGCCGTTCCCAAGACTGCCAAGAAGATTGCCGTACTGGACCGTACGAAAGAACCGGGTGCTAACGGCGAACCGTTGTACCTCGACGTAAAAGACTGCTTCTACGGTGCAGAGAATGCTCCGGTTATCGTAGGCGGCCGTTACGGTTTGGGATCCAAGGACACTACTCCCGCGCAAATCCTCGCCGTTTACAAGAACCTGGCTATGCCGATGCCGAAGAACCACTTCACTATCGGTATCGTAGACGACGTTACCTTCACTTCTCTGCCCCAGGAAGAAGAAATCGCATTGGGCGGCGAAGGCATGTTCGAAGCCAAATTCTACGGTTTGGGCGCTGACGGTACAGTAGGTGCCAACAAGAACTCTGTGAAGATTATCGGTGACAATACCGACAAGCACTGCCAGGCTTATTTCTCTTACGACTCCAAGAAATCAGGCGGTTTCACCTGCTCGCACCTGCGTTTCGGTGATACTCCTATCCGCTCTACATACCTGGTAAACACGCCTAACTTCGTGGCTTGCCACGTTCAAGCTTACCTGCACATGTACGACGTAACCCGCGGCTTGCGTAAGAACGGCTCTTTCTTGCTGAACACCATCTGGGAAGCGAAGAGCTTGCCAAGAACCTGCCCAACAAGGTGAAGAAGTACTTTGCACAGAACAATATCACTGTTTACTATATCAACGCTACTCAGATTGCACAAGAAATCGGTTTGGGCAACCGTACCAACACCATCCTGCAATCCGCATTCTTCCGTATCACCGGCGTTATTCCGGTTGACCTGGCTGTAGAACAGATGAAGAAATTCATCGTTAAGTCTTACGGCAAGAAGGGTGAAGACGTTGTCAACAAGAACTACGCAGCAGTTGACCGTGGCGGCGAATACAAGCAACTGACCGTTGACCCGGCTTGGGCCAATCTGGCAGACGACGCCAAGGCTGAAAACAACGATCCTGCATTCATCAACGAAGTGGTTCGTCCTATCAACGCACAAGACGGTGACTTATTGCCGGTATCTGCATTCAAGGGTATCGAAGACGGTACTTGGGAACAAGGCACTGCCAAATATGAGAAACGTGGTGTAGCCGCATTCGTTCCCGAATGGAACGCTGAGAACTGTATCCAGTGTAACAAGTGTGCTTACGTTTGTCCTCACGCTTCCATCCGTCCGTTCGTACTCGATGCTGAAGAGCAGAAGGTGCCAACTTCACTCAACTGAAGGCTGTAGGTAAAGCATTCGACGGTATGACATTCCGTATTCAGGTAGACGTTCTCGACTGTCTGGGTTGTGGCAACTGTGCCGATGTCTGTCCGGGCAACCCGAAGAAGGGTGGCAAGGCTCTGACTATGAAGCACCTCGAAAGCCAATTGCCGGAAGCTGCCAACTGGACTTACTGTGCTGAAAACGTGAAGAGCAAACAACACTTGGTTGACATCAAGGCCAACGTAAAGAACTCTCAGTTCGCCACTCCGTTGTTCGAGTTCTCAGGTGCTTGCTCCGGTTGTGGTGAAACTCCGTATGTGAAGCTGATTTCCCAGTTGTTCGGTGACCGCGAAATGGTAGCCAACGCAACAGGATGTTCTTCCATCTACTCCGGTTCAGTACCTTCTACTCCTTATACCAAGAACGAAAAGGGTCACGGTCCTGCTTGGGCTAACTCATTGTTCGAGGACTTCTGCGAATTCGGTCTGGGTATGGAGCTTGCCAACGAAAAGATGCGCGCACGTATCGTGAAGGCTATGGAAGATGCCATCGCAGCAGAAGGAACTCCGGCTGAATACAAAGAAGTATTCCAGGCTTGGATTGAAAACATGTACGATGCTGACAAGACTAAAGAATTGGCTCCCCAAGTGAAAGCAGTGATTGAAGAAGGTCTTTCTCACGGATGTCCTATTTGCAAAGAACTGAAAGATAAGGGATACAGCGAACTGGTACAACGAAAGACCGGATTGCTTATCGATCCTTATTTTCTTGCCAGTGGTGCTAAGTGGATATTGGATAACGTGGAAAATGCACGTGAACTGGCAGAAAAAGGCGATTTGTTGATGGGCACTATTGATTCCTGGCTGATTTGGAAACTGACCGAAGGCAGGAATCATCTGACTGATTATACGAATGCGTCGCGTACCATGCTTTTTAATATTCATACTTTAGACTGGGATGAAGAGTTGTTGAAACTCTTCACTATCCCCCGGAGTATGATGCCGGAAGCTTTGCCCTGTGATGCTATTTTTGGAGAAACAACGATAGAGGGTTTGTTCAAATCTCCGATACAAATAGCAGGTGTTTAGGTGATTCCCATGGAGCATTAACCGGTCAGATGTGTTTTGAGGCAGGTATGGGGAAGGTGACATACGGAACAGGATCATCTGTTATGGTTAACATTGGAGAAGAGGCTGTTACTGCTCCTGAAGGGCTGGTCACGTCCGTTGGATTCTCGGCTTTAGGCAAAGTGTATTATGCTTTCGAAGGAAATATCCATTGTACCGGAGCCACTATCAAGTGGATGGTGGAGAAATTGGGATTGGTGGATTCGTTCAATCAAATTGAACCTTAGCGACTTCGGTTAAAAACAATGATGGAGTCTATCTGGTTCCGGCTTTTACCGGATTGGGAGCTCTTGGTGGAAACCGGATGCCAAAGCTGCCATCTGGGGAATGACACTGAATGCAGGCAAGGCACATGTGCTGCGTGCGGGATTGGAATCTATCGCTTATCAAGTGAAGGATTTGATAGACATGATGACACGGCAGGCAGGTATCGAATTGAAAGCCCTTCGTGTTGACGGAGGCCCCACGAAGAATCAGTTCCTGATGCAGTTTCAGGCTGATATGCTGCATGCCGTCATTAACCGTTCGGAGATAGAGGAAGCTTCTGCATTGGGGGCTGTTGTCATGAATGGCTTTGCCCGTAAGAAATGGACTAGTTTTCAAGAAGCTGCTGCCATGCGTACCATTGATAATTGCATTACTCCCTGTATGGAGGAAAAGGAACTTCAATCCTTGTATAGCGGATGGCGTGAAGCTGTCAAAAAAGTAATAGGACAGAATAACTAACTGAATATATCGTAACTTTTAATACCATTAGAAATGAAAAACAAGAAGAAAATGTGTTTTGGTGTTAATCATTGGAACACGCGCTTATTTTAACTCGGAATTAGCAAAAGACGTTCGCAAACAATTGCTGGAAACACTGACAAAGGAAGGGTATGACTATGTCATTCTTTCCGAAGACGCTACGCCGACAGGCAGTAGCAGTATCGAAACAAGAGAAGATGGCTTGAAGTGTGCTAAATTGTTCCGTGAGAATCGGGAACGTATAGATGGAATCATTGTTTCACTGCCCAATTTCGGTTTTGAAATCGGTATCATCAATGCCATTAGTGTGGCCGATCTGAATGTGCCTGTTTTGGTTCAGGCATGTGATGACGAGAATGATAAAGTTGATTTGGATAGCCGTCGTGACGCATTCTGTGGTAAGATTTCCGTATGCAATAACTTGTATCAGTACGGCATTCCTTTTACTGATACCACCCTTCATACTTACTCTATTTATTCTGATTTGCTGGCTGCCGATATCAATAAATTTGCAGCTATCTGCCGTGTAGTTAATGGTCTTCGTCATGCTCGTATCGGTGCTATCGGTACTCGTCCCGCAGGATTCCAGACGGTTCGTGCCAGTGAGAAGCTGTTGCAGCATCGGGTATTACAGTCATTCCGGTAGACCTTTCCGAGATTTTGGCTGCTGCCCATAAGATTGAGGATACCGATGAGGTATTGCAGGCCAAACTGAAAGAAATCAGACAGTATGCTGTTGTTCCTGAACAATACAGTGATAAGCTGGTTTTGCAGGCTAAATTTGGTGTGGCCGTAGAAAAATGGATGGAGGCCAATGAAATTGATGCTGTAGCTATCCAGTGTTGGGACTCTTTGGAACAAAACTACGGTTGTGCGGCTTGTGTGACTATGAGTATGTTGAGTGAGAAACTAATTCCTGCTGCCTGTGAAGTGGATATTGCCGGTGCAGTGTCTATGTATGCGTTGACTTTGGCTTCTGGGCGTCCGTCGGCGTTGCTTGACTGGAACAATAACTTTGCCGAAGATCGTAACAAGTGTGTATGTACACATTGTGGTAACTTCCCTAAATCTTTCGTCATGAATGATCTTAAACTGGGAACCTTGGGTGTATTGGGTAGAACCTTGGGTAAAGTACACACTTTCGGTGCCGTTTACGGTAAAGTAAAACAGGGTGATTTTACATTCTTCCGTATCTCGACAGATGATACGAAGGGTTGTATCAAGTCTTATTTGGGTAAAGGTGACCTGACTGATGATCCATACGGAATGGATGGTTGTATAGCAGTAACCAAGGTGGATAATCTGCAGCCGCTTATGAAATATATCTGTAAGAATGGATTCGAACATCACGTGGCTATGTGCCGTGGCAATGTGAAAGATATTCTGGCAGAAGCTATTGAAACTTATCTGAACTGGAATATCTATATTCACGAATAATATCAATAAAATATGATATTAGTAGATAATTACTTTTTGGCAATCCTCTGCTGTGTCATTTGCTGTGCCTGTTGGGGTTCCTGGGCAAATACACAGAAGATGGTTGCTGCCAAGCAATGGAGCTTTGAACTGTTTTATTGGGATTTGACTGTCGGTCTGTTCCTTACAGCTTTATTGGGCGCGGTGACTTTAGGAAGTATGGGAAGTGAAGGCCGTACCTTTTTTCAGGATTTGGCGGTCATGGACTGGTCTAGCATTCAATATGCATTCTTGGGCGGTGTTGTGTGGAATTTTGGCAATATATTTCTTACAGCAGCCATTGCTGTAGCTGGAATGTCAGTAGGTTTTCCTATCGGTGGCGGATTAGCCTGGATTGGAGGCATCGTATTCAATTATTTATTGATCTCTTTGGCCGGTCAGACCTATCAGGGAAATCAATTCCTGCTGTGGAGTGGCGTGTTAGTCATCATTATCGCTATCCTGATTTGTGGAAAAGCATACGGAAAGTTATCATCCGGTAAGGCTTCCACTCCGAAGAAAGGGATTCTACTGGCTATTATGGCAGGCATCGCTATCATGTTCTTTTATGGATTGGTAGTGAAATCTCTTGATCCGCAGTATGTGGCCGGAGGAACCGGAACACTGACTCCTTATACAGGCGTATTTTTCTTTGCGGTAGGTATATTGGTCAGCACACCGATATTTAATACATTTGCCATGAGGCATCCGGTAGAAGGCAGGGTAGTGACCATGAAAGATTACTTTGCCGGTGATGCAAAGACTCACCTCACAGGGATGCTGGGAGGTTTTATATGGATGGGTGGCATGGTGATTAGTTTTATGGGTGCCGGAGCAGCCAATCCGGCTATCTCATACGCCCTTAGTAACGCGGCCCCTGTGGTGGCATGATATGGGGAGTCTTTGTCTGGAAGGAGTTTAAAGATGCTCCGAAAGGAACTGATAAACTGATTGCGGCTATGTTTGCTTTGTTTATTATCGGCTTAATAAGCATAACTTTGTCGAATTGAAATTTGAATGAAGAGAAATTATAAAATAGGGCTTGTAATGAAGTCGTTACAAGCCGATTTTTCAAAGTGATGAAAGAGGGGGCCATTCAGTATGCGGCCCCTCTTCCGTTTTTGGATTTGGTTTGTGTGGGAACGGCTACACAGACAGAGGTAAAGGAACAGATTGACTTGATGTATTCTTTGATTCATCAACAAGTCGATGCCATCGTATTGGTGCCTATAGACTCAAAGGCTTTGGTTCAGCCTGCAGTAGAGGCTGTCAGGAAAGGAATTCCGGTAATTAATATTGATATTCAGCTGGATGCTCAGCTATTGGAGCAGGCAGGAGTAGAAGTGGCTTTTGTGGGACCGGATAATTTTGCGGCTGCGTATGAAGTGGGTAAATTATTGGGTAAGAAGTTGCGGAATGAAGATAAAGTTGCTATTATTGAAGGATTGGCGGCAGCCGATAATGCGCGGCAGCGTAAAAGAGGTTTCATCAAAGCGATAGAAGAAAAAGGGTTAAGATTGGTGGCGTCCGAACAGCCGACTGGGAAACGGAGAAAGCCGCCGAAGTCTTTCAGGCTATGTGGATGCGGTATCCTGATTTGAAAGCTGTATATTGCAGCAATGATGCGATGGCGTTGGGGGTTCTTCAGCAAATGCAAGAAAAAAAATGCTATTTGCCGGTAGTGGGTTTTGATAATGATGCGGTAATGAAAGAATTTCTTTCTACAGGAAAACTGGTTGCTACAGCTGACATTTTCAGTTCACAAATGGCTGTCCGAGGGATTGAGTTCGCTTTGGATGTACTGGAAGGAAGAATAGAGAATAGAGGGGTTCATTCTACTGCCTATGAAATTATAAAACAATGAGTTTATATTGGGAAACGGCCTATACTGAGATATGCACCCAAAGCACCGGCTGTTTAACTTCTTAATATGACTGACAATGAGCAATATTAAGAAGTATTCTTTTTACGAATGAAATATTTAGTGTAATTTTGTGGCTCAAAATAAATTAAATAGAATCATTATGGCAGCAAAACCAGGTATACCTAAAGGAACGAGAGATTTTTCGCCGGTGGAAATGGCGAAACGTAATTATATATTCAATACGATTCGTGATGTATTTCATCTTTTCGGCTATCAGCAGATTGAAACTCCTTCTATGGAGAATTTGTCTACCTTGATGGGAAAATACGGTGATGAAGGGGATAAGTTATTGTTTAAGATACAGAACTCAGGTGATTATTTCAACGGCATTACCGATGAGGAATTGCTGAGCCGCAATGCGGTAAAGTTAGCGAGCAAATTCTGTGAAAAGGGATTGCGCTATGACCTCACTGTACCGTTCGCCCGTTACGTGGTCATGCACCGTGACGAAATCAGTTTCCCTTTCAAGCGTTATCAAATTCAGCCGGTTTGGCGTGCGGACCGTCCTCAGAAGGGCCGTTATCGTGAATTCTATCAGTGTGATGCCGATGTGGTAGGCAGTAATTCTTTATTGAATGAAGTGGAGCTGGTACAGATGATAGACCGGGTATTTGGCAAATTCGGAGTACGCGTTTCAATTAAAATCAATAACCGTAAGATATTGACCGGTATTGCCGAGATCATAGGTGAGGCCGATAAAATTGTGGATATCACCGTAGCTATTGATAAGCTGGACAAGATAGGCTTGGAAAATGTAAATGCGGAATTGGCTTCTAAAGGGATTCCTCAAGAGGCTATTGATAAATTGCAGCCGATTATTTTATTGAGTGGAAGCAATGAAGAGAAATTGGAAACTTTGAAAACAGTCCTTGCAGCCAGTGAAACGGGAATGAAGGGAGTAGAAGAAAGTGAATTCATATTAAAAACCGTATCTACACTGGGTGTGAAGAGTGAAGTGGAACTGGATTTGACTTTGGCTCGTGGCTTGAATTATTATACTGGCGCTATTTTTGAAGTGAAGCTTGGATGTACAGATTGGCAGTATCAGCGGTGGCGGCCGTTATGATAACCTGACCGGTGTCTTTGGTATGGACGGTATGTCTGGTGTAGGTATCTCTTTCGGAGCCGACCGTATTTTTGATGTGTTGAATCAGTTGGATTTGTACCCGAAAGAAGCGGTGAACGGAACTGAACTGTTGTTTGTAAACTTCGGTGATAAAGAAGCTGCTTATTGTCTGCCTATCCTGCAAAAGTCCGTGAAACAGGGGTACGTGCCGAAATTTATCCGGATGCTGCTAAAATGAAGAAGCAGATGGGATATGCCAATGACAAGCAGATTCCTTTTGTTGCCATTGTTGGTGAAAATGAAATGAACGAAGGGAAACTGACTTTGAAGAATATGACTACGGGCGAGCAGTCACTGGTTACACCGGATGAGTTGTTGGCAGTAGTGAAAGCTTGATCTCATCAAGCGGATGTTGTCGGAATAGTCCGGTATATTCATCCGTGATTATCTATGCGGATTAACAGATTATTTTTTTTTCTTCCGTCACTATATCTCCTTTAGAATCAGTGAGATGTGGTGACGGAAGTTCTTTTTCCCCTCCGAAATGGTTTGTTCTCCTTTTCCTGTGTGGAGTCGACAAGGCGGAATGCCCGTTCTTGTCGTTGTTGATTGTATTTCTTGTTTTAAGGATGAAAACTGATGAAGCTGACCTGAAATATGATTTTCTTTTGCGAGGGTCTGATATTATTATATATATTTGTGAAATGCTAGCCTTATAAATTTAATCAGATGATAGATGAAAAGCAGTTGATATCCCATTTGTATCAAAATAGGGAGAATGGTCAATGGATGATACAAACCAATGATGAACATCAAAAGGGGGTTGCTGATATGGCGGCATCCTTCGCCGGGCAGTTCGGACTTCCTTCTTGGGGGCGTGCGCTCGGCCTACTTCATGATAAAGGAAAGGAACGGGCGGCATTCCAGCAATACATACGCAAGATGAATGGTTTGCCTACGAGTGACAAGAAGCGCTATGATGATCATACCCATGCTTTTGTGGGTGGAATATTGGCAAAAGAACTTATGGGAAAAGATGTTTCCCATCTTCTTGTAAACCAAATTATTTCTCATCACACGGGGTTACATAATTTTGGGGATGTGGAAAACATATTGAAAGAGAGGCTATTGTCCGAAGAAATAAACGAGGGTGACATTAGCATAAACAAACCTTTATTATTCCAAGAATTTATTGATTCACCTTTTTCTAAATCAAAGGTTGAATGGAAACACTTTCATCACCTTTCCCGTATGCTTTTTTCCTGTCTTGTAGATGCCGACCGACTCGATACAGAACGGTTTATGGATGTAGAGTCATGGCGGAAGCGGGGAAATTTGGCTACGCTTGTCGATTTGCTTCCACAGCTGGAGGTATATATGCAAAAACTGCAATCGAATGCAGCCGATACGAAAGTGAACCGCATCCGCCGGCAAGTGAAAGAACAATGCAGTAGAACTTCTTCAAGCGAAAAAGGATTTTATAGCCTTACGGTTCCGACGGGAGGCGGTAAAACACTTTCTTCTTTGTTATGGGCCATGAAGCATGCTGTAAGCCATTCAATGAATCGTATCATCATCGCCATCCCATATACCAGTATCATTGTGCAAACGGCAGGGCTTTTGAAGGAAATCTTTGGTGAAGAAAATGTATTGGAGCATCATAGTAATTTCGACCCCGATGATATTAAGGACGAGGAAAATAGGGAAAAAGCAAAATTGGCTACAGAGAATTGGAACTATCCCATTATTGTCACTACCAATGTACAGCTTTTTGAATCTATGTTTAGCAATAAAACATCTGATTGCCGCAAACTGCACAACATGGCAAATTCAATTCTTGTTTTGGATGAGGTTCAGATGTTGCCAACCGGCTTCTTGCAGCCGATAGTCGATGCGCTGAAAGCGTATCAGGAAATGTTCGGGATTTCGGTATTGTTTACCACGGCAAGTCAGCCGGTATTGAGCGGTCTGATAGAAGGAACAAATCCTAAAGCTGATTTTAAGGGAATAGAACATATCAAGGAAATTATTCCGGAAGAATTTGCTTTGCATGACCAACTTCGCCGTGTGAAGTTGGCAATCGATGATACAGGAAGAACATACGATGAGATAGCTGCAAAGATGTCTGAATATAATAAGGTGTTGTGCATAGTGAACACTCGTAAAGATGCCAAAGAGCTGTATGACCGTTTGCCCAATGACGGAGTGAAATTGCATTTGTCTAGAATGATGTGCCCTGCCCACTTACACGAAACTATTGGTAAAATAAAAACTTTATTGAAGGATGAGTCGCTGCCGATTGTCAGGGTCATTGCAACCCAACTTGTGGAGGCTGGTGTGGATATAGACTTTCCGGTTGTGTTCCGTCAAGAAGCAGGACTCGATTCTGTATTGCAAGCAGCGGGACGGTGCAATCGGGAAGGACGAAGTGCCATGGGACATACATTTGTGTTCAGTCTGGCTGCAGAGAAGCGAAATCCCTTCGGTTCAATGGCTGATCCAACAATGCTCGGTTGAATTTGCCGGAAGATAGTGATTGGTTTGCTCCTTCTACCATGAAAGCGTATTTTTGTCAATTGTATAGCAGAAAACAAACATTTGATGAAAAGGATATAAAGCACTGGCTTTACAAACCTACTGAGTTATGTTTTGAAACTGCATCAAAAGAATTTCGCCTGATTGATGATACAAGTATAAATGTTATCGTAAATTGGGAAAACAGCATGGAACTTATAGAGCAGTTGAAAGAATCGGGGTGTACCTACTCGTTGGTGAAGCAATTGGCGAAATTTACTGTAGGCATCCGTTCCTATGATTTTAAGCAACTGAAAGGCTATGGGCTTGTCGAAGAAATATTGGAAGGAATATATGTATTGGCAGACAGGTCTCAGTATAATAAAGCCACAGGTCTCAGTCTTGATAACCATTGGCTGGAGGAAGTATTAATGATATAAAGAAACGGATATGACAAAGAAAGAAACATTGAAATTGTTTGAAGAACGTAAAGTCCGCACCGTGTGGGATGATGAAAAGGAAAAATGGTATTTTTCGATAGTTGATGTGGTGTCAGTTTTAACAGACAGTGTTGATGCAACTGCTTATTGGCGTAAGTTAAAGCAAAGACTTAAAGAAGAGAGAAATGAAACCGTGACAAATTGTCACGGTTTGAAAATGAAAGCCGCAGACGGTAAGATGCGACTTACAGATGTAGCTGATACAGAACAACTACTACGTATCATTCAGTCTATCCCATCTCCCAAGGCAGAACCGTTCAAGCAATGGATGGCACATGTAGCATCCGAACGTCTTGATCAGATGCAAGACCCTGAGTTGAGTATTGAGCAAGCTATGATGGACTACAAGCGACTTGGTTACTCTGACAACAGGATAAACCAACGCTTGAAGAGCATTGAAATCCGTAAAGATCTTACAGATCAATGGAAACTACATAATGTAGAGGAAGGTGTTCAATATGCTACATCATTACA
>ENA-OQDW01000917-OQDW01000917.1-human-gut-metagenome-genome-assembly--contig:-NODE-917-length-11536-cov-1.853887_pt1 | contig 11536 bp, 15 predicted proteins | sample MGYA00242784_ERZ504613 | MGnify/ENA primary metagenome ERZ504613 (study PRJEB26092, sample SAMD00036330) | human gut metagenome | host: Homo sapiens | study: EMG produced TPA metagenomics assembly of... | reverse complement strand
CCTGCCAGAGCGGAATCAGGGAATTAGAACAGGAGCTGAAGAAGCCGGCGGGCAAAGTAATTGCCCTGCCTTCTCAGCCTGCGCTGAAGCAAAAGGAGGCGGCATATCCTCGCACTCGGACATGGCGGCAAGGCCCTCCTCTGAGAACGAGCCCTCGATAATTCCCGCCACAGCCAGCTTGGAGGCCATGAGCTTGATCGCCTTGTGCTGCATGGTGTCCCGATAGTAAAACATATAGACCTCTACCCGCGGGGCAGTCTGGTTGATCCGCCAGCTCCGCCGGCTGGCCTGCCTCAGTGTGAACAGCTTATAGCCGGTGTCATAAAAGATCAGCGTGGTAAAAGCGTTCAGGTCAAGGCCCGTTTGCACAAGGTCGGATTTGCAATCAGGACCTGGAGCCCGGCGCTGAGCCGGTCCGCTACCCATTGCTCCCGCTTTGCCGGTTTGACCTTGGCCGGCATAATGATGGTGTTCCACCCACGGGCGGTTAGCAGCGTTTGAAGCCTCATCTGGCTGTCCAGCCGCGTCCAGTTGGTGTAGATGAGCACCTTTTCCCCTGCGGCAATCTTCCGCTCCACGATATTCAGCACCTCTTCATCCTTAGGGAGGATTGTACCGGGAGCACTGTGTCTTCCGGTGTTACAATCGGGTGGCCGTCCAAAGGATGATAAACGGGCTTTTGCTCATAGGGCTGATCCGGGTAGGCGGTCAGAAGATTGAGATAGGCGGACAAAATTTTCTTTGCGGCCTTTTTGTCATTTTTCAGGACAAATTTGAGTTCTTTTTCGATTTCCTTGTACTCTGCTTCCACCGCTGCGGGCATCTTCAGCGCAACAGGGATCTCCTCGTACTCCGGCAGGTCCTTGCCCATGTCGGTCAGGGAAAGAAACGCGGCCTTGTCCAGCAGGAAGCGGGAATAGACCAGCGGCGAGACGCCCGGCAGAAGCCGGGAGTTCTTCTTGCTCTGCACGGTACGGCGGTTGGAATTGTATTCCGGCTCCTGTTCCACATAGGTGTTCTGGATCACGCCGTACTCCGCATCAAATTTGGAGGGATTTTCATACCGTTTGTTGTCCTTGCGCATCTGTGCGGGGCAGATCCGGTAGAGGAGATGGAATATCCCCGAGCTGTACCCGTTGATCAGGGTGGCGGTCATGCTACCACCTTTTTTGCCGTGCCGTAGAGCTCGGCCATGGCTTCTCCCTGGCCCGACTTATTGGAGTATTCGTGAAGTTCATCCACAATCAGGCCATAGATTTTGCCTTTGTACTTGCGTTTGATGTAGGAGCTCAGCGCATAAGCGCGGTAAGCGCCTCTGGCCGGAAAGCAGGCGTCCGGGTGGTCTTGAATCTCATAGAGCTTCTGGAGCTGACCCTCTCCGCCGGCTTTTTTGAAGTGCTCATAGACCAGCGGGCGGTAAACAAAGCCGTAATCCCCGATCTTGGCCCACTTTTTCTGCCTACGCCAGGCATCCGGATTCAGGGCTGACCACAGAGGGGCGCCGCAGGCGGCGCATTTGTGATTGCCGCTGTGCTCCCGCCGAAAATAGTAGGACTTGGCCGGGACCCGATAGGATACGCCGTCCTGTGTAAATTCGGCCATGACCACGGCGCCGCACTCCGGGCAGCAGAACACCGGCTTGTGCGGGTTGCCGTCTATGTCCGCCCCATCGTGAAGCGGAGGATTGCGCTCAATGGGAAGCGCCTCGCGATTCCACGGCCGGTAAATGACCGCCGGGGCCCTCATGTAGCCATCCCGGCCTTTCCTTGGAGAGGACGGCGAAACAGAATTTGTTCCCCCGCTCAAACATCTGGTACAGGTGATCCAGCTCCGCAGGGGTATGGACTACGGCGGCGAAGGCATTCGGTACGGTCTCCTCCAGTTCACGCACCCATTTCTCGGTTACATGGGAGGGGCACAGGATCAGGTTAAAAGTCTTGCTCACCTTGACGGACATCTGGTGGGAAAGAAGTCCCGCAGCCGTTGCGGCGATGGATACCGCTCCAATCTTAGATTTTCCAGAGCCGCATTCTGCCACAATGAGCCCCACCTTGCTCCGCTCCAGCTGGCGCTTGATGGCCTCTGCCACCGCAAGCTGGGCGTCGTAGAGGGGATAGCCGGCGTGATCCTCAATGTACTGGTTGATTGCCAGCACTTCCGGGGACAGAGATTCCGTTGCAGGGTCAAAGAGCGGTACGAACAGCTTCTTGATCCGCTCCGCCACGGTAACGCCGAAGGTATTGAGGTATTCCGTGATAGAGTTGATTTCGTCCAGCGGGTTTAGGCCGACGGTCGCACCCGGAATGGAGATCGCTCCGCTTTTGAGTCCATCCTCCATGACCGCGACGATGTTTTTGTCCTTCTCCTCACAGCGCAGAAGCCACGCCTCCAGCTTACGGGACAGGGACTTGACCTGAAGTGGCCGCAGGATATTCCTCTTTTGCAGTTCCGTGAGGACATAATCCTGGTACTCCGGGATCATGGGAACGGCGGTCTTTTGGTCCACCGCGTCGAACAACTCCCGGCGTTCCCCCGGTGTGCAGAAAATGTAGGTATTGCGCGGCGGGAGATCCTGCTGGATTTGATCGTCGTCCTCGTCGTTCTTGTCCTTGTCCGGCTCATCCTTGTCGCCAGCATTCTGTTTGGCGGATTGGCCGTCATCCTCTGCGATCAGGGTAGCCTCTGCGTACACTCCGTCATGGCTAAGTTCCCGGCGGTACTGCCTGGTGAGGGTTTTCAAGGAGTAGGTGTCTTTACCGTCCTCGATTTCGATGGTAGCCCCGCCATAAATTGCGTCTGCGAGTCCCTGCACACGCTCCGGGTAGCCGCCAAACCGCAAAGCGGTAAGGGTCGGCGTGGGTTTGGTGTCCCATACTACGGTGTCGGCGTAGCAGAGGAGGCGGATTTGGCTTTTGGGGTCGTAGTAGGTGACCTTCATCAGTTTGCTTGTGCTCATTCATGGTCTGTCTCCTTTCTGTGTTTGATGCACAAAAAAAGCCGCAGCCACCCCTGAATGGGGCAACTGCGGTTTTTGTGCGTGGTCGGTCCGGTATTTAGGTTCTGACAAGTCTCCGCTCGGGGCGCATTGGCCCCTCGCGGGTAAAAATCTGACCTACAAAATCTGACCTAAATACAAGTAGAGCATACCACCTTTTTCATCTCTTGAACAGTTGCGCTTTTTGCCAGGATAGATTGGCTGTAAAACGCACACTTATGATTGCTTCGCCCACCAAAAGACTTGCAGAATCTTGAGATTTATGCTATTATTGGGTTAGCAAGAACTAACTTCTGGGCGCCAAAATCAGGAGTTCAGATACGCGAAGGTACCTGAAAACTGTTTCTTTGGCGTTTCATTTTGCTGAGAGGTTAGCTAAAACTAACAAAATGAGGAGGAAACTGTTATGCTCCAATATACCATCGTGGTGGAAGGAATGGCCTGCTCTATGTGTGAAGCCCATGTCAACGACGCGATCCGCAAGGCATTTCCCGTTAAAAAGGTCACCTCGTCTCACAGCAAAGGGCAGACGCAGATTCTGTGTGAGAATAGATTGGACGAGGACGCCCTGCGCGGTGCGATCTCCGCCACAGGCTATCAGGTCCTTTCCATCCAGTCAGCCCCTTATGAGAAGAAGGGCCTGTTCTCCTTCCGAAAGTAAGCGCCATGCTGGACGCACTTTTATCCTGGGACGGCTGGACCGTTACCCAGTTGCCCGCGGAGCAGGCGGCTATCTTCCGGCTGGAAGGGGTACCCCCCTCGGAAGAGTTCCTGTTTATTCAGGAGTCTGAGGCGCTGGAGATCCTATTCTGCCGCAAAGGCGGGCTTTTTTTGGAATGGGCCGGCCACCGGCGTCTTAGCCTCAGCACCGATCAGGTGCTGTTTCTCCCGGTCCGCACAGAAGCGTACCGGGGACGGTTTGCTTCAGAGCCATTCTACGGCACCCTTGTTCGGATGGAAGCGAAACCGCATGGTCGACCCTGCGTGCCATGCACTCCGACCTGGGAGAGTCCATCTCCCGCGCTGGAATGATCCCTGTATGTTGAGAGCGGCACTCTGGAGCGAAGCTCTGTTTTCTGCCTTGGACTATATGCAGCTGGGACATATCGGGGACTACTATGTTATCAAGGCGCTGGAAGTCCTGTTCCTGCTCCACGCGCAGCGGGAGGGGCTGGCCCTGACACCGCAGTGCGATTACCATACCCAAAGCCAGATCGAGACCATACGCGAGATCCAGAAATACATGGTGGGACACCTGGACGAGCGGTTGACAGTTCGGAGCCTGTCTCAGCAGTTCCGAATTTCCGGCACAGCGTTGAAGTCCTGTTTCCGCCAGGTTTATGGGGTCCCAGTCCACCAGTATCTTCTGGAGCAGCGCATGGCCCGGGCCGCGGAGCTCCTCACGACTACGACCCAGTCCGTACTCCAGATCTCCACGGTGGTGGGCTATTCCAGCGTCAGCCAATTTGGAATCGCCTTTAAGCGGCGTTACCATATGCCGCCCGCCCAATTCCGCCGGAACGCAAATAAAAATCCATTTACAACGGTTCCTGACCAGAACAGATAGAAAAACCTCAAATTCTTATGTTATTATAAGCGACCGAAATAAGGTGCCATGTCTGGCGAGGGAGGGACTATCCAATGAAGCACCACCGTTTCTGGGCCTGGGGCGCTGTTATCTGCATGGTCATGACTTTCATTACCGGGTACCGGCACCGCTGAATGTGAGGTGAACACCATAATGATGAATTTCCATAAAGGAGCCGCCCTGTTTGTGGGCGGGGTGCTGTTCGGCTCTGCCGGCTTCAAGCTGCTGTCCAGCAAGGATGCGAAGAAGGCCTATACCCACATGACCGCGGCCGCACTGCGTGTGCAGGAGTCCGTGATGGAAACGGTCACTTCCGTTCAGGAGAATGCTGCTGACATCCTGGCTTCCGCTAAGGAGATCAACGAGCAGCGTGCGAAAGCGGAGGAGGCCACCAGCGTGGAGTGCTCTGAAGCGTAACGCGCAAGAAATGAGAGAGGGGCCGCCGGGGGCGGTCCCTCTTGTTCTGTGGAGGCAATCATGAAATTTCAAATCAAACACGAATGCGCGGGCGAATCCGTGTTCAGGCTGTGCAGCAGCGCATGACGCTGGAGCAGGCCGATATGCTGGAGGCGTGGCTGCTGACTCTGCCGCAGGTGGAGTGTGCGTCTGTCCATGAAAGACTCGTTGCGCAGTGATCGAGTATCAGGGGGATCGGAAGGATTTACTGAGGATTCTCGCTGGCTTCTCCTATCAGGATCATGCGCTGGCGGAGCTGGTCCCGGTCCACAGCAGCCGGGCGCTCAACCGTGCCTATGAGGAAAAACTGGTGGGTATGGTGGCGTTTAAGGCCGTCCGATCCCTGTTCTTCCCGGCTCCGCTTCGTGCGGTCTACACAGTTATTCGGTCGGCTCCTTATCTGTTCCGGGCGCTTCGGTGTCTGCTGCGGAGACAGCTCCATGTGGAGTTGTTGGATGGAATCTCCGTCTGCCTGTCCATGGTACGGCGGGACTTCGACACGGCCAGTTCCGTGATGTTCCTGCTGCGGCTGGGCGAGCTTCTGGAGGAGTGGACCCACAAAAAGTCCGTGGAAAACTTGGCCAGGAGCATGTCCCTGAATATCGACCGGGTCTGGATGAAAACCGAAAGCGGAGAGGAACTGGTCCCGCTCCACCAGGTACAGGCCGGAGATCAGGTGGTCATCCGCATGGGCGGCATGATTCCCCTGGACGGCACCATTGCGGAGGGCGAGGTCATGCTCAACCAGGCGTCCCTCACCGGCGAGTCCATCCCCGTCCCCAAGCGGCCTGGGAGCAGCGTCTATGCCGGAACGGTGGTGGAGGAGGGCGAGTGCGTCCTTACGGTCACCCAGCAGTCCGGCAAGGGCCGCTATGACAAGATCGTGGCCATGATTGAGGAGTCGGAGCAGCTCAAGTCCACAGCGGAAAATCACGCAGCGCATCTGGCTGATCGACTGGTACCCTACACGCTGGCGGGGAGTGTGCTGGTCTATCTGCTCACCCGCAATGTCACCCGCGCCCTGTCCGTGCTGATGGTGGACTTCTCCTGCGCTTTGAAACTGTCCATGCCCCTGGCGGTTCTCTCCGCCATGAGCGAGGCCAGCCGCTTCCATGTGACCGTGAAAGGTGGAAAGTACCTGGAAGCTGTGGCCCAGGCGGATACCATTGTTTTTGACAAGACGGGTACCCTGACCCATGCCAACCCCGTGGTGGCTCAGGTGGTCCCATTCGGTGGGAACAAGGAGCTGGAAATGCTCCGGCTGGCCGCCTGCCTGGAGGAGCATTTCCCCCACTCCATGGCCAACGCCGTGGTTCAGGCCGCCAGGGAGCGGGATTTGGCCCATGAGGAGATGCACTCCCAGGTGGAGTACCTGGTGGCCCACGGCATCGCCAGTACGGTAGACGGCAGGCGGGTCATCATTGGCAGCGCCACTTCGTCTTTGAGGATGAGGCTGCATCATTCCGGAGGCGAGCAGGAAGCTTTGACGCCCTGCCGCCGGAGTATTCCCACCTGTATCTGGCGGTGGGGAGACAGCTTGCCGCTGTGATCTGCATCTCCGACCCGCTGCGCGCCGAGGCTGCGGATGCGGTAGCTGCCCTCCACAGCCTGGGAGTGGGCAAGATCGTCATGCTCACCGGCGACAGTGAGCGCACCGCGGCGGCCATCGCCGCCAGGTAGGGGTGGACGAGTACCGGGCTGAGGTGCTGCCGGAGGACAAGGCCCACTTTGTGCAGGCCGAGCGTTCGCAAGGCCGCACGGTGGTCATGATCGGCGACGGGGTCAACGATTCCCCGGCTCTGTCCGCTGCCAATGTTGGTATCGCAATCAGCGACGGTGCCGCCATCGCCCGGGAGATCGCGGACATCACCATCGCGGCAAACGACCTGTTCGAGCTGGTGCAGCTGCGGCGGCTGTCCATGGCCCTGATGAACCGCATCCAGTCCAATTACCGCTTTGTCATCGGCTTCAACGGTGGTCTCATCGCCTTGGGTGCCTTGGGCGTCCTGGCACCGGCCACCTCCGCCACGCTCCATAACCTGTCCACTCTGGGCATCAGCCTGCGCAGCATGACCAGTCTGCTGCCGCCGGCAAAAGCATGAACACAGCCCCGTCTGACCGTATGAACAAGGCCAGACGGGGCTGTGTCTTATGCTGTGATTTGTCGTACCCCTGCCTGGGTTTGTCCACGGAGCGTTGGACGGGAAAGGGTCACTGTTTCGCAACTACCAGGTACATTTTGAATGGGGTTACGGCCTGGACCGCATGGGGGATGCCGGCCGGCATGATGACAGCCTCCCCGGCGTTCAGCGTGTGCGGGACACCGTCAATGGTGATCTGAGCGGTGCCCTCCAGGATGGTGGCCATGGCGTCCCCGGGGGCGGCGTGGGTACTGATGGCCTCGCCCGCATCAAAGGCGAACAGCGTCATCCCCACACCAGGCCGCTGGGCCAGGGTCAGGCTGACAACTTTACCGGCTCGTACCCGACCTGATCCTTCAGGGGAAAGGCTGGGCATGGGGCAGGTTTTTGATCAACGGTTCCATACAGATCCTCCTCAGTTTGATTGGATGGTAATTTGCAGCAGTTTGAAGGGGCCGCTCCCGCCAATGGCGTGGGTGGTCTGCGCCGGGACAGCCAGACAATCCCCTGCGCCCAGGCGGACCTCGTGCCCCTCCAGGCGCAGAGGCATATCACCCTCCAGCACATAATAGACCGTGTCGCCGAAGTAGCGCTCCTCACTGATGCTCTCTCCGTCCCCAAAAGCCAGCAGCGTCATTTGGCAGTGCTCGCTGCGGGAAAGGGCCATGCTCACCACGCGCCCCGGCTGGATGGAGATGAGTTCCCTCAGAGCCGCCGGCTGCTGAACCGGCAGATTGCGGAGAATGTCCATTTCCGAGCCTCCTTCCGTGTTCTAAAAGTTAATATATCACATTTCCTTGTGGGACGCCATTGCCGTGGCAACCAGACCGGTTCTAACCGGTGATCCGCCGGATGATCTCTTGGCGCAGCGGGCCAGTTCAGGGGCGGAGGCGTCCCGCCCCTCCGGGCCGGGGAGGTCAAACCACTGGCAGATTGTCGTGGGGCGCGGAGTGAGCACGGCGATGCGGGTCGCCACAGTGAGGGCTTCGTCGATCTCATGTGTGACAAAAAGCACCCCGGGCCGCTCCCGCTGCCAGATGGATAACAGCATGGACAGCATCTCCATGCGGATTCCGTAGTCCAGCCCCTGAAATGGCTCGTCCATCAGGAAAATCTCACCGCCGAAGTGGAATGCCCGGGCCAGGGCACACCGGCGGGCCATGCCGCCGGAGAGCTGGCTGGGATAATAGCGTTCAAACCCCTCCAGCCCCACAGCGGCGATGAGGGAGCGCACTTCCCCGGCGGGCGCGTCCTCCCGCACCAGCCGGATGTTTTCCTCCACCGTGCGCCAGGGAAGCAGCCGGGCGCTCTGAAACATATAACTCAGCCTGCCGTCCACACCCTCCACCGTACCGGCGTCCGGCGCGTCAGGCCGGAAATGATGTTCAGCAGCGTGGTTTTCCCGCAGCCGGAGGGGCCGATCAAGCGACGATCTCGCCCCGGGACAGGGTGAGGGACAGGTTTGAGAGTACGGGCAGATCCTCAAAGCGTTTGCAGATCCCGCTCAGTCTCAGCATGGGGCTCCCCCTCTCCTGGACAGAAGCAGGCACACCAGCTTCTGCGTAATAAAGCACCCTGCCACCAGCAGGAATGCCCACGCGATGATGCGTCGGGCTGGATATTCAGCCTCGCGGTGGTGATGGCGCCGCCGATCCCACTGTTCGTGGTGAGGACCTCTCCCATCACCGCCAGTTTCCACCCGCCGCCCACGACGATCTCCAGTGCGGAGAAGAAATAAGGGCGGATGGAGGGCAGCGTCACATGGAGCAGGATCTTCCTGCGGGAAAAGCGGTAGAGCCTCGCCATCTCCAGAAGCTCCGGGTCTACACTCCGCACGCCATGGCTCAGATTGATCACCACCGTTGGAATGGTGGATGTCGCCACAATGAATACACAGGGCCAGCCATTGAACCCAAACCATACCAGGGCCAGCACGACCCAGCATACCGGAGGTACCGACTGGAGCACATGGATGAACGGCATCCCCACATCTTCCAGTTTGGGGCACAGCCCGAACAGCAGTCCCAGCACCGTGCCCACCGCAACCCCGATTCCCAGGCCAAGCGCCAGACGCAGCAGAGTAGTGCCGATGGTGGGCCAGAAATCCGGCTCCCGGAACAGTCCTGCCAGCGTACCCGTCACCTGTGGGACAGAAGGGAGCACCAGAGGGGAGAAACAGAGCGAGGCCAGCTGCCAGACACCCAGCAGCAGGCCCACGCCCAGGGCGCGGCGGAGCCAGAGGCCGCCTTACCCCGCATAGTATAACCCGTCGTTGGGGAGTTTTCCGCCGATCATCGAGGGGTCAAAGTCGTTGAGCAGGTTATAGAATGTATCCAGTTCTCCCGGGCGTCCTGGGCGCTCTTGAAGGTCAGGCCCATATTGGGGATCGCGGCCTCCACCACGGCGGCCTTCATGCCCAGGTGCTCCTCGGCCAGAGCGGCGGCCTCGGCGGGGTGATCCAGCACCCACTGGACACTCTCGGCGTAGGCGGCCTGGAACTGCTCTGTCAGCTCCGGGTTTTCGTCAATGAAGCCCTGGGTGGTGCCGAAGCCGGCGTTGGGGATCATGGTGTCGGTGCCGGTGACCCGCTGCCACTCCTCTTCAAAGCTGAGCGCCCGGCGTACTTCGCTGTTCTGGCTCATCGCAGATGTGACCTGCGGCTCGATCAGGGTGGCGTATTCCGCCTCGCCGGAGGCCAGCAGGGCGGCTACCTCTGCGGTGCTGGCGTAGACGATCTCCACATCCTCGCCCACCGTCAGCCCGGCTTCATTCAGGAAATACTGGGTCAGAGCGTCCGGAGGAGAGGACTGGAGGGGGATATAGACGGTCTTGCCGGCCAGATCGGCCCAGGTTTCAAACGCAGGGTCCGTGGTCATGAAATAGGTGACGCCCCAGGTATTCACATTCATCAGGCGCACATCCAGGCCCTTGTTGTAGAGTGTGGAAACCACAGTGAGTGGGAAAGCGTACAGGTCGTGCTCCCCGCCCTGGACCATGGCCAGCAGCTCCTCGGGGGAGTTCCACACATTCAGGTCGATAGTCACATTCTCTCCCAGCAGTCCAGCCTCCATCATGTGCAGGACGGGAAGTGCCGGGGGCGCGGTAGGTACACCCACTGAGATGGTCACCGGCTCGGCGGCCTGCGTGGAACTGGCCGGCGGGGATGTGGGGGATGCGGAGGGATTTTCGGCCGGACCATTTCCGTTGGAGCAGCCAGCCAGGGCAAACAACAGCATCGCGGATGCTGCCAGGGATGCAAGAGCGCGTTTCATGTGCGACTCTCCTTTCAAGAATTTTTGGTTAGCAATAACTAACCTATTGCAGCGATATAATAGCACCCGCAAAAAAGCCTGTCCGTTGCCATGGCAACGGGCAGGCAAAATTTATACGCTGAGAAAGCTCTGATCCAGAATACGCACCTGTTGGCCCTGAAAGGCGAGAATTCCCTCTTTCTGCATACGCCCCAGTTCCCGGGAGAGGGCGCTGCGGTCTACACACAGATAGTCGGCCAGTTCACCCCGCCCCATGTCCAGATGGAGTTCGCCGCCGGGCTTGGCGGGGAGCATCTGGAGATAGAGCTTGATCCGGTTTCGGAGCCGGTTCTGGGCCAAGATCCGCATTTTCTGATTGAGAAAAAGGGCGCCCCGCCCCATTTCACGGAGCAGGTTGGCGGTGACCTGGGCTTTGTGCGGACAGGCGCATTCCTGCTGAAGAAGCAGCGGGTCAAAATCCAGATAGAGCACCTGCACATCAGTCAGCGCGTCGATCTGGATGGGACTGTCCTCCGCCATGGAGCACACCAGAGTCTCCCCAAATACCTGCCCCCGCCCCAGCCGCTCGATGGTGACCAGATTGCCGTCCTCACTATACAGGGAGATCCGCAGCGTCCCATCCATCACAACGCCGGGCCGCTTCTGGCACTCGCCGATCTGGAGGAGGATGGCATCCTTACGAAACAATTTGGTTTCTCCCCGAAGGCAGGCCAGTACATTTTGATATTTCTCTTCCGGGATGCCGTCAAACAGGCGGCACTGACGCATCACCGTAGTAATTGGGTTCATGAGATACCTCCATGTTGCCGTGGCAATCGACAACTGTGCTGTAAACTGCTATGGTTAGTAAATGCTAACCGCATTATAGCGCTTTGCCTGGCAAATGTCAACGAGCGCGGAATGGGAGGATGACGATGAACGGAATCGGATTAGATTGTGGAAACGCCACATTGAAGCTCGTCCTGCTTTCCCCGGAGAAAGTTCCTTTGGGAAAAAACGGCTTCCCACTATGGAGCGGTGGTTCAGAGCGCCCGCCGTCTGCTGGGGGAGCTTTTAGCCGCGGACCCGGGGGCCTGCGGCTGCC
>ENA-OQDW01000915-OQDW01000915.1-human-gut-metagenome-genome-assembly--contig:-NODE-915-length-11544-cov-1.520102_pt1 | contig 11544 bp, 12 predicted proteins | sample MGYA00242784_ERZ504613 | MGnify/ENA primary metagenome ERZ504613 (study PRJEB26092, sample SAMD00036330) | human gut metagenome | host: Homo sapiens | study: EMG produced TPA metagenomics assembly of... | reverse complement strand
GGAATTGTTTGATGTGTATGCAAAAGGTTTCATTGAAGGATGCGGCGGCAAATTGACACAGAAAGAAATTGAAATGATGCCGATGGGAGCAAAAGTAATGACATTTGAATGTGGTATGAGATTCCTTACTGACACCTTCAGGGAGATACATACTTTAAGATCCACAGAGAGAACCATAACCTTGACAGATGTCGTACACAGTTTAAACTGGTAGAAGACATGGAAGCAAAATGGGATACAATGCAGGAAATCATTAAAAAATACAATTCATAACAGAAAAAATGTTTTGAAACAAAATAGTTGTAATATATTAGAGTGAAGTATTATAATAAAAGGGCGGGAGAAAAACTCTCGTCCTTGTTAACAAGATGATTAGAAGGAGGATACAATTATGACGATTTTAGTAACAGGTGGAGCAGGATATATCGGAAGCCATACATGTATTGAACTGATCAGTGCAGGATATGATGTGGTTGTAGTAGACAATTTATGTAATTCTTGTAAAGAAGCGTTAGACCGTGTGGAAAAGATTGTCGGAAAGACAATTAAGTTCTATGAAGCAGATATTCGTGATGCAGAAGCGATGAAAAATATCTTTGAGAAAGAAGAGATTGATGCAGTAATTCATTTTGCAGGATTGAAATCAGTAGGTGAATCTGTAGCGAAACCATTAGAATATTATGATAACAATATTGCAGGAACTTTGGTGCTTTGTGATGCGATGAGAAATGCAGGCGTGAAGAACATTATCTTCAGCTCTTCTGCAACAGTTTATGGAGATCCTGCATTTGTACCGATCACAGAAGAATGCCCAAAAGGACAGTGCACAAATCCATACGGATGGTCAAAATCAATGCTGGAACAGATTTTAACAGATCTTCATACAGCAGATTCAGAATGGAACGTAGTATTACTTCGTTACTTCAATCCAGTTGGAGCACATAAGAGCGGAACAATCGGAGAGAATCCAAAAGGAATCCCCAACAACTTAATGCCATACATCACACAGGTAGCGGTTGGCAAATTGGAATGCCTTGGAGTGTTCGGTGATGATTATGATACACCGGATGGAACAGGGGTACGTGATTACATCCACGTAGTAGACCTTGCGCTTGGACACGTAAAAGCTTTGAAGAAGATTGAAGAAAAAGCAGGAGTGAAAGTTTACAATCTTGGAACAGGAAACGGATACTCTGTACTTGATATGGTAAAAGCATTCGGAAAAGCATGCGGAAAAGAGATTCCATATCAGATCAAGGCGAGAAGACCTGGCGATATTGCATCATGTTATGCAGACCCAACAAAAGCGAAAGAAGAACTTGGCTGGGTAGCAGAAAGAGGACTTGATGAGATGTGCGAGGATTCTTGGAGATGGCAGTCAAATAATCCGGAAGGATATGCAGAATAAAATGTGAGACACCACGCGGTTTGAACCGACCCCCAAAAGTCTAACTTTTGGGGGTCACCTCAGTTGCGTGGTGTTTTATATTCTATGCAAGGAATCTGCATCCTGTGTAATAAAAGATGCTTTGCAAGGAGCACTTTAAAAGTTCTTGCAAGCCAGAGAGTTCAATGATATGATGAAAAAAAGCATTATATTTTCTATTTATTCTAACCGGTTCTAACCGGAATCTAGTACATTTCATATAGCGGATTTTAGAAAAATCCGTCCTTTCAGAAAATTCATGCTTTCAATTCACAAATTTTACAAGCAGGAGTTTTCGAGGAAGGAAATCTCCTGAACAATTTCATAAGAGGAGGTTTTATACGGAAACGTCGGCGACAGACCGATGGTTGCCTACCACTATATTGAAGGTTATCAGCCACAGGCTTACAACCTGACAAAGACCTTGAGCAAGAATGAAGCAGAAAATGTATTTACATTCGTATATGAGCCGGTTCCGGAGGATACGGTGACAACTGAGACGGAAGTGATCACAAGACCGGACGGAACGACAGGAACCGCAGGCGGCAATGCCGGACAAAATGCGGGAACAACAACCGGTGGAAATACAGCAAACGGAGACACGCAGGGCACAACAGAAGTTCCGGACGAGGATGTTCCACAAAATGTAGTAGATTTGGACGATGAAGATGTGCCTTATCACCGGTTGCTTTTGTAGTAGATAAGAATACAGCAGCATCTTCTTCTACGTCACCGAAGACAGGTGAGAGTATGGCAGTGACAATGGCAGCAGTAGTTGTTGTAGTTGCAGCAGCAGGAGCTTTTGCATTCAGAAAAAAAGAGAGTGTAAGATAATAATAGCATAGCGAAACAGATTAAAAAATCTCTTCTTGCTAGGAAAGCCTAGAAGAAGAGATTTTTCTAAATACGGGAAAGTAGCAGAAAGAGAGAGCCTTTATGCGAGGAATGATTGATGTGCACTGTCATATTGTCCCAGCGGTAGACGATGGTGCTGCATCCAAAAAGGAAGTCAGGAATCTGCTTTTGCAAGAGTATAAAAGTGGTGTCAGAGAGCTGATATTGACGCCGCACTATAGAAAAGGAATGTTTGAGACACCGAGAGATATTGTTGAGAGACGGGCAGAATATGTTGCGCGTGAGGTTGACAGGATTAGACTGGATATGCAGGTATATCTCGGATGTGAATACCATGCCAATGCAGATATGCTGATGGAATTATGTAAGGAAGAGCGCTTTAGGATGAATGGCGGAAGATATGTGCTGGTCGAGTTTTCGGGCAGACATGATTATCAAAGAGTGCGTAACTATATCTATCAGTTGCAGCAGGAAGGGGTATTGTCCTGTTTGTGGCTCATGTGGAGGCGATATCCTCAAGTGATAAAACAACTGGAGCAGGTAGAAGAGTTGATTGAGTTGGGAGCGATGATACAGGTCAATGCAGGCTCTCTGCTTGGGGAGAATGGATTTAGAATGAAGAATGTATCTCGCAGATTGCTGAAGAAAAGATGGATACATTTCATTGCGAGTGATGCACATGATTCTAAAACGCGTTATCCAAACTTGGGAGAATGTGCAAAATATGTGTTAAAAAAAATGGGAAAAGAGTACGCAGAAACAGTATTTGTGAAGAACCCGAAAAAAATGCTGGATGGAAGACGATAAAGTAGGAGAAAGCATATGAATAGATTAAATATCGAATTAGAAGATTTAAATTATGATATGGAAGAAGAGTTTAAGACACTCAGAACGAATCTCATGTTTTGTGGAGTGGATAAAAAAGTTATTTTGATTACAAGCACGTTTCCGGGAGAAGGGAAGACAGAAAAGTCAGTATATCTTTCGGCAGCATTGGCGAAGATGAATAAAAAAGTGTTATTGCTGGATATGGACTTGAGAAGTCTGTGCTGGTTTCTCGTTTTGAAATGGGAAAAGTACAATATGGAATGTCTCATTTTTTATCCGGGCAATGTCCGTTGAGTGATGTAATCTGTGCGACAAACGTTCCAAAATTGCATGTTGCAGTGGCAGGACCATCCACACCGAACACGACAGAGCTTTTGGCATCGGAGAAGTTTCACAAGATGTTGGAGTCTTTGAAAGATGTCTATGATTATATTATTATAGACAGCGCGCCGCTTGGTCTTGTGATTGATGCTGCGATCATCGCAAAAGAATGTGACGGAGCCGTGCTCGTTATTGAATCTGGGAAGACGAAGTATCGTCTGGTTCAAGAAGTGAAAGCGAAAATTGAAAATAGCGGCTGCCCGGTACTTGGTGCTGTGCTGAGTAAAGTGGAAGTTCGCAAAGGCGGATATTATGGCGAAAAGTATAGGCAATATTACGGTCATAATGAATAGGAGAGGCGCAAGAGGATGTGTACAGTCACATTCTCTTTTTTTGAAAAAAAATGATTGACAAGCCTGTTTTTTTATGATAGGGTTAAAGATGCACTATTGTGGAGTAGTATGGACTATTGAATGCAATGTAACCCAGAAAAATATATATACGAGGAGTGAAACGTCAATGGAGAAAAACAGAATTCGTCCCATCACAAACGGAAAAAGTTCGCGTATGAGCTATGCAAGGCAAAAAGAAGTATTGCAGATGCCGAATTTAATTGAAGTTCAGAAAGATTCTTATCAGTGGTTTTTGGACGCCGGATTAAAAGAAGTATTTGAAGATATTTCGCCAATCTCTGACTACAGCGGTCATCTGAGCCTTGAGTTCGTAGATTTTACACTATGCGAAGATGATGTAAAGTACACGATTGAAGAATGCAAAGAGCGTGATGCGACTTACGCGGCACCTTTGAAAGTGAGAGTAAGACTTTATAATAAAGAAACAGATGAAATTAACGAGCACGAGATTTTCATGGGAGATCTTCCGCTTATGACAGCGACAGGTACTTTTGTTATCAATGGTGCCGAGCGTGTTATCGTAAGCCAGTTAGTTCGTTCTCCTGGAATTTACTATGCGATTGCACATGATAAGGTGGGAAAAGAATTATATTCTTCTACAGTAATCCCGAACCGTGGTGCATGGCTGGAGTATGAGACAGATTCGAATGACGTATTTTACGTTCGTGTTGATAGAACAAGAAAAGTACCGATTACAGTGTTGATTCGTGCACTTGGTATCGGAACAAATCCAGAGATCTTAGAATTATTCGGTGAGGAACCTAAGATTTTAGCAAGCTTTGGAAAGGACGTTGCTGAGAATTATCAGGAAGGTCTGTTAGAGTTATACAAAAAGATTCGTCCGGGTGAGCCTCTTGCAGTGGACAGCGCAGAGAGTCTTATCACAAGTATGTTCTTTGATGCAAGACGTTATGATCTTGCAAAAGTAGGACGTTACAAATTCAATAAGAAGTTAGCGCTTCAGAACCGTATCACAGGTCAGGTGTTGGCAGAGGATGTTGTGAATGCCATCACAGGTGAAGTGATTGCTGAAAAAGGTGAGAAATTATCGAGAGAAAAAGCGACAGCAATCCAGAATGCGGCTGTTCCATATGTATGGATTGACGTAGACGGTGAGGAACGTAATATCAAAGTGCTTTCTAATATGATGGTAGATTTAGGAGCAGTTGTAGATATCGATCCGGAAGAAGTTGGCGTAACAGAGGCAGTGTACTATCCGGTACTTGCTGGATTATTGGAAGAAACAGCTGGGGACATTGACGAATTAAAAGAAGAGATCCATAAAAATATACATGAATTGATTCCAAAACATATTACAAAAGAAGATATTTTAGCTTCTATTAACTACAATATTCATTTGGAATATGGAATGGGAACAGATGATGACATTGACCACTTAGGTAACAGACGTATCCGTGCGGTTGGCGAATTGCTTCAGAACCAGTACAGAATCGGTCTGTCAAGATTAGAGAGAGTGGTTCGTGAGAGAATGACAACTCAGGATTTAGAAGGAGTTTCACCACAGTCATTGATCAATATCAAGCCGGTAACAGCAGCTGTAAAAGAATTCTTTGGTTCTTCACAGTTGTCACAGTTCATGGATCAGAACAACCCGCTTGGTGAGTTGACACATAAGAGACGTTTATCTGCACTTGGTCCAGGTGGTCTTTCGCGAGACAGAGCCGGATTCGAGGTGCGTGACGTTCACTATTCTCACTATGGAAGAATGTGTCCGGTTGAGACCCCTGAAGGTCCGAACATCGGTCTGATCAATCGCTGGCTACTTATGCGAGAATTAATGAGTATGGTTTTATTGAAGCGCCATACCGTAAGATTGATAAAGCAGATCCGAAGAATCCTGTCGTAACAGATGAAGTAGTCTACATGACAGCGGATGAAGAAGATAACTACCATGTGGCACAGGCGAATGAGCGCTTGATGAAGAAGGACACTTCATTCATAAGAATGTTGCGGGTCGTTACCGTGAAGAGACACAGGAATATGAAAGAACAGCGTTTGACTACATGGACGTATCTCCGAAGATGGTATTCTCTGTAGCGACAGCTTGATTCCTTTCCTTGAGAACGATGACCCTACTCGTGCTCTTATGGGATCCAACATGCAGCGTCAGGCAGTACCGCTTATGATGACAGAGGCTCCGGTAGTCGGTACGGGAATCGAGACAACAGCAGCAGTAGACTCTGGTGTATGTATCGTGGCAGAGCAGGCTGGTGTGATCGAGCGTTCTACTTCAAAAGAGATCGTTGTTAAACATGATGATGGAACAAAGAAAACATATAAATTAACAAAATTCTTACGTAGTAACCAGAGCAACTGCTACAACCAGAGACCAATCGTTGTCAAAGGGGAGAAAGTAGAAGCCGGACAGGTGATCGCAGATGGTCCTTCGACATCTAACGGTGAAATGGCTCTTGGTAAGAACCCGCTGATCGGATTCATGACCTGGGAAGGTTACAACTACGAGGATGCTGTATTACTGAGTGAAAGATTAGTACAGGATGATGTGTATACATCAATCCATATTGAAGAATATGAGGCAGAAGCACGTGACACGAAATTAGGACCTGAAGAGATCACACGTGATATTCCGGGTGTCGGTGATGATGCATTGAAAGATCTGGATGACAGAGGTATCATCCGCATCGGTGCGAGGTTCGTGCCGGAGATATCTTAGTTGGTAAAGTAACTCCGAAGGGAGAGACAGAGCTGACAGCAGAAGAGAGACTTCTTCGTGCCATCTTTGGTGAGAAGGCGAGAGAAGTAAGAGATACTTCCCTGAAAGTACCTCACGGAGAATATGGTATTGTTGTAGATGCAAAAGTATTTACAAGAGAGAACGGAGATGAGCTTTCACCTGGAGTGAATCAGGCAGTTCGCATCTATATCGCACAGAAGAGAAAGATTTCTGTAGGTGATAAGATGGCTGGTCGTCACGGTAACAAGGGTGTTGTTTCCCGTGTACTTCCGGTAGAAGATATGCCGTTCCTTCCAAACGGACGTCCGCTTGATATCGTGTTGAACCCGCTTGGTGTGCCTTCACGTATGAACATCGGACAGGTGCTTGAGATTCACTTGAGTCTTGCAGCGAAAGCACTTGGATTTAATATCGCAACACCGGTATTTGACGGTGCGAACGAGATCGATATTATGGATACATTAGATCTGGCAAATGACTATGTAAACCTTGAATGGGAAGAATTCGAAAAGAAACATGGAGCAGAATTACTTCCGGAAGTATTACAGTATTTATCAGACAACAGAGAACACAGAAAATTGTGGAAAGGTGTTCCGCTGTCACGTGACGGTAAAGTTCGTCTCCGTGATGGACGTACGGGAGAGTATTTTGACAGCCCTGTTACAATTGGACACATGCACTATCTGAAACTGCACCACTTAGTAGACGACAAGATCCATGCGCGTTCTACTGGTCCTTACTCACTGGTAACACAACAGCCGTTAGGTGGTAAGGCACAGTTCGGTGGACAGAGATTCGGAGAGATGGAAGTTTGGGCACTGGAAGCATACGGTGCATCATATACACTGCAGGAGATCTTAACTGTAAAATCCGATGATGTTGTTGGTCGTGTGAAGACATACGAGGCAATCATCAAAGGTGACAATATACCGGAACCAGGTATTCCGGAATCATTCAAGGTACTCCTGAAAGAACTTCAGTCACTGGGACTTGACGTGAGAGTATTGCGTGAAGATCAGACAGAAGTTGAGATTATGGAGACAATCGATTACGGTGAAACAGATTTACATTCAATTATTGAAGGAGACAGAAGATACAATTCTGAGAATGAATCTTATGGAGAACATGGTTTCAGTCAGCAGGAATTTGCAGGCGAGGAACTTGTGGATGTAGAGGAAGATGAATTTGATGAACCGGATGATATCGATTTTGACGATATGTTAGACGAAGAATAGGAGGATTGCCAATAATGCCAGTAACAAATAATGAACCAGCATACCAGCCGATGACTTTTGATGCGATCAAAATCGGTTTGGCGTCACCTGAAAAAATCTTGGAATGGTCAAGAGGCGAAGTAACAAAACCAGAGACAATCAACTATAGAACTTTAAAACCGGAAAAGGACGGACTTTTCTGTGAAAAGATCTTTGGACCTAGCAAAGACTGGGAATGTCACTGTGGTAAATACAAAAAAATCCGCTACAAAGGTGTTGTGTGTGACAGATGTGGTGTTGAAGTAACAAAGGCAAGTGTTCGTCGTGAACGTATGGGACACATCGATCTTGCTGCGCCGGTATCACATATTTGGTATTTCAAAGGAATCCCAAGCCGTATGGGATTGATCCTTGATTTATCACCGCGAACACTGGAAAAAGTATTATACTTTGCATCTTATATCGTATTAGACAAAGGTGAGACAGATTTACAGTACAAACAAGTATTGTCAGAGCAAGAGTATCAGGAAGCAAGAGAAAAATGGGGAAGCGCTTTCCGTGTAGGTATGGGAGCGGAATCCATTCAGGAACTCTTACAGGCAATTGATCTTGATAAAGAATATGAAGAACTGCAGGCAGGCTTAAAAGGCGCTACAGGACAAAAGAGAGCCAGAATCGTAAAACGTCTTGAAGTAGTGGAAGCTTTCCGTGGTTCAGGAAACAAACCGGAATGGATGATCATGACAGTCATTCCGGTCATCCCACCGGATTTGCGTCCGATGGTACAGTTGGATGGGTGGACGTTTTGCAACATCTGACTTGAATGATCTGTATAGAAGAATCATCAATAGAAATAACCGCCTGAGAAGACTGTTAGAGCTTGGAGCGCCGGACATTATCGTTCGTAATGAAAAGAGAATGCTTCAGGAAGCTGTTGATGCATTGATCGACAATGGTCGTCGCGGTCGTCCGGTAACAGGACCTGGTAACAGAGCGTTAAAATCATTGTCTGATATGTTGAAAGGTAAGTCCGGACGTTTCCGTCAGAACTTACTTGGAAAACGTGTTGACTACTCAGGACGTTCCGTTATCGTAGTAGGACCGGAACTTAAGATTTACCAGTGTGGTCTTCCGAAAGAGATGGCAATCGAGCTGTTCAAGCCATTCGTTATGAAAGAATTAGTGGCAAATGGTACTGCTCATAATATTAAAAATGCAAAGAAAATGGTAGAGAGACTTCAGACAGAAGTTTGGGATGTATTAGAAGATGTTATCAAAGAGCATCCGGTTATGTTAAACCGTGCCCCTACCCTCCACAGACTCGGTATTCAGGCATTTGAACCGATTCTGGTAGAAGGTAAGGCGATTAAGCTTCACCCACTTGTATGTACTGCATACAATGCCGACTTCGACGGTGACCAGATGGCTGTCCATCTTCCACTTTCCGTAGAAGCTCAGGCAGAGTGCCGTTTCTTACTGTTATCTCCGAACAACTTACTGAAACCGTCTGACGGTGGTCCGGTAGCTGTTCCTTCACAGGATATGGTTCTTGGTATCTACTATCTGACACAGGAAAGACCGGGAGTAAAAGGAGAAGGCAAGTTCTTCAAGAACTTGAACGAAGCAATCCTTGCATATGAAAATGGAGTTATCACACTTCATTCACGTATCAAAGTACGTGTGACAAAGACAATGCCAAACGGCGAGACACTTACAGGAAATGTAGAATCTACACTTGGACGTTTCTTATTCAACGAGATCATTCCTCAGGATTTAGGTTTCGTAGACAGAAGCATTCCGGGCAACGAACTGTTATTGGAAGTTGTATTTCCTTGTAGGTAAAAAACAGAACAAACAGATTCTTGAAAAAGTTATTAATACACATGGAGCAACTGTGACAGCAGAAGTGTTGGATAAGATCAAAGCGACAGGATACAAATATTCTACAAGAGCTGCGATGACAGTATCTATTTCTGAGATGACAGTGCCTCCTCAGAAACCGCAGATGATTCAGGAAGCACAGGATACTGTGGACAGAATCACAAAGAACTACAAACGTGGTCTGATCACAGAAGAAGAACGTTACAAAGAAGTTGTTGAGACATGGAAGAATACCGATGATGCGCTTACAAAAGCTCTGCTTGACGGACTGGATAAGTACAACAACATCTTCATGATGGCTGACTCCGGAGCCCGTGGTTCTGACAAGCAGATCAAACAGCTTGCTGGTATGCGTGGTTTGATGGCAGATACAACGGGTCGTACAATCGAGTTGCCAATCAAGTCTAACTTCCGTGAAGGTCTTGACGTACTCGAATACTTCATGTCTGCCATGGTGCTCGTAAAGGTCTTTCCGATACAGCGCTTCGTACAGCCGATTCAGGATACCTGACAAGACGTCTTGTTGACGTATCTCAGGATTTGATCATCCGTGAGATTGACTGTGTGGAAGAAGGGGCAGAGATTCCGGGAATGTATGTAAAAGCATTCATGGATGGAAAAGAAGAGATTGAAAGCTTACAGGAACGTATCACAGGACGTTATGTATGTGAGACAATTTATGATAAAGATGGAAATATCATCGTAAAAGCAAACCATATGGTAACACCAAAACGTGCAGAACAGGTAATGAAATTTGGTGTGAACAAAGACGGTGGACCGATTACAGAAGTGAAGATTCGTACGATTCTTTCTTGTAAATCACACATCGGTGTCTGCGCGAAATGTTATGGTGCGAACATGGCGACAGGTGAGCTGTCCAGGTTGGTGAAGCTGTTGGTATTATCGCAGCTCAGTCAATCGGTGAACCGGGTACACAGTTGACCATGCGTACATTCCATACCGGTGGTGTTGCCGGCGGCGATATCACACAGGGTCTTCCTCGTGTCGAAGAGCTTTTTGAGGCAAGAAAGCCAAAAGGACTTGCAATTATCACAGAGTTCGGCGGAACTGCTACAATCAATGACACAAAGAAAAAACGTGAGATTATCGTCACAAATCATGAGACAGGTGAGTCGAAAGCTTACTTAATTCCATACGGTTCCAGAATCAAAGTTCAGGACGGAGCAGAATTAGGTGCCGGAGATGAACTTACAGAAGGTAGCGTAAACCCTCATGATATCTTGAAGATTAAAGGTTTGCGTGCTGTGCAGGATTACATGATTCAGGAAGTACAGCGTGTATATCGTCTTCAGGGTGTAGAAATCAACGATAAGCATATCGAAGTTGTTGTTCGTCAGATGTTGAAGAAGATCCGTATCGAAGAGAATGGTGATTCTGACTTCTTACCGGGAACAATGGTAGATACACTTGATTTTGAAGATACAAATGAAAGATTGATTGCAGAAGGAAAAGAACCTGCAGTTGGAGAACAGGTAATGCTTGGTATTACAAAAGCTTCTCTTGCTACGAATTCTTTCTTGTCAGCAGCGTCCTTCCAGGAGACGACAAAAGTTCTGACAGAGGCAGCAATCAAAGGAAAAGTCGATCCGTTGATCGGTCTGAAAGAAAATGTAATTATCGGTAAATTGATTCCAGCCGGTACAGGTATGAGAAAGTATCGTGATGTAAAATTAGATACAGAACTCGAGATGGATGATGAGATTACACTGGAAGATTTTGAAGAGTTGACAGAAGGTGTAGTAGAAGAGACTGCAGTGGATGAAACTTCGGAAGAATTTACAGAAGAAATAACAGAAGAGAATGCGGAAGAACTGACCGTTCAGGAATAGAGAAAAAGGAATGTGCTTTGCACATTCCTTTTTACAGTTA
>ENA-OQDW01000914-OQDW01000914.1-human-gut-metagenome-genome-assembly--contig:-NODE-914-length-11553-cov-3.881673_pt1 | contig 11553 bp, 8 predicted proteins | sample MGYA00242784_ERZ504613 | MGnify/ENA primary metagenome ERZ504613 (study PRJEB26092, sample SAMD00036330) | human gut metagenome | host: Homo sapiens | study: EMG produced TPA metagenomics assembly of... | reverse complement strand
CCTTGAAAAGGGTGATTCCCCATGGAATGGGGAAATGTCACGAAGTGACAAAGGGGACGGCTCGGTAAGAGCTGGCAGCCGTAGGCTGACTGAGGGATTATTGCATGAATCTTTTACACCAAGCAAAAGATTTCACAGAAGAACCCCTCCACCAGCTTCGCTGGTCCCCCTCCCCTTTCAGGGAGGCTAATGGAAGGCATACTACAGTGCAGCGTTTCTGACTGGAAATAGAACGAATCAAAAAATCAAGGAGATGAAAAATCATATGGCATTACCTGTTGTAGCGGTGGTGGGACGACCCAATGTGGGAAAGTCCACGCTGTTTAATAAGCTGATCGGACAGCGGTTGTCGATCGTCGAGGATACCCCCGGCGTGACCCGCGACCGGATCTATGCCAAGGGCGAATGGCGGAACCGTTCGTTCATGCTGGTGGATACCGGCGGTATCGAAACGGTGACCGATGACGTGATTCTGAAGCAGATGCGGCGGCAGGCGGAACTGGCGATCGAACGGGCGGACGTGATCGTGCTGGTGACTGACGTTCGCTGCGGCGTGACGGCTGATGACAGTGCCGTGGCAAGCATGCTCCAGAAAAGCGGCAAGCCGGTGGTTCTGGCTGTCAACAAGTGCGATTCTATCGGGGAACCGCCGATGGAACTGTATGAGTTCTACAATCTGGGCATCGGCGACCCGTTTCCGATCTCCGCGGCACACGGTCACGGCACCGGCGATATGCTGGACGCTGTTTACGATCTGCTGCCGCCGGAGGAGCAGCTGGAGGACGACGAAGATGCCATTCATGTGGCAATTATCGGCAAGCCCAATGTGGGAAAGTCCTCGCTGGTGAACCGTATCGCCGGCGAAGAACGGGCGATCGTGTCCAATGTTGCCGGCACCACCCGTGATGCGACGGATACGACTGTGGAAAACGAGGACGGCAAGTTCGTGCTGATCGACACTGCCGGTATCCGGAAAAAAGCCCGCGTTACCGAGCGAATCGAACACTACAGCGTGCTGCGTGCCTATATGGCGGTAGACCGTGCGGACGTGTGCCTGATTCTGATCGATGCCACAGAGGCTTTACGGAACAGGATTCCAAGGTTGCCGGCTATGCCCACGAACAGGGCAAGGCTTCCATTATCGTGGTCAACAAGTGGGATCTGATTGAAAAGGACAACACCACCATGAAGGAGTTCGAGGAAAAATTGCAGCGGGATTTCAGCTTCATGTCCTACGCTCCGTTTGTGTTCATTTCTGCAAAGACGGGGCAGCGTGTGCCCAAGCTGTTCGCAAAGATTCGCGAAGTCTACGAGCAGAACGCTATGCGGATCTCCACAGGCATGCTGAACGATGTGCTGGCATATGCTACCACACGGGTGCAGCCGCCCTCGGATAAAGGCCGCCGCCTGAAGATCTATTATATGACGCAGGCAAGCACCAAGCCGCCGACGTTTGTCATTTTTGTCAACCGTGCAGATCTGTTCCACTTCTCCTATCAGCGGTATATCGAGAACCAGATCCGTTCCACCTTCGGACTGACCGGAACGCCGGTGCGGTTTGTGGTGCGGGAACGGGCGAGAGATGAAAATAACGGGAGAGAATATCATGCTGATTCTTGCAATACTCATTTCTGCGGTGCTGTCCTATCTGCTGGGCAGTTTCAACAGTTCCATTCTGGTGGTGCGGCTGCTGAAGCATCAGGATATTCGGGAGTTCGGCAGCCATAACGCCGGTCTGACCAACACGCTCCGCTGCTTCGGCAAGGGCTGTGCCGCGTTGACACTGGTGGGCGATCTGGCAAAGGGCATTGTTGCCGTGCTGCTGTCCAAGGGCATCTGCGAACTGCTGGGCACAGGGCTGACGGCACAGAACGATGTGCATTTCATCGGCTATATTGCCGGTATTTTCGCGATTCTGGGACACGTGTTTCCGATCTATTACCACTTCAAAGGCGGAAAAGGTGTGCTGGTGGGCGTGTCGGTCTTTCTGGGCATTGACTGGAAAGTGTTCCTCTGCCTGATCGTCATTTTCGCTGTGGTGCTGGCGATCTCGAAGTACGTTTCCCTCGGTTCAATCATCGCGGCGGCATGCTGTCCGGTGGTGACGTTTTTGTTCCAGTTCTGGCAGCGAGGCGATCTGCCCATGTGGTACCTCTGGCTCAATACCGGACTGGCGGCACTGATGGGGGCGTGGGTCATCTATATGCACCGCACCAATATCCAGCGGCTCAAAGCCGGCAATGAAAACAAGTTTTCGTTCCATTCGAAAAAGGCGTAGGGTTTCCTGTGGAATCTTTTGCTTGATGTGCGAGGTTTCACGGAAGTACCCCTCAGGCAAGCCTGCGGCTTGCCAGCTCCCCTAATACACAAAGGAGAGCCTGAACAAGTCAAGCCTCCCCTTTAGGGGAGGGGAACCAGCGAAGCTGGTGAGGGGTTCCTGTGGAATCTTTTGCTTGGTGTTTTAGGTTTCACGGAAGTACCCCTCAGTCAAGCCTGCGGCTTGCCAGCTCCCCTAAAGGGAAGCCTAAAATGAAAGAGAGAGCCCGAAATTGTAAAGGAGGTTCATATGGCAAAAATCACGATTCTTGGTGCAGGCGGCTTCGGTGTCAGCCTTGCCATTGCAGCATTTCAGAACGGGCATACCGTTACGGTCTGGGATATTTCCCAGCAGATCGTAGATGCAATTCTGCGGGACGGAGAGCACAAGACCAAGCTTCCGGGGGTAAAGATCCCGAAAGGCATCGGATTCACCACAGACCCCGTCTGTATGGAACACAGCGACATGGTGGTTTTTGTGGTGCCGTCCTTGTATATCCGTTCCGTGGCACAGCGTGTGAAGCCCTATCTTGATGAAAATGTCATTCTGGTCAACGCCAGCAAGGGACTGGAGGAAAAGACGTTTCTCACCATGAGTCAGGTCATTCAGTCGGAATATCCCGACAATGCGGTAGGCGTTATCACTGGCCCGTCCCACGCCGAAGAAGTGGGCAGAGGTGTGCCCACCACCGTGGTGGCTGCGTCCAAAAATGAAGCCGCTGCGGTGCAGATCCAGGAAACGTTCTCCAGTCACACCCTGCGGATCTACATCAACACGGATCCCGTGGGCTGCGAGATCGGCGGGGCATTGAAGAATATCATTGCACTGGCGGCAGGCATCTGCGACGGGCTGCACTGCGGTGACAACACCAAGGCGGCTCTGATGACGCGGGGCATTCACGAGATCACCAATCTGGGTGTCAAAATGGGCGGCAGGGCGGAAACCTTCGGCGGGCTGTCCGGTATCGGTGACCTGATCGTCACCTGTTGCAGCATGCACAGCCGCAACCGCCGTGCCGGAATTCTGATCGGCGAGGGGACTTCTCCCGAAGATGCAGTCAAGCAGGTGGGCACGGTAGAGGGCTATTACTGCTGCCACGCCGCGTGGGAACTGGCACAGCAGCACGGCGTTTCCATGCCCATTACAGAACAGCTGTACCATATCCTGTTCGACGGTGCTGAGCCGCAGCAGGCACTGAACAACCTCATGAACCGTCCGAAAAAACATGAGTATGAGGAGTTCTGATTTTCGCTCCTTTTCAAAAATGTGCTTTCTCTTTAGGGGAGGGGGACCGTCGCAGACGGTGGAGGGGTTCTCTGTGGAATCTTTTGCTTGGTGTGCTAGGTTACACGGAAGTACCCCTCAGTCACCTGCGGTGACAGTTCCCCTAAAGGGAGCCTATATACAAATAAGCCTCCCTTTAGGGGTGACTCCCCACGGGGTGGGGAGATGCCCGCAGGGCAGAGGGGACCGCTCAGTACGAGGGGGACCGTCGCAGACGGTGGAGTGGTTCTCTGTGGAATCTTTTAATTGGTGTAAAAGGTCTATGTAATAATCCCTCAGTCAAGCCTGCGGCTTGCCAGCTCCCCTAAAGGGGAGCCTAAAGTGAAAGCCTTTCTTTTCCATTCCCCACGTCCGCTTTCCAATCCACATTGCAGCGAGGTGCAGCATTATGCTAGATTATCGAATGGACACGTTTTTGTCCCTGTGTGAAACCAAAAGCTATACCAAGACGGCTGCGATTCTCCACCTGACACAGCCCTCTGTGACCCAGCATATCAAGTATCTGGAGCACTTCTACCAGTGCCCGCTGTTTCACTACGACGGCAAACAGGTGGAAATGACGGAGGCGGGGCAGTATCTGCGGGACAAGGTGATTCTCCAGCGTGCCCAGAATGTGGAAATTCGTAAACGGCTCCAGCAGATGCAGGAACCGATCTCCTTTGACATCGGGCTGACTCCGTCTGCCACATTTTCCTTTGCACTGCCGCGGCTTTGTACCTATGTCAACCGCAATGCAGAACCGCGGATACAGTTTCATGTGAGCAACACCCGCCGGCTGCTGCGGGGCATGCAGAACGGCATGCTGGACGCGATCATCATGGAGGGCGAAATTCCCGATATGCTGGTGGAAGCCACGGAACTGTGTCGGGAAAATATCATTGCCGCCGCCAGTCCGGAACTTTCGGAAGAACTATACGGCTGTACATGGAGCACTCTGCTGAAACAGCCCCTGATCGTGCTGGAAACCGGCTGCGGAATCCGGACGCTGGTACAGCGGCATCTGAGCCGCAGCGGCATTTCGCTCTACGATTTTCGGGAAGTCATTGAGGTGGATTCCTTTATTGTGCTGAAAGAACTGCTCCGGCAGGGGCTGGGGATCGCCTTTGTGCTGGAACCCACCATTCAGCAGGAACGGGACGAAAAACGGCTGGGGAGAATCTATGTGGACACCATGCCTATGTATGGCTCTCTCTATTTTGTCACCATGCGGGATCGTGCCGACAATGAACAGCTGTGGAAAATTCGTGACGTGCTGCTGCAAAAGACGTTTTCGGCGGGGAATTGATGAAAGGTTGTTTCTTTAATATAAGCCTCCCTTGAAAAGGGAGGGGGACCGCCGCTAGGCGGTGGAGGGATTCTTTGTGGGGAATTTTTTTGCTTAATGTGTGAGACTTTACGGAAGAACCCCTCAGTCACCTGCGGTGACAGCTCCCCTAAAGGGGAGCCTATATACAAAAATAAGCCTCCCCTTTAGGGGTGACTCCCCACGGGGTGGGGAGATGCCCGCAGGGCAGAGGGGACCGCTCAGTACGAGGGGAACCGTCGCAGACGGTGGAGGGGTTCTTCTGTGGAATCTTTTGCTTAATGTAAAAGATTTACGAGATAACCTCTTAGTCAAGTCTGCGGCTTGCCAGCTCAGCACAAGGCACGCCCTTCGGGTGCCCTTTCAGGGGAGCTTCCCCCGCAGTATCATTCACTCGCAGATTTTCGCAAGCAGAAATCCCGCGGAGGGCAACGGGCAACTGTTGCCGCCATTTCCACTGGGCGACGGGCTGACCGCCGCAAGGAGTTGATTATTATGGAACGCAATCATAAACATCAGGACAATACCGACGGCGAAGAAACCATGTTCTTCCGTGCCGCTGAATCCGGCGGTTCGACCGACCAGTATGACACCCAACAGCTGAACGCCCAGCAGGTTCGCCGTCAAGCCCAGAACGGCTACGGCCAGCAGGGATACTCCCAGAACGGCTACGGCCAGCAGGGGTATCCCCAGAACGGCTACGGCCAGCAGGGTACTCCCAGAACGGCTACGGCCAGCAGGGATACTCCCAGAACGGCTACGGGCAGCAGGGGTACTCCCAGAACGGCTACGGGCAGCAGGGGTACTCCCAGAATGGTTACCGGCAGCCGCAGGGCGGCGGGTATGCTTCGCACACCGGCGGACAGCCGCAGGGGTATCGCCAGCCGGCACGGCAGCCCCAGCAGAATGTCTACCGCCAGCAGCCGCGGCAAAGTGCTCCCCGACAGGGACAGAGTGCCCCGCGGCAGAGCCAGCCCAGACCGGCACAGCAGCCTCGTCCCAGTGCACCGCCGCGGCAGGAACCGCCCCGCAGACAAAGTGCACCGCCGCAGAGTGCTCCCCGTCAGCAAACGGCTCCCCGACAGGAGAGCAGCCGCCGTCCGACTGTGCACCGCCGTCGGAAAGGCTCGTTTCTGGGCAGGCTGTTTCGGGTGCTGCTGACGATCGTGGTGGCGGTGTTCCTCCTGTACTCGGCAGTTGCCATGATCGGCATTCTGGGCATGAATCGGGTGAGCACCGGCGACCGCGGCGTGACCAGCGGCAGCATGGACGCTGCCTATGTGAAAAGCGTGCTGGTGATCGGCACGGACACCCGTGACCCCAACGAGGAACGGGGGCGTTCGGACTCTATGATTCTGGTGTCCCTGAACTCCCGCACCGATCAGATCTATATGACTTCCTTTATGCGTGATGCCTATGTGGATATTCCGGGATACGGCAGCGACAAACTGAACGCGGCGTATTCTTATGGCGGGCCGGAACTGCTGATGGACACGCTGGAGGAGAATTTCGACGTACATATTGACGATTATGTGATGATCACTTTTGCCGCGTGTGCCGCCATGATCGATGCGGTGGGCGGCGTGGAACTGGAGATCTCCGACCGTGAGGCGGAGGCAGTCAACGAGATCCTCATCAGCGAAGTCAATGAAATCATGGGCGACGATCGGGAGGACGACCTGCTGGACGGCGGCGGCAAGCTGACGCTGGACGGCAAGCAGGCTCTCTCCTACAGCCGTATCCGCTACGTGGGCAACGCCGACTTTGAGCGTACCGAACGGCAGCGGACAGTGATGAGCCAGGTCATGAGCAAGGTCAAGGGCAACCCGTTCCGGCTGCTCCCCGTGTGCATGGGAGCACTGCCGAAGATGACGACCAACATGTCGGCTCTGGGGCTGTACGGCTATGCCCTTACTACGCCGTTCAAGCTGGCGACCTATGACATGCAGCAGCAGCGTGTGCCGGCAGACGGCACGTTTCAGGGGGCAGATGTCGGTGGGCAGTCGGTGCTGGAGATCGACCTCGATGCCGCCAAGCAGCAGCTGCAAAGCACGGTGTTTGCAGAGAAATAATGCAAAAGCAGTCACGCACCTGTGGAGGTGTGCGGCTGCTTTTTTGTGTGTGGATTTTCTACTTTAGGCGGTGGAGGGGTTCTTGTGGAATCTTTTGCTTGATGTGCGAGGTTTCACGGAAGAATCCCTCAGTCACCTGCGGTGACAGCTCCCTTTTCAAGGGAGCCTGAATGTCAAAAAGCCTCCCCTGAAAGGGGAGGGGGTGGTGGAGGGGTTCTTGTGTGGAATCTTTTGCTTGATGTGCGAGGCTTTACGGAAGAATCCCTCAGTCAGCTTGCGGCTGCCAGCTCAGCACAAGGCACGCCCTACGGGTGCCTTTTCAAGGAAGCCATTTATGGCTTAACAACATAACAAAAACCGCCACACCCATGCCTTTTGCATCTGGGTATGGCGGTTTTGTAATGACTGAAAACGGAATGTTCTCACGTTCCCGCAGGAATCAAACGATTACTTGAAGTATGCGACACCGCTTTCGAAGATCTTCTGATCCTTTTCGCCCGGAACGTTCTGGTACAGGTTCTGTCCGATACGTTCGCTGTGTCCCATTTTGCCCAGCACTCTGCCGTCCGGAGAGGTGATGCCCTCGATCGCCATCATGGAAGTGTTGGGGTTGAAGTGAATGTCCATGGTCGGGTTGCCGTCCATGTCCACGTACTGGGTGGCGATCTGTCCGTTCTTCGCCATGTCTGCCAGCAGTTCCGGCGGAGCAACAAAGCGTCCCTCACCGTGGGAAATGGCTACGGTGTGCACATCGTCCACCTCGGTGCCGTACAGCCACGGGGACTTGTTGGAAGCGATGCGTGTCCGTACCAGCATGGACTGGTGGCGGGCAATCGTGTTGAAGGTCAGCGTCGGGGATACATCGGTCATGTCCATGATCTCGCCGAACGGTACCAGCCCCAGCTTTACCAGTGCCTGGAAGCCGTTGCAGATACCCAGCATCAGACCGTCGCGGTTCTTCAGCAGGTCGTGGACAGCGTCCTTGATGCGGGGGTTGCGGAAGAACGCCGTAATGAACTTACCGCTGCCCTCCGGCTCGTCGCCGCCGCTGAAGCCGCCGGGGATCATGATGATCTGTGCCTGACGAACCATTGCCGCAAAGGTGGTGATAGAATCTTCCATTGCCGCTGCGGACAGGTTGCGGACGATAAAGGTCTGCGGTCTTGCACCGGCACGCTCAAAGACGCGGGCGGTGTCGTATTCGCAGTTGGTGCCGGGGAATACCGGAATCAGCACGCGGGGCTGTGCACTCTTGACGGAAGCGGACAGCGTGGTCTTTCTCGGATAGGACAGCTTTTCCGGAACCTCTGTGGTGGTCTTGATACGGCAGGGGAATACCGGTTCCAGCTTCTTCTCCCAGACATTCAGCAGTTTGTCCAGCTGGAGGGTGAACTTCGGGCAGACGATCTCCGGCTTTTCGCTGGTGGAACCGATCACGTCCTCGCCGTCCTCTGCATCGCCGCAGAGTTCCAGCAGGAAGCCGCCGCAGCAGGGCTGGAACAGTTCTGCATCTGTCAGCTGGCGGTCAAAGGTGAAGCCGATGCCGTTGCCGAAGCACATCTTGGCAATACCTTCTGCCACACCGCCGTAGTCGATGACCCAGCCGGCACGAATGCGGCCGGCGGCGATCATTGCTTCGACCTTGTCGAATGTAGCACGAATGCTCTCGAAGCTGGGGATACCGTTTTCGTCGGTTTCCGGACGGAGCATTACGACCTTGTCGCCAGCCTGCTTGAATTCGGTGGAAACCACCTTGTCAGCCTTGGCTGTGGAAACGGCAAAGGATACCAGCGTCGGCGGAACGTCGATGTTCTCGAACGTACCGGACATGGAGTCCTTACCGCCGATAGAGCCGCAGGACAGTTCCAGCTGTGCCTTGAATGCACCCAGCAGGGCAGCCATGGGCTTGCCCCAACGCTTGGGATCATTCTGGGTACGCTCGAAGTATTCCTGGAATGTCAGCCAGCAGTGGTGCCAGCTGCCGCCGGCTGCAACGACCTTGGCAATGGAGGTGATGACTGCGTCCATGGCACCCAGATAGGGGTTGCGTTCGCTGACCGTGGGATTATAGCCCCAGCCCATGAGCGAGCAGGTGTTGGTTTCGCCCTTGAGCACCGGAATCTTGGCAGCCATTGCCTGTGAGGGCGACAGCTGGTAGACACCGCCGAAAGGCATCAGCACAGTGCCGGCACCAATGGTGGAGTCGAACTTTTCGATCAGACCCTTCTGGGAGCAGATGTTCAGGCTGGACAGCAGTTCTGTCCATGCGTCTGCACTGTCGGTGAGGGTGGATTCTGCTGCCGGCTGCGGTGCTTCAATAGCAATGTCGGTGTGCTTTACGGCACCGTTGGAGTTCAGGAACTCACGGGACAGGTCAACAATGGTGTTGCCGTTCCAGTGCATCCGCAGGCGGGGTTCTGCCTGTACGGTTGCCACGATCGTAGCTTCCAGATTTTCCTTGCCGGCTTCCTTGATGAACTTGTCGGCATCTTCTGCGGCAACCACCACTGCCATACGTTCCTGCGATTCGCTGATCGCGATCTCTGTGCCGTCCAGACCGTCATACTTTTTCGGTACGGCGTTCAGATCGATCTCCAGACCGTCGGTCAGTTCGCCGATCGCAACGGAAACGCCGCCTGCACCGAAGTCGTTGCAGCGTTTGATCATCTGTGTCACAGTGGGGTTGCGGAACAGACGCTGGAGTTTGCGTTCTTCCGGAGCGTTACCCTTCTGGACTTCTGCACCGCAGTGTCCCAGAGATTCCACGGTGTGGGACTTGGAAGAACCGGTCGCACCGCCGCAGCCGTCACGTCCGGTCTTGCCGCCCAGCAGAATGACAATATCGCCGGGATGGGTGCTTCTCTGCGGATATTGGAAGCCGGAGCAGCACCCAGTACCGCACCGATCTCCATACGCTTCGCCATGTAGCCGGGTGGTATACCTCTGCCACGTGGCCGGTTGCCAGACCGATCTGGTTGCCGTAGGAGCTGTAGCCGTTGGCAGCACCCACGGTGATCTTTCTCTGGGGCAGCTTGCCGGCAATGGTATCCTCTACCGGCACCAGCGGATTGGCTGCACCGGTGACACGCATTGCCTGATATACGTAGGAACGTCCCGACAGCGGGTCACGGATCGCACCGCCCAGACAGGTCGCAGCACCGCCGAACGGCTCGATCTCGGTGGGGTGGTTGTGGGTTTCGTTCTTGAACATGAGGATCCAGTCCTCTTCTTTGCCGTCGATGTCCACCTTGATCTTGACGGAGCAGGCGTTGATCTCCTCGCTCTCGTCCAGATCGTTCAGCTTGCCGTCCGCTTTCAGCTTCTTGGCAGCGATGGTTGCCAAGTCCATGAGCGTCATGGGCTTTTCGCCTCTGCCCAGTTCCTGCCGGACGGTGCAGTATGCGTCATAGGTTTCCCTGATATAGTCGGTGGGAATGTCCACGTCGGAAATCTGTGTCAGGAATGTGGTGTGGCGGCAGTGGTCAGACCAGTAGGTATCGATCATGCGAACCTCGGTAATGGTGGGGTCGCGGTGTTCGGTATCGCGGAAGTATTTCTGGCAGAACTGAATGTCGCCGAGATCCATTGCCAGACCGTAGTCAGCGATGAACTGTTTCAGTTCGTCCTCCGACAGGGAGATGAAGCCGGTGAGGGTTTCTACTGTTGTCGGAATGGTATAGTTGGTGTCCAGTGTTTCCGGCAGTTCCGGAGAAGCTTCGCGGCGTTCCACCGGATTGATGAGATACTTTTTCAGGCGGTCGAATTCTGCATCGGTCAGATTGCCGGTAACGACGTAGACATCTGCTGTGCGGACACGGCAGCGTTCGCCCTGGAGCAGGATCTGGATACACTGCTCGCAGCTGTCGGCACGCTGGTCGAACTGTCCCGGCAGGTATTCGGTCGCGAATGTCCGCTGCCCTTCTTCCAGAGCCGGCAGTTCTGTGTAGGTGTGATCCACCGCCGGTTCAGAAAATACGGTGGGAACGGCACGCTGGAAAGCTTCTGCCGTCAGATGATCTGCATCATAGCGGTGGAAAATGCGAATGTCGGTGACATTCAGACGGAGTGCGGTCTGCACGTCGCTCAGAACAGAGCGGGCTTCTACCGCGAATTCCGGCTTTTTCTCCACATAAATACGAAAAACAGACATGGTAAATCTCCTTTATTTTGGATTTGCGGGTGCTGCGATTGTGGTGGGGACTACGGAAGCCAGCACATGTGGAAGAAGATTCCACAAGAAATCCCTCCACCGCCTAACGGCGGTCCCCCTCCCTTTTCAAGGGAGGCTTATTTGTACATAGGCTCCCCTTTAGGGGAGCTGGCACCGCAGGTGACTGAGGGGTAACTTCGTAAATCTTGCACATTGCATAAAAGATTTCACAGAACCCCTCCACCGCCTATCGGCGGTTCCCCTCCCCTAAAGGGAGGCTTTTTGTTCAGGTTTCCCCTTTTGAGTACATGGCTCCCCTTTGGATTATAGGCTTCCCTTTAGGGGAGCTGGCAGCCGCAGGCTGACTGAGATTTTTGCGTAAATCTGAAACATTATGCAAAAGATCTCAGCAGTATCCCTCCACCAG
>ENA-OQDW01000912-OQDW01000912.1-human-gut-metagenome-genome-assembly--contig:-NODE-912-length-11575-cov-1.557565_pt1 | contig 11575 bp, 14 predicted proteins | sample MGYA00242784_ERZ504613 | MGnify/ENA primary metagenome ERZ504613 (study PRJEB26092, sample SAMD00036330) | human gut metagenome | host: Homo sapiens | study: EMG produced TPA metagenomics assembly of... | reverse complement strand
CTATTTTCTTGTGAATTTCATCGCAGGGAATTTCCCTCGTACAGAAGAACCAGTCGTAGCATTTGACACCGCTGTCGGCTTTCTGCGATTTTTCCCAGCGCTCTTCGACTCCCTTCATGTTGCCGGGATTGGGGTCTATCACCTCGTCGCCGGGCCGCCAGTCGGCCGGAAGGGCCACGTTGAAGGTATCCACCGTCTGCAGACCGATGAGTACCCGTTTTATCTCGTCGAAGTTCCGGCCGAGAGCCAGCGGATAGTAGATTATCGTGCGGATGATTCCTTTCGGGTCGATGAAGAAGACGGCGCGGACAGCCTTGGTTTCGCTTTCGCCAGGCTGTATCATGCCGTACAGTCTGGATACGTTCATGGATACGTCGTCGATGAGGGGAAACTGCACTTCGATGTTGTCCATATCGCGGAAATGCATCCGTTCCCTGATGGTGCGCAGCCATGCGATATGGCTCGACAGCCCGTCCACGGAGAGTCCCACCAGTTGGCAATTGAGTTCCTCGAACTCTTTCTGCATCTTGCCGAAGGTCATGAACTCCGAGGTGCAGACCGGGGTGAAGTCCGCCGGATGGCTGAACAGGATTATCCAACGGCCGCTGTAATCGACCGGAAAGTTTATCGTACCCTGAGTGGTTGCCGCCCGGAAAGCCGGTGCGGGGTCGCCGATGCGAGGCATCATGTTCATTTCGTTTTCCATAATAAAAGTTGTTTTGATGAATGCGTTCTTGTTTTGGTTAGGTGTGGCAAAGACTGTGCCTGTTGTCGGCTGCAGGGCATCCTGTTTGTCAGGTAAATATTGATGGCGGCATAACGATTTCCTATGGCCCGGGCGGTTGCGGCCCGCTGCGGCTCTTCCCGTCGTCCGGAAGTTTTTCGCTGCGGACGACAGTTTTGTACGCATTTTGTACATTCACCGGACAGACGCCGTCCGTCGGCAGACGGAACGGTTTTGAAATTAACAAAACATATCGGATTATGAAAGAGAAAGAGAACGGGAAAAAAGGCTGCGGTTGCGGCTGCGATTTCAAGAAAGAGGTGGAAGGCCTCGTAAAGGATGGCAAGAAACCCACCGTAGAGGAGCGTCTGGAAAAGAAACGCGAAGTGGAGGCGGGCTTTCGGCAGAAAAGAGGAGGAGCATAAATAGCCTTTCCGACCTATCGCCCTGCCCGGAGGGGGTACGGGCCGCGGTGCCGCCGCAGCGGGAATTTCGGTTCCGGGCGGCGGCATCCTTGTGTCCGGGAGCGGTGGTTCGGGCCGGTGCGCGGGAGGAGGTTGGTGGCATGTGTCGTGAGCGGGGCTTCGGCGAGGTGTGTGACCGTATTTTTGCAGGAAATTCGGAACCGACGGTACGCATCCTGTGCCGATTCGCTATTTTTGCAGGAAAGAGGGCCCCGACGTCCGGAGGGGCGGCCGTATGATAAGAACGTATTGGGACATACTCGGCAGGTACAAGTGGAGCATCGTGGTGTGCCCCGTGCTCGTATTGGTCTTCGTCGTCTGCGAGACGCTCCAGCCCATGCTGATGGCGCGCATTGTGGACGAGGGAGTCATGCACCGCGACATCGCGGTCGTTACCCGCATCGGTATCTGGATGCTCGGTATCTCGGTGGCGGGGCTGCTCGCCAACATCACGAATGTGTTCGTCTCTTCCAACGCTTCCGTCGGATTCGCTACGGAGCTGCGTTCGAGACTGTTCCGCAAGATACAGGAGTTCTCCTTCGCCGAAATGGACAAATTCAACTCCGCTTCGCTCATCACGCGTCTGACGGGCGATGTCACGCGCCTGCAACAGGTCGTGCTGCTCGGACTGCGCATCCTGCTCCGTTCGCCGATGATGCTCGTGATGGCCTTCTTCTATGTGGTGCGGATAGATTCCGGCCTTGCACTGATAGTGGCCGGAGCCATACCCGTGCTCGGGATAAGCGTATATCTGATTCTGCGTAAGGGATTTCCCTATTTTCTGAAGATGCAGCAGAAGGTGGATGCCGTGAACGCCGTCGTGAGGGAGAACCTGATAAACATGCGGGTGGTGAAATCGTTCGTGCGCGAGAGATACGAGTCGCGCAAGTTTTCGGCAAGCAACCGGGATTTGTGCGACGTATCGGTGAAGGCGTCCAACATCATCGTGACGATATTCCCCGTGATGCAGCTCGTGTTGAACCTTTCGGTGATTGTGGTGCTCTGGGTGGGGGAGAGCGGGTGGCGGCCGGAAGACTGCAGGTCGGCGAGCTCGTTTCGCTGGTGAACTACCTCATGCAGATACTGATGTCGCTGATGATGCTCTCCATGATAATCATGAACATCGCCCGTGCGTCGGCCTCTTCCGACCGTGTGTTGGAGGTGTTGGTACGGAGCCTTCGCTGAAGGACTCGCCGGGCGCTTCGGCAGTCGTTCGCCGCGGTGCCGTCGAGTTCCGCAACGTTTCTTTCCGGTACGGTGGCGGCGAGACCGACGTGCTCCACGGCATCTCGTTCAGCGTTGCGCCGGGCATGACGGTGGCTGTGGCGGGAGCGACCGGTTCCGGCAAGAGTACGCTGTTGCAGCTTGTTCCGCGTCTTTACGACACGACCGGCGGCGAAGTGCTCATCGACGGGACGGATGTACGCGACTATCCTCTGGCACAGCTTCATGCGCAGGTGGGGATGGTGTTGCAGAACAACGTCCTCTTCAGCGGTACGATAGCCGATAACCTGCGCTGGGGCAGGGAGGATGCCTCCCCGGCGGAGATGGAAGCCGCTGCCCGGGCGGCGCAGGCCCACGATTTCGTCATGTCGTTCCCGGACGGGTACGATACGGTGCTGGGGCGCGGCGGGGTGAATCTCTCCGGCGGGCAGAAGCAGCGGCTCTGTATTGCCCGTGCGCTGCTGCGCCGGCCGAAAATCCTCTTGCTCGACGACAGTACGAGCGCTGTGGATACCGAAACGGAGCTGAAGATACGCCGTGGCCTGCGGGAGTACCTCGGGGAGGGGACGACGGTTTTCGTTTCGACGCAGCGGGTGAAAACGATGGAGGAGGCGGACAGGGTACTGGTGCTCGACGACGGGAAGGTGGAGTCGTACGGTACGCCGGCCCGGCTGAAGGAGGATTCGGCCGTGTACAGAGAGATATTCAATTCACAGCAACTTACATTCTGAGCGATATATGGTACACGGCAGAAGAGAGAAGGGTGCGGTGGGCCGAAGGAGGGCCGAAAAACGTTCCGGCGCCTGGTCGCGTACCTTGCGCGTAGCAAGGGGGAGCTCGCTGTGGTGCTGGTGCTCGTGGTGATTACGATAGCCTCCAGCCTCGTGGGGTCGTATATGCTCAGGCCGATAATCAACGATTACATCATGCCGGGCGACGTGTCGGGTCTGATGCGTATGCTGGCGGTACTTGCGGCAGTCTATCTCGCAGGAGTCGTTGCGGCCGCGCTGCAGTACAGGATGCTTAACCGGATAGGACAGCGGACGGCAGCCCGCCTGCGGATGGACCTCTTCCGAAAGATGGAGACCCTGCCCGTGCGTTATTTCGATACGCATCCGCACGGTGATGTGATGAGCCGTTACACGAACGACATGGACCGAGTGACGGAGGTGCTCACCGACAACCTGGCCGATATGCTCTCCGCCGTGCTTTCGCTTGCGGGCATCTTCGTCCTCATGCTCGTCATCAGTCCTCTCCTGACGCTCGCCATGTTCGTCGTGGTACCCTTGATGCTCCTGTTCGCCAATCTCATATCCCGTCGCAGCCGCAGGTATTTCGCTGCCCAGCAGGGAACGCTCGGGCAGGTGAACGGTTACATCGAGGAGATGATAAGCGGCCAGAAAGTGGTGAAGGTATTCGGACACGAGCGGCAGGCAGAGTCGGGGTTCGAGGTGCTGAACGGGGAACTGAATGCCAAGTCGCGCCGGGCACAGCTCTATTCCGGCATGATGATGCCCGTGATGCAGAATCTCAACACGCTGAATTTCGTGGTCGTCACGATAGTGGGGGCGCTGCTCGCCATTTACAGGGGATTCGATGTAGGAGGTCTGGCCGTGTTTCTGCAGTATTCGCGGCAGTTCGGACGCCCCATTACGGATATCGCATCGCTCTACAACAATATTCAGGCGGCCATTGCCGGTGCCGAACGCATTTTCCAGATTATGGACGAGCCTCCGAGGCCCCGGATGTGCCGAAGGCGGTGCGCATGGCTTCCGCCCGGGGCGACATCTGCATGAAGGACGTCTGTTTCTCGTACGAACCCGGCAAGCCGGTGTTGAAGCATGTGTCGATGCACGTACGTCCCGGCGAACGGATAGGGCTCGTGGGAGCTACCGGGGCCGGCAAGACGACGATACTCAACATGCTGCCGCGGTTTTACGATATCGCGTCGGGCGAAATAACCATCGACGGGGTGCGCATCGAATGTATTGCGCGGGACGACCTGCGCAGGCTGCTCGCCATCGTGCTGCAGGATACCCATCTCTTTACGGGAACGGTAGCCGACAATATCCGGTTCGGCAACCTCGATGCGACGGATGACGACATTGTCCGTGCGGCGAAGCTGACCTCTGCCCACTCCTTCATTAAGCGGCTGCCGCACGGGTACGATACCATGCTGGAGAACGACGGCGAGAACCTGAGCCAGGGACAGCGGCAGTTGCTCAACATTGCCCGTGCCGCGGTTGCGAATCCCTCCGTACTGTTGCTCGACGAGGCGACCAGCAACATTGATACCCGGAGCGAAATGCTCATTCAGCGCGGGTTGGACAAACTGATGGAGGGGCGGACGAGTTTCGTGATAGCCCACCGGCTCTCCACCGTGCGTACCCTCGACCGTATCCTCGTCCTCGAAAACGGAGAAATCATCGAGGAGGGGAACCATGCCGAATTGATGGCCCGCAAGGGGTACTATTATCGGCTCTACTGCAATCAGTTCGAGTAACTCTGTGCCTTTTCCCGTGCCTCTGTCGGAGCTCTTCCGTATCGCTGTCCGGGGAGGGGAGGAGATACGGTCCGGCTGGTACGGTGTTTGCTCCCCTTGATGGCAGATACGATTAATATCCGAGATTATGAAAGCGATTGTGATGCACGGCCCCGGACTGGCCGATGAACTGTTTTATGAAAGCGCACCGAAACCGACCCCGGGAGTCGGGCGCGTATTGGTGAAGGTACATGCGGCTTCCGTGAACCAGATAGATTGGAAACGGGCTTCCGGACGGGCCGGAAGTACCCTGACTCCTGCTTTCCCCTGGATACCGGGGATGGATTTCGCCGGAACGGTCGAGGCGGTCGGCGACGGAGCAGAGGGCTTTGAGGCGGGCGATATGGTGTTCGGCTGTACCGACGGCGGAGCCTATGCCGAATATGTCGAGGCTGACCCGGCGCAGCTGGTCGTCAAACCGATGGAGTTCTCCTATGTGGATGCTGCAGCTGCGGCCTATGTATCGCAGACCGCCTGGCAGGCGCTTTACCGTCATGGCAGGCTGGGGAAGGGGCAGCATGTGCTGATACACGGCGCAGCCGGTGCGGTCGGCGCATTCGCCGTGCAGTTCGCACGCTATACCGAAGCGGAGTTTATGCCACGGCCGCCGGGCGCGACCGCGATTTCGTCCTTTCGGCTGGGGCGGACGTATTCATCGATTACCTGTACCGAGGATTTTGCTGCGGTTGCACGTGACATGGACCTTGTCATTGACTTGGTGGGGGGCGACACGCTCGCACGTTCCTACGGCGTGGTACGGCCCGGAGGCCGCTTGTGACACTGGTCGGAAAAGCGGAGGAAGAGTTGGCTCGCGAATGCGGTATCGAAGCTGTCTCCATGGGGGTTGAACCCAACGCCCGCGACCTGGCCCGTATCGCGGAGCTTGTCGAGGGACATCATGTGACTGTGGATATAGCTGCCGTTTTCTGGGCTGCGGGATGCCTGCAAGGCGTGGAACTATGTGCTCGACCCGAACCCCGGCCGCCGAGTACACGGTAAAGTCGTGCTTCAAGTGGTATAACCGGGAGAGAGGCAACGACCGGTGCGGATGGCCGCTCTTTTCAGTCCGTGCTGTCGCGTTTATTGCATGGCGAACGTCTCGCTGTCGGAGAGAATCGGGCTGTTGAGACGGTACTCCTTGTCATCGGCGTAGATGAAGAGGACGGCTCCCTCCTTTATGGTGTCTATGATTTTGTCGCTTATCTCTTTCGGCAGGGAGGGACAGCCGAAACTGCGGCCGAGCCGGCCCGCCGTGTTCAGGAACGCTTTCGTACAGTAATCCGCGCCGTGGATGACGATGGCCCGTTCATATGCCTTGTCGTTGATGCCCGGTTCGAGTCCGTCGAGCCTCAGCGAATAACCGTTGCGGCCCTGATAGGTGTTCAGCGTCAGGTAGAATCCGAGCGAACTCTGGTGCGAACCGGGGGTGTTGGAGAAGGAGGTGGCATAGGTGTCACCGCTGCCGCGCCCGTGGGCCACGAGGGATTTGTAGAGCAGCCTGCGGTTTTTCATGTCGATGACGTAAAGCCGTTCCTGTGTGGACGGCTTGCTGAAATCCACGAATACGAGAATCTCCTTTTTTCGGGAATCTATCCGTTCGTAGCCGGTAAGCGCTTCGTCGAATGCGGCGTACGATACCTCTTCCTCCATGCCCGTGGTTTCGTACAGGGTCTTGTGGAGGTCGCGTGCGGTACTTTCCGCCGCTGCGGATACGGTACCGTCGGCCGGTACCTTGCCCGAAGAGCAGAGGAGCAGGCTCCCCGCTATTGCCGAAACCGTTAGTAATATTCTGCGTATTCCCATCGTGCAACAGGTATGAAGAGTTAGGGTAGTCCCCCTAACGAATCGGTATATTCAACTGTTCGGGTATGCCGGTAACACCGGACATTTCCGTCAATAGCTTGGTGCGGTATCGTTCCGACATCTTGTCGGCCAATTATTTATATAGCCCCTCATCGTCGATACCGCCTAACGCCACGGGGAAGGCGGTTGTTATCTTTCGTCTCTCCGGAACGTCGTTTCGGCCGGTTGCCGGACGTCGGCCGTTCCCTCCGCATGTCAATCCATTTTGAGGACGGCGAGGAATGCCGACTGCGGTACCTCCACGTTTCCTATCTGGCGCATGCGCTTCTTGCCTTTCTTCTGTTTCTCCAGCAGTTTGCGCTTGCGGGAGATGTCGCCGCCGTAACATTTGGCGGTCACGTCCTTGCGGACTGCCTTGATGGTCTCGCGGGCGATGATTTTCGCTCCGATGGCCGCCTGCACTGCGATGTCGAACTGCTGGCGCGGGATGAGCTCTTTGAGCTTCTCGCACATGCGTCGGCCGAAATCGTAGGCGTGGTCCTGATAGATGAGCGACGAGAGCGCATCCACCGGTTCGCCGTTCAACAGGATATCGAGCTTCGCCAGGCGGCTCTCGCGGTACCCCGTCTGGTGGTAGTCGAACGAGGCGTAACCGCGCGAGATGCTCTTCAGCTTGTCGTAAAAATCGAATACGATTTCCGACAGCGGCATGTCGAACGTCACCTCCACCCGGTCTTGCGAGATGAATACCTGATTGCGGAGCGAGCCGCGCTTGTCGATGCAGAGCTTGATGACGTTGCCAAGTAATCGCTCTTGGTAATGATTTGGGCCTCGATGTATGGTTCCTCTATTTTGTCCACCATGGTCGGTTCCGGCAGCCCCGAAGGATTGTGTACGTAAACCGTTTCGCCCTTTTTCGTCGTCACCCGGTACGATACATTGGGTACGGTGGTGATGACGTCCATGTCGAATTCGCGGTAGAGGCGCTCCTGGATGATTTCCATGTGGAGCAGGCCGAGGAAGCCGCAGCGGAAACCGAATCCGAGGGCGAGGGAGCTTTCCGGGTCGAACGTGAGCGAGGCGTCGTTGAGCTGGAGCTTCTCCAGCGAGGCGCGCAGGTCTTCGTACTGGTCGGCCTCCACGGGATAGACGCCCGCGAAGACCATCGGTTTCACATCCTCGAAACCGGCTATCGCTTCGGTGCTGGGGTTTTCTACGTGGGTTATCGTATCGCCCACCTTCACCTCGCGGGAGTTCTTGATGCCCGATATGATGTAGCCCACGTCACCCGCCCGGATTTCTTGCCGGGGGGCGAGTTTCAGTTTCAGAACGCCGATTTCATCGCGTCGTATTCGTGACCCGTGTTGATGAACTTCACCGCATCGCCCGTGCGGAGCGTCCCGTTGAAGATGCGGAAGTAGGCGATGATGCCGCGGAAGGGGTTGAATACCGAATCGAAAATAAGCGCCTGCAGGGGAGCCTTCTCGTCGCCTTTCGGGGCGGAACGCGCTCCACGATGGCTTCGAGTATTTCGTCCACCCCCTGGCCCGTGCGGCCCGATGCGGCGATGATTTCCTCGTGGCTGCACCCCAGCAGGTCGGCTATCTGTCCTTGACCTCTTCGACCTGGCAGCCTCCATGTCTATCTTGTTGACGACGGGGATGATTTCGAGGTCGTGTCCGAGAGCGAGATAGAGATTGGAGATGGTCTGTGCCTGTATCCCCTGCGTGGCATCCACGATAAGCAGCGCCCCTTCGCACGAGGCGATGGCACGGGATACCTCATAGGAGAAGTCCACATGGCCGGGCGTGTCGATGAGGTTGAGGATGTATTTCTCGCCGCCGCGCTCGTACTCCATCTGGATGGCGTGGCTCTTTATCGTGATGCCCTTTTCGCGCTCCAGCTCCATGTCATCGAGTACCTGCGCCTGCAGGTCGCGCTGCGATACGGTGTTGGTCGCTTCGAGCAGCCGGTCGGCAATGGTGCTTTTGCCGTGGTCTATATGGGCTATGATGCAGAAGTTCCTGATGTTCTTCATGAATCGGATATAGGGGTTTAAGTGCCTGCGGGCCCCCTTTGCCCGAAAGCGGGCCTAAAACGGACGGGGGAATACAACGGCATGCAAAGTTAATTAATTTTGCAGGATTAATGAAATACGCCCGGATATGAATAACGTAGTTTCCCGTTACGCATCGCTCGTCAAGTTCTCGCATACCGTTTTCGCCATGCCGTTCGCCCTGCTGTCCTATGTCTATGCCCTGGTGAGTACCGCTGTGCCGTTCGACTGGCTGCTGCTCGTCAAGATTCTGCTCTGCATGGTATTCGCCCGCAACGCTGCCATGGGGTTCAACCGCTGGGCGGACCGCGACATCGACGCGAAGAATCCCCGTACGGCAGGCCGGGAGATACCCGCCGGGAAGATTACCCCCGCGTGCGGCGCTGGCGTTCGTCATCGGGAACTGTGTGGCGTTCGTCGCCGCGGCGGCTTGGATAAACTGCCTCGCCCTCTGGCTGTCGCCCGTGGCGCTCGCCGTGCTGCTGGGCTACAGTCTGACCAAGCGTTTCACCGCGTGGTCGCATGTGGTGCTGGGCCTGGCGCTCGCCATCGCACCCGTGGGGGCCTATATTGCTGTGACGGCAGCGTCGCGCTCTTCCCCGTGCTGCTTGCCGTAGCCGTATTGACCTGGACGGCGGGTTTCGATATCCTCTATTCACTGCAGGACGCCTCTTTCGACCGCAGCAACGGACTGCATTCCGTCCCTGCGCGCTTCTCCGCCGTGCACTCCACGCTCATCAGTATCCTGCTGCATGTGTTTGCCGTGGCAGCCGTCGCGGTGCTCGGTGCACTTTACCGCCTCGGCGTCTGGTATTGGGTGGGATTCGGGCTTTTTACGGCGGTACTCGTCGTGCAGCATGTGCTTTACCGTCCCTCGCGCATCGACCGGATAGGAGCGTCGTTCGGACTCGTGAACGGTCTGGCGAGCGTCAGTTATGCGCCATGTCGATTGTCGCCCTGCTGACCGCATAGGCTGCGGAACGGCCCGAAAGGAAAGGGCGCGGTATCTTACCGCCGCCCTTTCCTTTCGGGCCGTTTGCCTGTCGGCGCGTCAGTTCTGGACATTGCGCTTAGCCTCCATCAGGATGGTGAATGCGCGGTGGATGTCGTGGTCGCCGACGACTATTGTGAATTCGTTGGCGGTGCTGATGACCTCCACGATGTTGATGTTGTCCCAGGCGAGCTCCTTGAACAAGTAGTAATAGACACCGGGACATGCCGTATTCTCCGAGGGAAGCCGGACGGTGATGAGCGACAGGTTGGTGTTCGAACTGATGATGCGTTCGTTGGCGAAGAGCTCCTTCACGAGGGGTACGATGGAGTCGCTCACCACGAGCGTCGTCTCGTAGATGCCCTGCGAGAAGGTACAGAATACGTTCTTCAGCGAATGCACTTCGTTCAGCAGGCGTGCCTGCAGGCCGTAAAGCGTCGAAGTGTTGAGGAACGTGAAATCGGAGAGGTTGGAACGTACCACGATGTCGCCCATGTTCTCCACCACGTTCTTTATCTTCATGGCCGACATAAGTTCCAGCCGCGGAACGAGCCTGTTGAGCGCCATGATTACGGCACTGTCGTTCACCGTCTTGCCTATTCTTTCTTCCACTTCCGGCTTTATCTGGCGGGCCAGTGCCGAAAGGTTGATGAGTCCGTCAACCAATGCCCCTTCGAGGAAAGGTTTCTTTTTGACTACTTCTTCTACTGCTACAGGTATCGATATCATATTAATTTAATATTGTGTTTTGTGGTACAGACAGAATGCCATGTGTTCGTTTAAAAAGCTATTGTGGAAAATTACACCCGCCTATTATCTGGATGCAAAAAAATAAATTTCACTAACAAATCAAAATATTTGCATGTTTTTCTCTATTTAAAAATGGAATTCGGTTCGCACCTGTTATAAAAGAGGTGTTCTGTTCCGTATCGCTGTCTGGTGGAATGTTTTTTTGTGGAATGATGTGGTTGTAAATTTACATGTAAAATTAAAATTGCCGTATGTCGTTTATCGCCAGGAGTTTTCCCTCGCCTTTCAAAGAAACGAAAAAAACGGTCGGTTCGTCTGCGGGATGATAGTTTTCGAGATTCTTAGTATCTTTAGCCTGTTTTTCCATGAAAATAACAGGATGCTATGAAAATATCTTACCAGTGGCTGAAACGCTATATCGATACCGACCTGGAGCTGGACGAAATACTGACCGTCCTGACCGATATCGGACTTGAAGTGGATGGAGTGGAGCGGTTCGAGAGTGTCCGCGGCGGACTCGAAGGGGTGGTCGTGGGCGAGGTGCTTACCTGTACCGACCATCCCGATTCCGACCATCTGCACCTGACGGAGGTGGCGGTGGGCCGTGAGGAACCGCTGAAAATCGTATGCGGAGCTCCGAACGTTGCCGCCGGGCAGAAGGTGCTCGTCGCCACCGTCGGGGCTGTTCTCTATCCGACGGATGCCCAGGAGGGTTTCAAGATAAAAAAGAGCCGCATCCGCGGTGCCGACTCTTTCGGCATGATATGCGCCGAAGACGAACTCGGTATCGGCACGGGACACGAAGGCATCATGGTCCTCCCGCAGGAGCTGTGCCGGGGACACCGGCGGCCGCTTTTCTCGGACTGGAGTCGGATACCGTTATCGAAATAGGACTGACGCCCAACCGGGCCGATGCCATGTCGCACTACGGCGTGGCCCGCGACCTGGCGGCTTTCCTGAAAGCGCACGGCAGGCGGGCGGAGCTCACCCTGCCCGGTACGGAGGGTTTCGACGACGGGGG
>ENA-OQDW01000910-OQDW01000910.1-human-gut-metagenome-genome-assembly--contig:-NODE-910-length-11579-cov-1.798376_pt1 | contig 11579 bp, 14 predicted proteins | sample MGYA00242784_ERZ504613 | MGnify/ENA primary metagenome ERZ504613 (study PRJEB26092, sample SAMD00036330) | human gut metagenome | host: Homo sapiens | study: EMG produced TPA metagenomics assembly of... | reverse complement strand
AAAATCTGACGACGCAATCTGCATACGTCAGATACGAAACAGACTCTCATATTTCACAAAAATGCTCGTGAATACATCAAGTATTCACTCCGCTTTTTGTTTCATCTGACGGAAAATTTGACGACGCATCTGTCGCACAATCTTTGTGCGGTATTGCCTTAGAAAAATGTCGAAAGGAGTCGTTTCATGAAACATCGGGAGGGAATAGAAAAAGGAACGGGAAAATCTAAGAACCGTTTTCAAGAAAATGTTTTCAATTACCGAGGACGCGGCTTCCAATGAAGAAATTCGGGATCGTATTCTGACCGGCGGAAAAATCACCGGCACCAATATGGTGGTGATGATCTGTGCCATTCTGATTGCTTCGGTGGGATTGAACACCAATTCCGTGGCGGTAATTATCGGGGCTATGCTGATCTCACCGCTCATGGGCAGTATTCTGGCGATCTCTTACGGAACAGTTTCCAATGATGCTACCTGATGAAGCGGCATTCTGTCGGATTCGCAGTGCAAATTCTGATTAGCGTGGCAACTGCCACCATTTATTTCCTGCTGTCGCCGATCAAAGAACCGACAGAACAGCTGCTTGCCCGTACCAATCCTAACTTTTTCGATGTGCTGATTGCACTTGCCGGAGGAATCGCCGGTATTGTAGGGCAAACCAGACAGGACAAGGCGAACAATATCATACCCGGCGTGGCAATTGCTACAGCACTGATGCCGCCGCTCTGTACCTGCGGCTATGCGATTGCTAACGGAAATCTCCGCATGTTGCTGGGGGCGTTTTATTTGTTTATCATCAACGCCTATTTTATCTACATTGCATCGGATCTTATGCTGATGCTGCTCCGCACACCCCGAGTGAAAGCCATGTCTGTTTCGGAATGGAAACGCCTGCGAAAGAAAATGTACCGGAACACTCTGCTGGTTCTGCTCCCGATCATCGCTATTGCGATTGGCTGGAATGTGTAAGAGATTCATAAAATCCCACAACTGCAAAACGCTTCCACTGACACCATTTTCGTCAGTGGGAGCGTTTTCTCAATCCTGATAATAACTCATCAGATTGCACTGGATCATACCGTTATACAGCTTTCGCTTTTTGTTTGCCGGCTTTCCGAAATGCAGCTCAAAATCTGCGTCCGGCGTGATAATGTAGCATGGGTGAGCCTTGTCGGCAGGGAACACGTCACCCATGATGCGGTAAATAGACTGTGCATGCTGAATGTCCAGCATGCGTTCGCCGTAGGGCGGATTGCAAATGGTAATGGCATGCTCTATGGGCTCGAAATCGGCGATGTCCCGCTGCATCAGATGAATCCGCGGCTGAACGCCGGCTTTACGGCAGTTTTCTTCTGTCAGGGCAATTGCCTCCGGATCGATGTCATAGCCGTATGCTTCGAAAGCAGCATCATGCCGGATTGCCGCAACGGCTTCTGCACGGGCATTCTGCCATACAGTTCTGGGAATCTGTGCCCACTGCTCTGCCAGAAAGCGGCGGTTCAGCCCGGAGCCATACGCATTGCCTTGAATGCCGCTTCGATCAACAGGGTACCGCTGCCGCAGAATGGGTCACAGACAACGCTGTCCGAATGTACTCTGGCGAGGTCAACAATACCGGCGGCGAGCGTTTCCTTGATCGGGGCAGCATTGGAATTTCTCCGGTAGCCTCGCTTGTGCAGTCCGATTCCGGTGGTATCCAGATAAATCGTGGCAATGTTCTTGCGAATGGTAAACTGGATTGGGTGAGCCGCACCGGATTCTGTAAACCAATTGGTGTGGTATACCGATTTCAGCCGTTCCACAGCTGCCTTTTTGATGATAGACTGGCAGTCCGGCACACTGTGCAGCTTGGAGTCCAGAGCATGTCCTTTTACCGGAAAAGCATCGTCCTTACCGATCCATTGTTCCAGCGGCAGGGAACGGACACCCTGAAACAATTCTTCAAAGTTGTACGCCTTGAACTGTCCCAGCTGAATCAGAACACGTTCTGCCGTAGACAGCAGAGATTTGCCTTGGCAATGGTTTCGGCATTGCCGCGGAACAGAACACGACCGTCCTGAGCTGCAATGTCAGTGCCGCCGATTTTGGAAATTTCGAACCGCAGCGTGCGTTCCAGCCCAAAATGGCAGGGGCAGCAAAGCAGGTAAGATGATTGTTGCATCATAAAAATACTCCTTCACAATAACACCGCACAAAACAGCTGGTTCTGTGCGGTGTATGAAATTTAAAAATGGTTCTTATTGAGCCGGTGCCTGTGTGGCAGCTGCTTCTGTTGCGGCAGCATTACTATTGTTTTCTGCCGGATGCTGGGTTTCACTATGCTGTTCTCCCGCAGCAGTGGTTGCCGATGTGGAACCGCTGTTTTCATTGGTAGCCTTTGTCGTTTTGCTGCCGTACTTTGTGCACTCATCACAAACCGGAGCATTGCTGGACTTCCAGTAGCCGGTAGTGGTGGCGGTGCAGTTCGGACCAGCGATCTTGCCGCTCTTGGCACAAACCTTACCTTCACTATGCTGCTGTCTTCAGGATATTCCGCACCGGTGTCCATCTGGTCGGCATATTCACCGATGATGTTCTGCCAGATCTGTGCAGACTTGATATGGTGGTCTTTCAGTTCTGCACGTTCCTTGTAGCCGAGCCATACGCCGCTGACGAAATCTTCTGTCAGTCCCACAAAGGTCAGGTCGTTCCAGTCCTGTGTAGTACCCGTCTTACCGGCAACATGCTTGTGTTCCAGCTTTGCCTTCTGACCAGTACCATTGTTGACAACATCCTGCAGCAGCTTGTTCATGACATACGCAGTTTCGCTGCTGACAGCTTCTTCCGGACTGCCGTCATTTTCATAAATGAGGTCGCCGGCACCTTGTACCACTTTGCTGACAAGGTGAGCCTGATACTGTGTACCGCCGTTGCCATAGGGAACATAGCCATTGACCAGATTTTCCAGTGTAACACCATATGTCAACGCACCAACTGTCAGCGGAGAGTATGCCATATCGGTGTGTCCGTCGCCGGAATCCTTGCACAGATCCAGACGCATTTTGGAGGTGGCAAAGTCGAAAACGCTCTGCGGTGTCAGAGCCTGACAAAGTTGAGCCGGTACAGTGTTGTAGGATTTTTCCAGTGCCTCATATATCTTCAGTTCCTTGTGGCTGATAGACATGGCAGAACTGTCCTCGCTGTAGTTGGTCGGCCATGCCTTGCCCTCAACTTCGATCGGCTCGTCCTTGTAAATAGAGCCCCAGTGAATCAGGTCGCTTTCCAAAGCCAGTCCGTAGGTAGTCAGCGGCTTAATGGTAGAACCAGGCTGCCGCTGTTCCATGGTGGCGTAGTTGAAGCACAGGGATTCTGTCTTTTCGCCGACTGCACCGACCATTGCCTGAATCTCGCCCTTATAGTTCATTGCAATAAAAGCAGACTCCGGATAAACGATTTCGCTGGAGGAATATTCGCCGTCGCCGTCCTGATCCTGCCACTGGGCAACGCGGTCTTTTTCCACCAGATTGTTTAGATCCTTGTACTTCTCCTCCACATAAGCCTGCATATCCTGATTGACCGTGGTATAGATCTGATACCGCCGCGGTTGATACGGGAGATGGCTTGCTGTGTAGTCAGATTGAACTTGTCCTTGAGGTAATCTGCCACTTCATACAGAGCCGCGTCTACGATCCAGGAGGTGGGCTTGTTGGGATCGGTGTCTTCTTCCTTTTGTGCATCAGGGTGAGCCGCCTTGTACTCGTCGGAGTCTGTGAAGATCAGCTTCTCATGCAGAGCCGACTGATACTCGTCATAAGTGAGAGCACCGTTGTTGTACATCTGCCAGAGAACATATTCCTGCCGCTTTTTGTTCTTTTTTTTGCCGGTATTGACCCATTCTCCGGTGGTATCATCTTTATATCCGGCAAAGGGGTTCAGTGTTTCCGGACTTTTCGGAATTGCTGCCAGACAAGCCGCTTCTGCTACGTCCAGATCTTTGGCACTTTTTCCGAAATATTTCTGTGCGGCATGTTCGATTCCGTTGGAGGTGCCGCCGAAACCGATGTAGTTCATGTAGGTTTCCAGAATCTTATCTTTGGAGTAAGCACGTTCCAGTTCCATGGCACGGAAAATTTCACGGATCTTACGGGAAGGGGACTGCTCGCTGTCACCGGTGATATTTTTGATCAGCTGCTGCGTAATGGTCGAACCACCCTGATTGGTATCATAGATGTGTACGAACATGTTGACAAAGGCCGAAACGGTACGCTTATAGTCCACGCCGTCATGGGTATAGAAACGTTCATCTTCTGCACAGACAAAAGCGTCCCGCGTATGCTGAGGAATCTCGTCGATGTTAACGGGAATACGCTGGGATTCGTTGGTGACCTCATAGATGTTCACCCATTCGCCGCTGCTGTCCTGAGCATAGATGTTGGTATTGTAGGAAAGTTCCATTTCTTCAATGGTAACATTGGACACATCGTCCCGAAAGTTCATGACATAGACGACCAGTGCCGTTGCCACAATGGTGCAGGTGATGATCAGAATCATGAACATCGCCGCAAGTGTGGAACCCAGAATAGAAAGCGTTTGCCGCAGAACGAGGACCCATTTGGGCTTGGCAGCGGCTTCTTCCAGTTCCGGACTGTGATAGGGATATTCCGGTGTACCGGTCGGTCCGTAATATTTCCGCATCGGAATGCCTGTCCCGCTTTTTTTGGCTCGCTTTCGGTTGTCAGCGGGGGGAGAACTGTTTCGTCTTTTGTTGTTATCCATAGTATTGATTCCTTCCAAAAGCCCGCTGTGCGGCAGAATACACACAGGGGAATCTGTTGTTGTTTTGCAGGAGCAGTACCACACAAAATAAATTTGTACGTAAGGCGTATCGGCAGCATTGTCCGAGATGCACACTGCCGGAATGTATACCATATTATTATAGCATATTTTACGGGCAATGTTAAGAGGTACGGCGGATTTTCTTTGAAAAATATGCAGATTGTATAAACTTCGGAATTTTGGAAAGAATACTTTTGGTATATATTCAGGCAAATTCGCAGAAAAATCTGGTTTTGTTCTGCAATGTGAAAACAGAAAGGCGGACGAGAAAAATGGAAAAACGAAATGCAGTGTGGATTCTGCTGACGGCTCTCACCATATCGCTGGTGATCGTAGGCGGCTCGCTGTCCCTATCTTTGCGGCAGGAAAAAAGTGCGGCACAGGGGACAACCTATTCCGAAGCAGCAACAGAAGCAGGCTATACCATGCGTATCACAGACGGCAGGTGGGACTGTTTCGGGAGGGCAGCAGTGTGCCGTATCAGAAACTGCAAGTTCCGCTGAATCTGCTGTCCGACTATGACCGGCACGCATTGGAGCAGGGAATTACTGTGTCCGATGAAGCAGCCTTGCAGCGGCTGATCGAGGATTATTTTTCGTAGGGAAGAATGATCGGAACCGGCTGATCGATCGTCATAGAATCCGGCGTGACAACGCAGTCCATTGCCAGAATTTGTACGCCGGAATCTACAGCATGCCGGAGAGCTTTTCCAAATGCCGGATCCATACTGTCATTGGGGCGGAACTGTTCAGCACCTTTCAGCTGAACCACGAACAGCAGGTATGCTTCATAACCTTTCTGCCGGCAGGCAGCCAGCTCCAGCAAGTGCTTGGTACCTCGTTCTGTCGGGGCATCAGGAAAGGAAACGACACCATTTTGTTCCAGTGTCACCCCCTTGACTTCCAGAAACGCGGTAGTTTCTCCGTGGGTAATGCGGAAGTCAAAGCGGGAATTCCCATACGTCACTTCCCGCCGGATTTCAGCTGCCGGAGGAAAGAGTGCCCCTGTGTGCAGCCATTCCTCCGCCGCGGCGTTGGGAGCCTGTGCATCGATGTTGATCAGCAATGCCGTGGAATCCGGCAGCACCTTTTCCACGGCAATCAAATCGTATTTGGTTTTGCGGCTGGGGTTCTTGCCGGCAGCCAGATACACTGTGCAGCCGGCAATCAGCAACTCCCGACAGCGACCAGTGTTTTTGACATGTACCCGTTCGGTCTGCCCGTTGACCAGTACTATTGCAATGAATCGGTTCGGGCGTTCCAGAAAAACGGCAGGGATCACTTCTTGGTATCGCATAGCAACTCCTTAGGAAAGCGGAATTTGTACCATAACTTCGCAGCCGGTATCTTCCGATAGTGTCAGTGTACCGTGATAGCTGTTGGCGATCTGTGCGGCAGTATCCAACGGTACAGGCTGGACAGATGCGGAGCCTTTAGGATTCTGCACACGGAAGCAGAAATTGCCGTTCTCCTCCCAGAGGTGGCAGGTAATGCTTCGCTCTGTCTCTGAAACAGTTTGCACCAGCTGTTCTGCACGCTGCAATGGATTCATCAAAAGACTGCACAGATCCAATTTGGAAAAGGGCAGTGTTTCCGGCAAGTCGCATTCTACAGGAAATGCAATTTGTTTTGCCGCACATTTCGCAGCAGTCTGATGCAGGATCACATTGATGATCTCGTTATCACAATATTGCAGCTGCAATTCCGGATTCTGAAAGTTCTCCTCCAATTCGGCGGCAAACTGTTTTGCATCGTCGATTGCATTGGAGGTGACCAATCCGAAAAAGACCTGCATCTGGTTGTTAAAATCGTGACGCAGCTTCGCTGTTTCCCGCGAAACTTCTGCTGCCTGTTCCTGAAATTGCAGGGAAAGGGTTTCGTATTTTTCAAAAAATTGCAGCTTTCTGGCGAACCGTTCCTCGTTCTGTAATCTCTGTATGAACCGAAACAGAAAGACGCTGGAGATCATATCAAGGAGAAATGTGATTCCCACCATAAGCAGAATCAACGGAGAGGACGTGAGAACTTTATGCTGCTGAATAATGATGGTAAATGTAGCAATGATAGCGGCTTGTGCAATCGGAAAAATCAAAAGGATCAGATTTTGCTTTGTGCTTTCAAAAGTGAGATGCAGCCGCCTTTTTTGAAGAACTTTCCGAAAGAAGAATAGAAACGTGAAATAAATAACCGGCGTGGGAATATACCCCAAAAAGGAATACCAGTGGCTCCAACGCTCATTACTCAAAATCAAAGAACAAAAATCGGTCTTGGCGATAAAGTCGAAAGTAGTGAGAAGAATGACACTGATAATATCGGAAAAAGCCATTGCAATGCTGCAGATGATGCTGTGAAATATCCGCTTGAACAGGGACTGCTTTCGATAGGCAAAGATGTAGTAGAGGTAGATTGCCGTCCAAAAGAGCAGGGAGTACAGCGACCGGGTCTTTTCCAGAATCAGATATTTCACATCGCCATACATGCCGTAAGAAACTGCGAAAAAACAGATCGTCAAAAATGCAGCATAGCCAAGCAGCAGGAGATTTGCCCGTTTGTTCGTCTTTTGGAACGCGACTTTGGCATAGGAAGCAGTAAGCCAGATCACTGCCAAAGCAGACAGCGTCAGATTCACCATTGCCAGATAGATTCAGTTACGGACATACCACAGCCTCCTCCTCTGCAATTTTTTCTGTGTTGTTCTCTGCCGGCAGATTTAGCTGAATGGTGACTGTGAAAACTGGTCATCATAGCTGGCAACAGCCGTTCCGCCATAAGTGTTGGCGATATGCTCCATAATTTCAATACCAATCCGTGTTTTTCCTTGTCCGCTTTTGTAGTCTGCACTTTTCCGTTTTGGGTCTGGATCCGGTGATTTTTCCGGTTGCAGATTCGTAGGAATACCATTTCTCCGTCCTGCCAGATAGTGCAGGAAATTTCTCGTTCTGCCTCCGGAACAGCTTCCGATGCCTGAATGGCGTTTTGCAGCGGATTGATAAGCAGGCTGCACAGATCAACCTTGCGGATTCCGATGTTCTCCGCAAGAGCACAGTCCGTTTTAAATGCAATGTGCTCTTTTGCACAGGTTTCTGCGGTTTGCTGTAAAATCACATTGGCGACAGTGTTTTCACAGAAATACAGCCGCTGCTTCTGCTGCCGGAACTTGCTCTGCAATTCCTCTGCCAGCTGCATGGCATCTTCCACATGGTCAGTCTGCATCAATCCGGAAAAGACCTGCATCTGGTTGTGGAAATCCCGTTTCAGATTTTCCTGTTCGTGAGAAGCCTGTGCGATCTGTTCCTGATATTTTGCCGACAGTGTTTCGTATTCTTCATAAAAACGGACTTTCTGCTTTTCCTGTTCTTTGATGTGCATTCTCTTCATCAGATGCAGCAGCATGATGTTGGAAACAACATTCAGCAGAATCGTAACGATCAGCACCGCCAGAATCTTCGGAGAGGTGCTGATCGTGCCGAATTGCTGTAAAATTGCGATCAGGGTGTAAATGGCAAAAAACTGTGTCACCGGAAAAATCAGCAGCCAGAACATCTTGGCTGAATACAGCTGTGAACGGATCTTGAGAAACAGATTTCGGAACACAAATGCCAGACCAGCCATAATTAACAGTTCCGGCAGTATGAGAAATGTGCGGTACCAGAGATGCCAGTCTTCATAGTTGGAAACAATGCTGTAGACATTGGTTCCGGCAAGATTGTCTATGGCAGCCATGGCGATGATCTGTATGGTATCTCCCAGAAAGATGAATAAAAATGACATCGTCGTGAGAAAAAAACGAGTCTGGAGTTTTTCTTGGGGAAATCCTGTCAGAAAAAACAAGAGAAAGATGCACCAGTGCAGAGCAGTGAACCCGTTGCGGTGTGTCTGAATGATCCAACAGGAAGCATCTCCGTACAAAACCCATGGGATAATTGCGAAGATCAGATCGATCAGAAGGATGATCAAACCAGTCGCCAATGCCCAGCCTTTTCGGGGCTTTCCCACACAGATGTGGCTATACAGCAGCAAAAAGCCATATAGCAGCAGATTCGACACCGTAAAATTCATGGTGTAAAAAAAGTTATCCATTTTCTATAGGACTCCCTTGTGTATGTTTTACGATTGATACAGTTCGCTTTTACGTTGCACCAACTCTGCCCGATTTTCTGCAACAGAGCGATGCCCATATGCACTGATCGGAATGATCTCCTCCTGAATATGCACTTCCTTGGTGTCGATTCGCTGTACATAGTGCAGATTGATAGCATAACTTTTATAGCACTGATAAAAGTACTGCGGCAGACTCTCCATGAGCTTGGAAAGCTGGTAGTAGCCCTCATAGGAACCGTGAAGGGTGTGTGCTGTGACGCAGCGTCTGTCGCTGGAAAAATACAGCACTTCCGGCAGAGAGAGGTAGACCACCTGCCCCTTTTTCGGTTTGAAAGGGAACAGATCCTGACTGTCCGCCGATGCTGCCCGAATTTTTTGCAGATAATCCTGCACCGCCTTCCGGTCAAAGGGCTTTGGCAGATAGCCGAACGGGTTTACTGTTTTGCTCATAAAAATCTGCTGCAAATATTCCCTGGGGTGTCCTGTCACATAGATAAACTTCGTTTGCGAATGGGATTGTGCAATTTTTTCTGCAAAATCGATGCCGCTGCTGGTGCTTCCCTGAAAGCAGATGTCCATAAATACAGCGTCAATATGTGCATGCTGCGAAAAATAAAATTGCAGGGCATGCCAGTCCTGAAAAAAATCCACAACCAGATCGTCACCAGATTGCTCTAAGAGTTCTTTTAATTGCAGTCCGATGCGTTCCTCATCATCAAAAATCACAATTCTTAACATTTTCCAATCCCTCATAACTCAAAGTATGTTCACAAGCATTTTATGGGAACACGCTTGTGCATTTCACGTAGTTCTTTGTGGTATAATTTTAGTATAGCATAAATACTACGTTAAAAAAAGCATATCCTACGATGAAATTGTTTTGAAAATGTGTATGCAGGAGATTTTCCACAAGAGGAAGTACAAAATTATGACAAAAGCAAGCCCGTTTTTGTCATTTTATATTGTCATGATTTGCGTGACATGGTATAATAAATATTCCGGAAAAATCGATAGAAATTGGAAATGTCAAGCGTATTCGGTGTGATATTGCAGAAAAAAGAGGCCGCAGAAATTTTCTGTGACCTCTTTTGCTTTTATGTGTTTATTTCTTAGGAATGAATTTCTTTGACATAATCTACAAGATTTCCGATGCAAGCTTCAAATTCCACACCATACCACGGTGCTTCTTCGCGGGGAAGTGTCCGCAGATCCGGCAAGGTTGCCTGAATGGTGTCGGCTGTAAAGTTGACCGCAATGGAAAGAGCCTGTTCGATCGATGCCCCGCGGACCAGAGCACCGGAGAGTACGCTGGCAAAAATATCACCGGTGCCATGCATTGGTTCGGGAACATGTTCCCGATAGGCGGCGTAGTAGCTGCCGGTGGTACTGTCGTAGGCAATGGCACCGTGCTGGTCGCCGTTTCGGATACCGGTAATGACGGCGATGGGACAGCCGATCTCTGTCAACTGTTTCAGATATGTTTTCACAGTTTCCAGCGGACACTGTTCCGCATAGGGAATGCCCAGCAGCAGGGAAACTTCTGTCATGTTCGGGGCGATAACATCGGCTTTTCCGCAGAGCTTTCGCATTTCCACTGCAAAATCCGGTGTGAAGCCGGCGTACATGCTGCCGGCATCGCCCATGACAGGATCAACCACAATGACCGTATCTTCGCTGCGAAACGCATCGAAAAAGTCTGCCATGATCTGTACCTGTTCTCTGGACCCCAGATAGCCGGTGTAAATGCCGTCGAAATGCAGCTGTAATGTTTTCCAGTGTGCCGCGATCTGCGGAATGTCCGCCGTCAGATCCCGAAAAGTATATCCGGTGAATCCGCCGGTGTGTGTTGACAGAACGGCGGTAGGGATCACGCAGTTTCCACGCCCATAGCAGAGATCAAAGGCAGGGCAACGGTGGAGGAACATTTTCCGAAGCAGGAAACGTCCTGAATGGTGACGATTCGTTTCAGCATGGTTTTCGCTCCTTACATTTCAGCTTTTGCGGGAATTTCGTTGTTGTCCTGTACATGCTGCTTGATTGCAGCGAAGCTTTCCGAACTGATGACATGTTCCATGCGGCAGGCATCTTCCGCAGCTGTTTTCGGATCTACCCCGAGAGCCACCAGCCAGTTAGAAAGCAGCGTGTGCCGTTCATAGATCGTTTCAGCAATTTTTCTGCCGGATTCCGTCAGTGTGATCTCGTTGTTTTCATTGACGCAGATGTATCCGTTTTCCCGCAGATTTTTCATGGCAACGCTGACACTGGGCTTGGAAAATGCCAGTTCGTTGGCAATGTCAATGGCATGTACTGTGCCGCGGCGGTTGTATAAGATCAGAATGGTTTCCAGATAATCTTCTGCAGATTTTTGAATTTTCAAGTGATTTCCCTCCGTTGAGCAGATTGTACGAAAGCGTGTTCACATAAAAGCAGGACAGTTTATGTGAGCACGCTATACTATTATATAAGTGGTTCTTTGTTCCATTCGCGTGAGAGATGTGAAAACGTGAAAGAAACGCCTCCGCATCAGAATTTACGGCAATACCGCACAAAGATTGTGCGACAGATGCGTCGTCAAATTTTTCGTCAGATGAAACAAAAAGCGGAGTGAATACTGGATGTATTCACGAGCATTTTTGTGAAATATGACGGGAAATTTGCAAG
>ENA-OQDW01000909-OQDW01000909.1-human-gut-metagenome-genome-assembly--contig:-NODE-909-length-11588-cov-2.767036_pt1 | contig 11588 bp, 14 predicted proteins | sample MGYA00242784_ERZ504613 | MGnify/ENA primary metagenome ERZ504613 (study PRJEB26092, sample SAMD00036330) | human gut metagenome | host: Homo sapiens | study: EMG produced TPA metagenomics assembly of... | reverse complement strand
TTCTGACATTTTCATTCTTACACGAATCGCCTCGTCCCTCGTATCTTTTTCCCGATAGAAAAGCAGATAGTTCTTCTCGCTCTCCACAAACCAGATATCACGCAATGCAAGTTTTACACTCTGACGCCCTGTCTGCAGTTCTATTTGGGGAACTTTCTTTCCTGCCTTTTTCTGCAGTTCCAGCAACTGCGGCTCCAGTTCCTCATCCAGATGTGCCTTGCGGATAAAAAAGAATGGATGATACACCAATGACTGAAACACCAGATCATCCTTATTCGATACAAACACAATACAACATTCTCTGTTCCACTTTTTCAGATTACGATGCAACCTCAAATCCATTCACTTCCGGCATATCGATATCAATAAAAAAAACAGAAATCTCATCAAAGATTTTTGATTCCTTCCAGCATCTCCTTCGCAGATACGTAGCACTCCATTTTCACTGCAATCTTATGTTTCTGACATAAACCTCGAATTCTGATTTCCAGTTTATTTAAAAACACTTTATCATCATCGCATAAAATTAAATTCATTATTTTCCCCCATACTCTTCTTATCGAAGATTCTACTTCTCAACAGCATACCAAATTTTTTCTTTTACCTCAAGCAATCTGGGATAACCCGCAGTATTTGGGATAAGCCGCAACGTAAAACAGCACCCGAATCATTTTGACTGATGCAGATGCTGAAATGTATGGATTCTTTCTCGAATTATGATTCCAAGAACAGCTCAATATTTTGAGTTGACTTATTTCATTCTAAATGATATTATACTAAAAGAAGCGGTTTTGTACCACTTGGCTGTTTTCAGTCTTGAGTGGGTTACTCGCTTCTTTTTTTATATCTACAATATCATATAAGTACAATTTTCCATTCGATGCGCAGTTAATTACCAGACATGCTGTATAAACGTTATATTCTTCCGTTTTATTTTTATTGTTATACAATGGTAATGCAAATCTTGTATGATAATAATACCAACCTTTCTGTGCATCCTGTGAATGTTTTTCTTTTCGATTCTCACAGAATACCTTTTGTGCTGCAATCTCAATCATTTCCATTATCCCCTGTGCCGCATTAGCTTTTGCTTTGGCTCTGGCACCTTTGGATTTTCTTGTATACAAAGAGCCGCTATATTCATCTGGAAATTTTTTCCCAATATAAACGACTTCTCTTGTTTCGGCTATTTCCACAATTTCTCCCACATACTTTCCAAATATTGTTCCACTAATTCCCATTCAATGTTCTGTTTATTAAAAAATAGAATTTCTGGAATCAGTACGATCTTATTCCCCTCGCTGTCCTTTACAATTTCAAGTTTTGCCATTCAATACCTCTCTTTTGAAAATATTGCTACTATCATACCATGAAATACACCTGGCTGCATTCCAAAAATCTCCGGCAAAATTTGGTGAAAACTCATGAAATTTTTCTTTACATAATTGTTCCCCAAAAAAGAGACTCCCGTTTTCAGGAATCTCTTTCTTCTTAAATAGAATTGCTGTATGTTACGCCACGACATCCTCAAATTGCGAATTGTAAAGGTTTGCATAGAACCCATTCTTCGCAAGCAGCTCTTCATGGTTGCCCTGCTCGATGATATCTCCGTCCTTCATGACAAGAATCAGATCCGCATCGCGAATCGTAGACAGCCGGTGGGCGATGACGAAGCTTGTTCTGCCCTTCATCAGGTTATCCATGGCTTTCTGGATCTCGATTTCGGTTCTGGTGTCGACGGATGAGGTTGCCTCGTCGAGGATCAGAATCTTGTTGTCAGCAAGGATTGCGCGTGCAATCGTCAGCAGCTGTTTCTGTCCCTGCGACACATTGCTGGCATCTTCATTCAGTTCCATCTGATAGCCGCCCGGCAGGGTCTGGATGAAGTGGTGGGCTCTTGCGGCTTTTGCTGCTGCGATGACTTCCTCATCTGTCGCATCGAGCCGGCCGTAGCGGATATTTTCCATGATGGTTCCCTTAAACAGCCACGTATCCTGCAGGACCATACCGAAGGCATCGCGCAGCTCTCTGCGGTTGAAGTCTTTGATGTTGTGGTCGTTCAGCAGAATGGCTCCGCTGTTGACATCGTAGAAGCGCATCAGCAGTTTGACCATCGTCGTCTTTCCGGCTCCGGTCGGGCCGACGATCGCGGTTTTCTGGCCCGGTTTTACTTTGGCGCTGAAATCGTTGATGATGATCTGCTCCGGGTTGTAGCCGAAATGTACGTGGTCGAAGGTGACTTCTCCTGTCACAGTCTCGATTGCTGCCGGATTCTCGACAATCTGGTCTTCCTCTTCCTCGTTCAGGAATTCAAAGACACGCTCGGATGCCGCCGACATCGACTGTACCATGTTGATAACCTGCGCAATCTGCTGGATCGGCTGGGTAAAGTTTTTCACATACTGGATAAATGCCTGGATATCACCGATCGTGATCACGTTTTTGATCGCCAGAAGTCCGCCGGTCAATGCCACGCAGGCGTAGCCTAAATTTCCGACAAACATCATAATCGGCTGCATCATGCCGGATAAAAACTGGGATTTCCATGCGGAATCGTAAAGAATATTGTTGGTTTTTTCAAACTCTTCGATCGTATCCTTCTCGCGGTTGAATGCCTTGATGACGAGATGGCCGCCGTAAACCTCCTCAACCTGACCGTTGATGTGGCCTAAGTATTCCTGCTGGGCACGGAAGAATTTCTGTGATTTCTTTGTCACGAGTCCGATGAGTCCCATTGAAATCGGCAGGATCACAAGCGCGATCAGCGTCATCAATGGGGAGATACTCAGCATCATGATCAGAACACCGATGAGCGTTGCCACCGAGGTGATGATCGTCGTGATACTCTGGTTCAGTCCCTGGCCAAGCGTATCGACATCGTTTGTGATGCGTGAGAGCACTTCACCGTACGTGCGGCTCTCAAAATATTTCATCGGCATACGGTTGATCTTCTCTGAAATCTCTTTTCGAAGCTGATAGCACACCTTCTGCGTCACGCCCGTCATGATCCATCCCTGGATGAAGCTGAACAGGGCGCTCATCAGATACAGGCCAAGTACAAACAGCAGAATCGTTCCGATTCTTGCAAAATCAATGCTTCCTGTGCCCCGGATCTTTTCCATCAGTCCCTCGGACAGTGCGGTCGTAGCTTTTCCGAGAATCTTTGGTCCGGCAACGTTGAACACCGTTGAGCATGCGGCACAGATCATAACAATAAAAATCGCAATTTTATATTTTCCGATGTACTGGGCGAGCTGTTTGATCGATTTTTTCAGATCTTTCGGCTTCTCGCCCGGCTGCATGCCGCGGCCCATCCGTCCCATCGGTCCTCTTTTGCGCGGCTGCTGGTTCATTTCATTACTCATGGTCAGCCACCTCACTTTCCTTCAGTCCAAGCTCTTTCTCTGACAGCTGGGATTTCGCAATCTCCTGATAAACCTCGCAGCTTCTCAGCAGTTCCTCATGCGTACCTTTTCCGACTACTTTTCCGTCATCGAGCACCAGAATCTGCTCCGCATGGAGAATCGTGCTGATCCGCTGTGCCACGATGATCACGGTGCTGTCTTTGACATTCTCCGCCAGTGCTTTTCGAAGCGCCGCATCCGTTTTCAGGTCAAGTGCAGAAAAACTGTCGTCGAAAATAAAGATTTTCGGGTCTTTTGCAATCGCACGCGCAATCGCCAGACGCTGTTTCTGTCCGCCGGATACGTTCGTTCCGCCCTGTGCAATCGCGGTTTCGTATTTGTCATCTTTTGCCTCGATAAACTCGGTTGCCTGCGCAATTGCGGCTGCCTTTTCGATCTCCGCATCCGTCGCATCGTCTTTTCCGAAGCGCAGGTTGGATGCGATCGTTCCCGAGAACAGCACACCTTTCTGCGGCACGAAACCGATCTCATCGCGCAGATCCTTCATCGTAATGTTTCGAATATCTTTTCCGTCGAGCGTAATCTTTCCGCCCGTCACATCATAGAGACGTGGGATCAGGTTGACCAGCGTCGATTTACCGCAGCCGGTGCTTCCGATGATCGCCGTCGTCTTGCCAGGCTCGGCAACAAAGTCGATGTCATGCAGCACATCCTCCTCGGCGCCGGATAACGGAAGTTGACGTGATCGAAGCGGACAACTCCGTTATGAACCTCCAGCTGCTCCGGATTTTTGACATCCTGAATGGAGGATTCTGTCTGAATGACTTCATCGATACGGCCGGCGGCAACAGCGGCACGCGGCAGCATGATTGACATCATTGTCAGCATCAGGAAAGACATGACGATCATCATGGCGTAGGTAATAAATGCAGTCATTGCACCGACCTGCATCGTGCCGGCATCGATTTTATGTGCACCGAACCATACGATTCCGACGGTCAGCACGTTCATAATCATCATCATACCAGGCATCATAAAGGTCATAACGCGGTTGGTGAACAGGGTTGTTTTGGTCAGTTCCTTATTCGCACCGTTGAAGCGCTCTTCCTCTTTGTCCTCTCTTCCGAACGCACGGATGACAGAGAGTCCGGTCAGGATTTCACGCGATACGAGGTTGATGTTGTCAACCAGTTTCTGCATCAGCTTAAATTTCGGCATCGCAAGGGAGACAAGCAGCATCACGTATCCGAGAATGACGATGATCGCAAGAACAATGATCCATTCCATACCGGCTCCCGTTTTCATGACTTTCAGCACACCGCCGATGCCAAGGATCGGAGCGTAGGCAACCATTCGCAGCACCATGACGGAGACCATCTGGATCTGCTGGATATCGTTCGTGCTTCGGGTAATCAGCGATGCGGTGGAGAACTGATCCATCTCCGCATTGGAGAATCCGACAACCCGTTTGAATACTTTTTCGCGCAGATCGCGGCCGATTCCGGCGCCGACGCGGGAGGCAAACAGTCCGACGAGAACAGTTACCACACCCATCAGGAGTGCCATGCCGACCATCTTGAGGCCTGCAGTCAGAAGGTACGTTTTCTGAATCTGGTCTACATCGAGACCCGCCGCTTTGTCTGCGGAAACTGCATACGCAATGCCCATCGATTTTACCAGGGAGCTTCCCATCGTATCAAGCGTTTTTTCCATGCTGTCGCGCATCGAGAGCACGGTGTCTTTATCCATCTGTCCGCTCTCGAGCATCGCTGCAAAGATTGGACGGACATCCACACAGGTGACTTCGACTTTGTTTCCATCGTCATCCTCTTTTTCCTGCTGGAAGCTCTTCAGCTCCACATGCATCATCTCGCCGATCTGCTCAATCGTCATGTTTTCAAACACCGACGCATCCTGACCGGTCTGCTGTGCCATGAGTTGTTTAAAGGTATCCTCCTCCATCGCACCCATCTGGTAATTCATCAGCAGTGCAACGGTCAGTGTATCGTCTGTTTCATCAAGTTCTTTTTCAGAAGCTTTGTTCCGTTCATAATAGCCGTCCTTTTTCGTATAGAGCTTTCCCATAAATCCACCTCATCATCCGTCATGATAAACTCGGCCGTCTGAAATTCTTCCTCGGTGATCCGTTTCGGCGTAACGTGCTCGACGCCGCTGTTCTGAATGCCCACATCGATGATGTCGGATGTATACGACGGGAGCGACAGGTCGCACCACGCCTGGACAAACAAAAGCATAAGAATCACGAGAATCGATTTCCAGTACGGGAGCATATTCTTGAAAATCTTACTCATTTTTTCCCCTTTCTGTCTTTTTTTGTGTACCAGCTTGCCGGCACACTAATTCTGTCGTTTTCGGGTGTCAATTTCTTTTTCTGCGATCTCATAGATACGATCCAGATAATCAACCAGCTGATCTATATCCTCTTCCTTTAACTGTGACATCACAGAGCAGCCAAAGTCCTGCATTCTGTCCCGTACCTCTTCCCCCTTTTTCCAGCCCTTCTCTGTCAGACTGATATACGTATTTCTGCGGTCTTTTTTGTCAACGCTCCGCTCTACATATCCTTTTTCTTCCAGTCCGCGCAGTGTGCGCGACACAGCCGGCGGAAGTGTTTTGGTCTTCGCCGCCAGCTCTGAGCTTGTAATTTTCCGTTTTCTCCCATTTGCAAAATCGCACCCATAACGGAAAATTCGGAACTGCTGAGTCCCGGAACCAGGTCTGATACGTTCAGTTTTTTAAACTGGTGCACCGCACGAAACAGTTTTTCAAATGCATCCTTCATATTATCCCCCTCCTTTTTGCGCAAATACTTAACAGTGTTATTTATTTACGCGTGTTAAATAATAACACCGGCAAATTTCCATGTCAAGAAATTTGCCAGTGTTTATGTTTTTTTTAGAATTTACGCTACTCAAATAGAATTTGACAAACGCTGCCATTTTGTTTAGATTAGAAGCAAATACGAAAGGACACCTTCATTCCCATGCCAGGTTTATCTTACATCTCACCGCAGCCCAAATGCTGTTAAAGCACCTCCCGTCCCACCCGGATTTTCCATATCCGATTTCATCGGTAAATGATTTCCTAATCGGAAATCTTCTGCCGGATGCGACGCAGCAGAAAGAATCCTCCCATTTCCGCGACCCGCTTTACCGCGAAAAAATGATGGTATTCCCGGATCTTACACGGTTTACAGCGAAATACCGTTCACTTCTGCCAGATTCGAGCGCACTGGGATATTATTTTCATCTTTATATTGACCGGAAATTTTTTAAGGATTTCATTCCGCAGATTGTGGAATTTTATAATGCGGATGGAGAAATTACAGATATGAGAGATGAGATTGCAACGGTTTATATCAAAAAATCGCGGACATCCATTCCTTTTTCCAGATATCTCACGGAGGAGTATTATTACGGGGACTATACACGAATGAATACATATCTTGTCAACCGCTATTGCATCCCGCTCGATCTCAATCCTAACGTCACGAACCCTGGAATCGCAGAAATTCCGTATGAGAACGTCCAACAGGTACTTGACCTCCTCCATCACTTCCTCTCCGTCCCGCCGGAAGCCGCGCAGGATCTGAAGGTCTTTCCGCTTGAAGAACTGCTTGCGGCACTGGAACAATATGTAGAAGAGTTTTTGGCTGTGCCGAATAAGTATATTTCATAATTCTCCATTCAAAAAGGAGCAGAACCCACACCAGATTCCGCTCCTTTTTCAGAATGTAATTTTTCCGTTTCCTCTTACACTACATCTTGAACGATCCATTCTCTGTCATCCGTATCCATTTGTTTTTTTCTTCGATATTCCGTTGGTGTCCTCCCATAATATTTCTTAAATGTTTTGCAAAATAATCCATATTTTCAAATCCCGTCTCGCCGGAAATTACAGTTATCTTTTTCTCCGTCGTGGCCAGAAGCTTTGCAGCCTCCTGCAGACGATACTTCACCAGATAATGCACCGGCGTATCGTGAAGATATCTTCGGAACAGATTCAATGCCGTACTTTTGCTCACCATAGCCTGCCCGGCGATATCCTCCAATGTAAGATTATGTCGGAAATTTTGATGAATATATTGCATCATCAGCTGTGTTCTTCCCTGTGAGGATGCCGTATTTTCTCTTTTTTTCTGCAGCACTTCCGAATCCATGTGCAAATAAAGCAAGTGCCACAATTCCTGCGTCAGAAATAAAGTAACCAGTTCCCGGTCTTTGTCTGATTCCTGCGCTTTGAGAATTTTCTGCATGAGCTCCAGTGCTTCTGCCTGCCATTTTATTTCCCTGCAAAAGACAATGCAGTCCACCTTACACGCCTGTATCGGTGCAATGTATTTTTTGTAAATCAGGCTGTCTGCCGGAGCGAGAAATGTCGGTTTCAGAACGAAATTTGGCACAATCGCATGGCCTTCAGAAAAATAGCGATGCAAAATCTTTGAGTTAATAAAAATGCCCGTTCCCTGTCCCAGTGAAAACTGCTTTTCGCCAACCCAGAAGGTTGCTGTTCCCTCCTGTACAAAAACAAACTCAAACTCCACATGCCAGTGCCATTCTACACAATGAAAATCAAACAACGCAAGATCGTCGTAATACAATTGAAACGGATATTCACTGTTTCCATGCTGTATCGTTTCCATCATGCTTTCATCCGTTTGGATCTTGTTATAAAATGTATTAAATTCCATCTTTCCCCGCCTCCGTTTTTCAGGCACGCCCCTCTCTATTTTACGATATTATACAATAAACAGACGATATATTCCAGTGAAAGCGACACTATTTTACGTTATTATACAAAAAGAATCGTTGTCGCTCCATGGAACACGGTGAACGGCAACGAAACGAAACACTACGGCCGCAAGCAGTTCTGCCATTTTAAAAAACGGAGTATATCATCATGAAAAGAACTACCACAAAACCTTAATTGTCCTGTTATCTTGGATTTATCACGCAGGCAATTTCTGCAAATTTTGCACCTTTACTATTTCTTACCTTTCACAGAACTTACCATATTTCTCTTGGAAAAATTGCGTTTATCTCGACAGTATTCTTTTTCACACAACTTCTTGTCGATTTGTTCTGTGCCAGATATGTCGATAAAATCGGTTATCGCAGGTGTGTCGTTGCTTCTGAGATTCTTTCCGCCTGCGGCCTGATTGGACTTGCCTTTCTGCCCAATATTCTGCCAAATGCCTATGCAGGAATTTTGCTCAGTGCCATGATCTATGCCGCCGGAAGCGGACTGATTGAGGTTCTTGTCAGCCCAATCGTAGAGGCTTGTCCGTTTGACAATAAGGACAGCGTTATGAGTCTGCTTCACTCCTTTTACTGCTGGGGGTCTGTAGGCGTCATCTTACTTTCCACTGCTTTTCTGGCAGTTTTTGGTATGGAACGCTGGCCGATCCTCGCATGTATCTGGGCTGTACTTCCACTGTACAATACGTTTAATTTCCTTTCCTGCCCGATTGAATCACTCACCGGAAGCGAAGAAGGACTTACCATTCGTCAGCTGTGCCGTCTTCCCATTTTCTGGATTTCCCTTGTTCTTATGGTCTGCGCCGGAGCAAGCGAGATTTCGATGGCGCAATGGGCTTCCGCTTATGCCGAGTCTGCATTAGGTCTCTCAAAAAGCATTGGAGACATTGCAGGACCGTGCCTGTTTGCTGTGATGATGGGCATCAGCAGAACCTTCTATGGTAAATACGGGGAAAAAATTGACTTAACAAAATTTATGATCGCATCCGGTACACTTTGCCTGATCTGTTATCTGGCTGCAGCTCTCGCACCATATCCTCTTTTAAATCTTACAGGCTGCGTTGTGTGTGGTTTCTCTGTAGGAATTATGTGGCCGGGAACCATCAGTATTTCATCCTCTAAAATTCCACTCGGCGGAACTGCACTGTTTGCACTTCTCGCCATGGCCGGAGATATGGGCGGTTCCATTGGCCCATTTGTTATTGGATTTGTCACACAAAACACCGGCGACGATCTGAAGGCAGGTATGCTGGCCGGCTGCATTTTCCCTGCTGTACTGATTTTGTCTGTTTTTCTGCTCCGACAAAGGAACGCAGAGCAAAAATAAGCACCGAAGAGATACTGTAACGTGTCTCAGACACAGGAGCCGGACAGTCCGGCTCCTTTTTTTCATGTCTCTGCAATATTTCTCACAACTCCCGAAAACAGAATCGATCCGTCCTGCCCCGTGACAAGAAACAGGAATGGACGATCCAGTACGAAGTCGATTTCGTCGTCCGGTATTTCTGCTGCGGTTTCTGAAACGCCGAGTTCTGTATACGCTGCTCCGGTTACTCCGTTTTCGTTGATTTCAAGCATGGCGGCGTGGTCTGCTTTGCTCAGGTATAAATTCTCTTTGTCCCCTGTTAATGGGCTGAAATCTGCCAGATCCGCATCCAGTGCATCCGTTACACCCAGTGCGCGCACCGTTTCGATCAGGTCTGTTTTCTCCGATACTTTAAATTTAGGAACAGACAGGTTCACCATAGGGGAATACCAGTTATCACTGCTTTCATCCCGCCGTATAACCTTCATCAGATCCGGATCCGATACCAGTTCATTGACATCGGTATTTTCATCCGGAAGCAGGAAATACATGGAGCCGCTGTCCTGAAGGCTAAGGCTGACTGCACGGAAATGTTCGCCCTGGTAGACATCCATCCATTCCGTTTTCTTCATCATGTCCACAGTGGTATCTCCCGCAGCTCCGTGGAAGGTTTCCTTCTCTGTATTTACTTCCCAGAAATTCTCCCGCCACATCGCCTTATAATAGATGGTTGATACCAGTTCAAATTACCGTTTCCGGGGCGATCGCCATATTTTCGGTGTATTTCTTTTAAAAGCCCTCCGGTATTATCATCCGTCCAGGTCCGCAGAGCCTGATTCATCTCTTCCGATCCGGGAGTCCCACGGAAGGTCGATGCATAATACTGTTCCGCCAGCCGCTGCAGCGTTGTGTCATTGTATGTTTCCTCACCATCCAGCCACAGCGAATTTGCCAACACACTGTTCAGCGCGGGCGTGTCTGCATAATTGCTTTCCCAGAGTGAAGAAACATTTTCCCGCAACGTATCCATATCCTGAGCGCCAAGCATGTCGAGAATCTGCTGCCGCGTATTTCCATCCGAAGTTTCCGCCAGCATCGCAAACGCGATATACAGATTGATCGGCGAGCAGACGGTATTTTCATCTTCTGAAACCAGCATTTGTTTCATCAGGTTCTGATAATATGCATCCATTCCCGACTGCAGTTCTGCTGATTTTGCTGTCAACTCCCGGTACGAATCCCACCAGTCCCAGTGTGCATCGCTTTCCATGAATTTCTGTGCATCCATTGTCCGCTCCACAGATGCCGGATAAGCCGCCAGAACCGTCGTTACCCCCGACGGATAACGGACTGCAGAACCCTCCCGACCGTTTCTCCATGTCGCAACCCCCAGCACAGCTCCGCCGATGATCACCGCGCAGGCTGCGGCGGCCGTCCATTTTTTCCATACGCCTCTTCGCGGGTGGCGATCACTCCGTGCTTTTTCCACCATACCAGGCTCCAGATTTCCCAGCACTTCAAACAATTCTTCTTTCTTCATAATTCGAACCCCCTTTCCGTCAAGTGTGTATGCAATTTTCCACGGATCCGGTTTAATGAAACTGAAATATAATTTTCACTTCTTCCCAGCCGCTCCGCGATTTCACCGATACTGTCTACATACCAGTACCGCAGGACAAACATGCATCGTTTCTCCTCCGGCAGCTTCTGCAGAAACTGATTGATCTCCGCGATCAGTTCTTTCATCTCCCACTGCCTCTCGATATCATCTTTTCCCGAAACACATTCTTCCAGCTCGTCCAATACCGCATCCATCTGACTTTCTCCGCGTTTTTTGCGATGCATTTTTCTATACAGATCAAACGAAAGATTTCTCGTTATTTTTCCAAGAAATGTGGATAACAGAGACGGCCGGTGCGGCGGCATAGCGTTCCACGCGTGAAGCCAGGTGTCGTTGACACATTCTTCTGCATCCGCCGGATTCCGCAGAATATTCTGTGCAATGGACGTACAGTATGTACCATATTTCATCGCAGACTCGCTGATCGCTGTTTCGTTCCTGTCCCAGTACATTTGGACAATATGAGTATCCTCCATATGGAAATCCCCCTTTCATCTATCATCACCGCCATTTTGCAG
>ENA-OQDW01000908-OQDW01000908.1-human-gut-metagenome-genome-assembly--contig:-NODE-908-length-11592-cov-1.925251_pt1 | contig 11592 bp, 17 predicted proteins | sample MGYA00242784_ERZ504613 | MGnify/ENA primary metagenome ERZ504613 (study PRJEB26092, sample SAMD00036330) | human gut metagenome | host: Homo sapiens | study: EMG produced TPA metagenomics assembly of... | reverse complement strand
GCCTGGGTTGCTGTCCGGGCGAGGCCGAACCGCCGACCTGGCAGCTCACCATCGAGGGCGTGGAGACCGGCGAGCCCACCGAAGCCGTGTACGAGGCGTACGCCAAGGCCCGCGGCTGATACGCTGCCAGCAAATCCATGAGATAACAACTGAATAACGATTCCTGATGAATGCCGCCATGGCGAGCATCGCGAAGAGCCGCTGTTATACCGCGCTCCTCGCTGAAGCACACATGGCGGCATTTTTCGTTTCCCACGCAATCCACAAATACGGCTATAATCAAGTCGTTTGAACAAGTCTGGAGATTCTTCTATGAACGACCGTTCCCGTATGATGCTGTACGCCCTGACCGCCGTCGCATGCGTGATTTGGATATGGCAGTCTGTCAAAGAGTCGATGAACGACGGCACGATCATCAGCACTTCGAACATCATTTTTCTGGTATGCATTGGCATCGCGGCCATCTACTGCGCGGCCAACGCGCTAATCCTGTGGTGGCGCCAGCCCGGCAAGGATGACGCGGCTGATGACGACGAAACCGACAGCACGGACGCCGAGGCCGAAGCCGAACAAGCCGAAGAAAACGAACACGACGACGTTGCCGACACCGCAGACACCGACACCGCAGACGCCAAAGAAAACCACAACCCACAGCACTAAAGGAACATCATGGATGCAACCACATTGTCAATAACCCTCAGCGCGATATTGGCCGTCATCTGCATACCTTGCGGCCTGTTTCTGGGGCTTGTTCCCATGAAGGCCGACCTGGTGACCGCCAAGCAGTCAAAGGCCTCGCAGATGGTGAGCTTCATCGTTGCCATAGTGTTCATCGGCTTGCTGGTCGCAGGCCATGATCTGGAGACCTGGGCATGGTAATCGGTCTGGTCATCGGCTTCGCCGTTGCCAAGATCCCCGCACTGCACGCCTGGGCTTTGCACAAGTGGCCGTTCTTCGAACCCAAGAAAATGGCTCCCACCCCCAAGCGCGTCAAGAAAGCCAGGAAGAAGTAAGCTCTGGCCTTACCTATTCGCTGAAAGCGGGATATCGACATCGGTATCCCGCTTTTTCATTGGCCGCACATATCCGCTGAGGCACATCGCCGAATCATATTGTCGAAATACACCCCAAGTCGGTAGGCCGTTGTCGAGAACACGCACCCCCGACACGAAAGTGCCCATAGCACACCCTTCCCCACTTCGACCTCGGTCAAAAGAAAAAGCCCGGCGAGCGGCCGGGCTTAAAAGAAGAAGAGAGGAAGAAGATTCATCAAATCATGCTTCGTTGAATAGAGCCAGGAATTTGGCGCGCCACGCATAGCGCGTCGAGACCAGCACCAGACCAACAACGGTTAGCGTGACGCCAATCGGCGCAGCGGCTGGTGAAACGAATAGCAGTACGGCGTAGGCTGCGGCCAACAGGCAGAGCGACAGCAGCAGAACATGATGTGCGCGCATAGCAGTATCTCCATTGACGTTGCGTAGGTATGCATGGACTTACAGTATTTAGTTTAATGATTTAACCATATATCATATTTGTTACCAATGCAAATCGAAAAGGGGCCGGCCTGCCAAATACTGGCAGCCCAGCCCCACTCAGTGCCACACAAAGGCCGAGGCAGAGGCAACAGTCGAAACCGCGATCCCGTCACTTCGACCAGATGAGCACTTCCCCATCGCCATACGCCGCCAATGGGCCTCGAGCCGAGCATGCGCCGCGCGCAGCACCGGTGATATCCCGGTCCACAACAATCGGCGAACCGTCAGGATTCTCGAAATACTCCTCGACAATACGCGGTTGGCCAAGATCAGCAGTGGAGATCACCGGTCCAGTTGCCGACCGAATCGATTCGGGCAACGAAACGGTCATCCATAGCTCATCATCGGTTTCGCGCAATGCCAACGAAGAGCCGTCACCACTCACCACGGCCTCGGCTTCGCCGGAAGCGGCCTTCGCGCCCGAAACATAGGCGTTCGAAGCCAGCAATACCGGCTGCTTCACGCTGCGATACAACTCCTCATCGCCAAGGCCAGCCTCTTCAATCAGCTGTTCATACTCCTCAAGCGAGCGCGGATAGCCGTCAAAGAACGCGGTTCCAGCTTCCGCCATACCGGCCGCACCGGCGCATCCGCGGTACACAACGGTTTGGCGGAATCGTCCACAGCCAAGAACAGGTTGTTGACGTACCGATCATCGCCACCGTAGACGAATGCCTCGCCGGCCACATCGGTGACGTGCGGGAAATGGTATGGCGTGGATCGGTCCAAGACGGCGGTGTGACGAATGCGACCGGCGAACAGATTGTTGACGAACGCCGCGCCTTGCGCATAATCGTCGAAACTGAACTCGGAGGCAAACACGTTGTTCATAAACGTAATCGGCCCGTGGGTCACCTCGGTCATCACATCTCGCGTGTTGCGGTAGAACACGTTCGAATCCACACGGTGCCTGCGCCTGCCAGTCGAGCCACATACCCAGCACCGAATCATGCACCCGGTTGCCGCGCACCACCGTGTCGACGGCTGCGTGCATTTTAATGGCGGCCACTTCCCAGCCGAAGAACTCGCGCTTGGAGCCGATGCGGTATATGTGGTTGCCTTCAATCAGCGAGAAGGCGCAGCCCATATGACCAACCACACCATTCTGGCCGCAGTCGTAGATTACGTTGCCGCGCACCACGTGCCCGCCGACTACGCCTTTCTCCCAGCCGGCATGCAGCGCCTTGTAGACGGCCTCTTTTTGGTATTGGTACCCGGACTTACGATGGGTGCGCGTCGATTCGTTGTCGCCGGTGGAAATCTCCTTGCCCAGCGAGATCGCCGAACATTTCGCGTCATGAATGCGATTGTTTTCGATAACCCACCCGCGGGACCAATGCGGGCCCACCAGCCGACCTGATCGGCAGTCGGCGGCGTGTAAGGGCAGGCCGCCTGCGCCATTTCAAAGCCGGAGACCGTAATGTAATTGACGAACGGGCGGCTCGGGTAGAAACAGGTCTCGCGCACGTTGATTTCGGTAAGTTCCGCATTCGGGTCGGCTTCATGGAAATTGGCCCAAATGGTTGTGGCCTCATCATCGACCGCACAGCACCACACGTTCACGGTGGCATCCGGATCAATCAGCGGCACGATGGAATCGGTGGCGGCGTCACGGCCGGTATCCCAACGCTGTGGGTTGCGCACCTTGTCCAGCGAGGCGACTTCGTAGAAGGATTTGCCATTCAGATACACATCGCCCAGGTGGCGTACCTCGACCTTTGGGTCCGGGTATACGGTCCAATCGCCGAATACGGTTTCCACGTACGGGTTGTATCCGTTGAAGAATGCGTTCGGGATTACGGCTTTCCACACGCCATCGCCTTCGGGCTGCCATGTGTCGATACGTTCGGAGCCGGTGATTACCGGGCGCGGTTCGCCCGCGGCCGCGCGGTAGACGATGCGGTTCGTGGCGCTCTCTCCGCCGAATCGGGGTCGACAGATTCCCGATAGGTGCCGGCATGCACAACCACCTCATCGCCGGCTCGGGCGATGGCCGCCGCTTGGCCGATGGTCAGAAACGGGTCGGCCGCGCTGCCGGCGCCGTTCGTCTTCGCCGCCTGCGCGGAAACATGATATTGCGTCATTGCATTGTTCCTTTCTCTCCTGTATCCCGGTTTCGCCGTGACAGTTGGCCAGAGCAGCAAACCTACCGACCCTCGCAGCGGCCCGCTCTTCAGGAGTCCAGTCATCCGGGACTTCGGCAATCACATGGCACGGATTGCCCACAGCGATGGAATCGGCGGGAATGTCGTGGGTGACGACTGCGCCCGCACCGATAATCGAGTTGTCTCCGATGGTGACGCCGGGGCAGATCACCACATTGCCGCCCAGCCACACATTGTTGCCGATGGTCACGTCGGCGTTGTGCTGCAGCCTTCCAGTCGAGGCTTGCGGGCGATGGCGTGGTTTGGCGTATAGATGCTCACGCGCGGGCCGATCAGGCAATCGGAGCCGATGGAGATCGGGCCGCCGCCCACAATCAGCAGGTCCATGTTGATGAACGTACGGTCTCCGATTTTCAGGCCCAGCCCGTAATCAAGCCGGATTGGCGGGCGGAAGTCCACGCCCTCGCCGGCCTCGGGCACGAGTTCGCGGAACAGTCGCTCAGCTTCGGCGGTGTCTTCAAAGTAGATGCGATTGATGCGGTCGCACGTGGACTGCGCCTCGCGCGTAAGTTCCGGCAAAATCTCCGACTTACGGTACTGCAACCAGTCATCGGCGAACAGTTTCGCCACATCCGGGTGATCTTGCTTGAGTTGTTCGAGATCGTGCGCCATCGATTGCCCCCTTGCATTTGTTTAACGATTAAACAATATGATTGTACAATATTGTAGAGCGGGCTGAGACCATTACCGCCGTTTTACGCCGATCAGGCAACCCACGAATCCGCCGGCCCATTCGGTACTGAGGAATCGCGCATCACAATCTGCCATGATACGAGCATAAGTAACGTCCGCATGCGCAATTAGTGCAATATCAGGCATTGTTCCCTCATCAATGCTGTCAGGTGCAGGCTGCCCGGCAAGGAATTCCAAACGATTGCCATGCAAGCGCAATCCGAACCATTCGTTGGCCCCAAGCGCTCCAAGCGCAATGCACCGCTTATCTCCCTATCGGTGATTTCGGCCGTCAATTGGCCGGATTCCGCTTCCGCCATGACCATGACAACATGGGTGGAATCCTGATGCATCATCATCGTGTATTCGGGCCGGGTGAACGCGGCATATTCCTGCCCGTCGACGCGCAGGAACCGGTAATCGTCACGGCCTCGAACGCCGACTAGGCGGGTATCGTCGAGCTGGATGAGCTCAGCAGAGCATGCGGCATTATCACCAGCAGCGCAATCACACCTCGCAGAGTCCACACCCCTCACTGCACATGGCAATCCATCCTCGTCAACGTCCACGACCAACTTCTCGGGAAGCCGGCCAAGCCCCGGAGCCACGACAGGCCAACCGGGATCGACGATATCGATACGCTTATTCGGCTCCCCACCGTCCAGCTTCCACGAGACCGGATTGTGCTGCCATACGACCGGTGCCACGAACGTTTCCCGGCCACAGTAGCTGAACGTTTCTCCGGGTTCCTCGCCCGGAGTCTCGCGTACGCCAAGACACGCGAGCAGCCAGCCGACGGTCGGATGCAGCAGCAGATCGGCGTGCCCAACGCATTGGACTGGCTCCCCCGCTCCCAAATGACGGTGTGTGAGGATCGGATTGCGTTTGCAAGCCTCAAACAGCCGGTCATCGCGGCCCACCACGCTTCGTTCACCGTCACGCGCCGGCTCAATCCAGATATCTTGCGCAGCAAGGTTCTTCTCAAAACCGGCGAGCGCCGCCGCGAATCCGCGCGGTGCGTGCGTGCGCATTATCATCTCACTGTGCTCGAAGCTGGTGCCGCCCTCGGCGGTCATCAGGTAGAGGTAATCGCCCACCCGGTACAAATGCGGCCCTTCAGCCCATACCGCATCCATGCCATAGCCGCGCCAAATCACGGTTTTATGGTCTTGCAACGTCCACGTGCCTGGGGCGATGGGCTGCGTCCAGATTTCGGTTTGACCATCCCACTGCGGGTGTAATGCCGGGCGCGTTTGCGTCCACCACACTGTGCCATCGCCGTCTTCAAAGATGTCCGGATCAATGCCTTCGGCCCCGGCCACCCAGTACGGGCCGCGCCATGGTCCGGTCAACTCATCGGCCTCGATGACGAAATTGCCTTGGGCGTCACGGCAGTTATCAATATCCTTCTGCGAGCATCCCGCAGCGAGCGCCTTCACCTCATCCACACGGGCCACGGTGCATACGATCACATATCGCCCGCCGATACGGCGAATGGTCGGCGCGTACAGGCCGCCGGAATCCTCGACGCCATCAATGAGCAGCCGATGAGACATCATCTCATCCACCGCATTCGCCGTGCGCGTCCACGTCACAAGATCACGGGTCGTATGAATGGGCAACCCCGGCACCAATTCAAACGAGGAGTTGACCAGCACGATTTCCTCGCGCGTCGTATCCCATATCCAGGACGGGTCCGGTACATGCCACGCAACACCGGTTGGAGACGGTTATGTACATTCGCGGCCACGGTCGCCGCAATGTTCATTGTCGCTTGCCACAAGTGTCGCCTTTCATTCCCCAGTGCCGAATAGTCAGGCGACTTTCCCTGATTATCAGGAAAGCCGCCTGGCGTCATCATATTTCCATGTAATCGAAATGGCTGAAAATGGCTTCTTTGCCGTATCCGGAAAGGTCCACGGCCACCAACCCGACGAACGCGCCGGTAAAGAATCCGCCATAACGTTGGGCCACATGATCATCGGAGAGCACGGCGGCGTCCAGCGTCACCGGAATCTCATGCCATGTCTTGCCATCGAACGAATACTCGTAGGTGTAGGTACGAGTACGCACTTTGGTTCGCAACCATACGGATTCGATGTCATCAGGAATGGCGATGGCTGTGTCTTTGAGGAACGACGTGTACGTATCGAAATCGTTCTGGGCGACTTCGATTACGCGCTGCCCTCGCTTCTCGTCCCAGGTGATGAATGCCCATGACCAGCACAGGTGGTTGTAGAAGTTGGTCAGGCCGGCCATCTGCATGTAGTTGCTTGGATCGAATGTCACCTTGGTTTCGGCGTTGAAATCGAACGCCTGCCAACGGCGTCCTACCAGCGACAGTTCAAACAGGTTTGCCAGCGACCCTTGACCACGCAAGGTCAGCGAGCCGCCGCCCACGCGGCCCATGGTCTCGGTGAATGGCACACGCAGGGTGTTCCAGTTGAGGTCGAGTTCGCTCGATTCGAACTCGTCATGCTGGCTATGATCCGTAGGGGCCTCAGTTGCGATGGCGTCGGCCGGGGCTTCGACATAACGCTCTCCCCCATGGCCGCCGACCACATACGGCCAGCCATCGCCATCCCACTCGACCTTCTGAATCGAAGTCTCTCGGCCGAGCGTGCACCAGCCGCGCACGCATGAGCCGGCTCGTTCTCGTGCCGCCAGGGCCTGCCGCACAGTGAAGCGTAATACCATTCGCCGCCGGGCGTATCCACGAGTGCTCCATGCCCCTGCTTTTGCAGGTAGGTGCCGGGGGTATCGAAGTTGGAGATGAACGGATTGCTCGGCATGCTTTCGAACGAAAGCTCATCCAAGGTTCGCGAACGGGCCACGGACTCCTGATGCTCGTATTGGGTGCCGCCTTCCGCACAAAACAGGTAGTACCAGCCATTGATGGTGTAGAGGTGCGGCCCTTCGACTAATTTCACATCGGTGCCGCGCCAGATGGTGCGGGCTGTTTCCGGCTTCAATTGCATGGTCTTGACATCGAATTCAGTCAAGGTGATGCCGTCGAACGGATGATGATATTCACGGAAGTCCCAGGTTTGCTGCACCAGATACTTGCGTCCATCGGTATCATGGAACAGCTGGCGTCGAAGCCCACGCCATTGACACGGATTGCTCGCTCCACGGGCGCGGATGTCCTCGGCAGTGACCAGATAGTTCGCGCAATCCTTGAACGCGCCGTTGACGATCTTCACATCCGTGTAGATGAGCCAGAATTTGCCGTCCGCGTAGGACAGGTCAGGCGCAGATGCCGCCGCCAGACGGGTTGCCCTTCATGTCCAACTGGGAACGCGGTTTAAGGGCCCGGGCAGCAGATTCCAGTGAACCATGTCGCGGGATTCGTGCAAACGGACTCCCGGCCACCAGTCAAATGTGGAATTGGCGATGTAGTAGGTGTCGCCGACGCGAATCATCGAGGGATCTGCGTTGAATCCGGGGAGTACGGGATTGGAGATCTTCATGGTTTTCTCCTCATTGAAAAGAATGGGTGCCGTGGGAAGGAGGAAAGGAAGAGGTTGAAAGGAATCGGCCCAAAGAGCCATGTACCTTTCCACGGCACGTTTATGGTTGCTGCGACTAGCCCTTGACAGCACCGGTCAGGCCGCCAACGATCTTCTTCTGGAAAATGGTGAAGCAGATCAGCGCGGGGATCATCGACAGCGAGGTGAAGGCCAGTACCTGAGCGGTATCGACCGAATGCTGGGAGCTGAACATCTGCACGCCGAGCGGCAAGGTGTACTTGCTGGAATCGTTGAGCAGGAACAGCGGCAGCATGTAGGCGTTCCAGCTGCTCACGAAGCTCAGGATGCCGACGGTGGCCACGCCGGGCCAGCTCAACGGCAGCACCATACGGCCGAAGAAGCCGATGCGAGAACAGCCGTCCAGCTCTGCCGCTTCTTCCAGTTCCTTAGGAATGGACTTGAGGAATGGCACCAGGATGATGATGGCCTGTGGCAGGCCGAATGCTATCTGGGGCAGAATAATGCCCAGATGCGAGTTGATCAGGTGCAGATTGCGCAGCAGCAGATACAACGGGGTGATGGCCACGGTGATGGGGAACATCATGCCGGCGGCGAACAGCGAGTACAGCAGTTTGTTGAATTTGAACTCGTATCGGGCAATGACGAAGCTCACCATCAAGGCCAGCACCACGATGCCCACCATTGTGCCAATGGAGACGATCAGGGAGTTGACGAGTTCCGGCAGAAGATGTTCGAAGTGAACACCGTCTTGTAATTCTCAAAGTTCCATGGATCGGGCCAGCCGGCCGGGTCCCTCGTAATCTGCGCATTGGTGCGGAAGCCGCCGATAATGATGTACAGCACCGGGCCAACGCACAGCGCCACAAGCAGCAGTGAGAAGAAGTAGACGACCGGGTTGCCCCACGGGGTCTTTGCGGATTTTCTCAATGCATACGGATCATAGGTCTTGTTCTTGCCCTTGCCCACGGACGGGGAGACTGCGGTCGTCATTGTGAAACCACCTCATTTGCAACTGCTGCGGCATTGCCATTGGCCTTGGCAAGCTTGGCCGCTTCCTTCGCCGCACGCTTGGCACGACGCTTGGCATCCTTCTCGTCGGTGAGCGCACCTTCGAGATCTCGGTTAAGTACGAACCGCTGGTAGGTCAAGGCAATGACCAGCGAGATGATGAAGATCACCACGCCACGGCGGAACCGTAACCATAGTTGTTGGCGAGTCGACCTTCGCGCACCATGTAGGTTGCCATGGTGGACGTTCCTGCGGTAGACGACACGTACTGGCCCCAGATGATGTAGACCAAGTCGAACAGCTGGAGAGAACCGATAATCGACATGAATGCCCAGATACGAATGGTGGGGCCGAGCAGTGGCAGGGTGATGCTCCACTGCTGACGCCAGAATCCAGCACCATCCACCTTCGCGGCTTCATAGAGGTCTTCGGGAATCGACTGCATGCCGGCAATCATCAGGATGACGGCGAAGCCGATGTACTTCCACGAAATGATGAACATCAATGTCCAGATGGCGATTTTCGGATCGGAGATCCAGTCCGCCCCGCCAAGTCCTATTTTCTTGAGTAGCGCGTTCAATGCGCCTGTGGTCTGGAGGATGAGACTCCAGCCGGTGCCAACGATGACTTCGGAAACGACGTACGGCACGAAAATCAGGGTACGAATCAGTGCGCGGCCCTTGAATTTCTGGTTGAGCAGCAGGGCGAAGAGGATGGCCAGCGGCCCCTGGATGACGAGCGAAGCGACGACCACGAATAGCGTGTGTCCCAATGCCTGCTGGAAGTTCGGGTCGGTCAGAATGACCTTGTAGTTTTCAAAACCGATGAACTGGCCGTTGACGGTGGGCTTGCCATAGCCCTTCCACTTGAAGAATCCGTAGTAGCCGGCCATGAACACCGGCAGGATGACGAATCCGAGGAACATGATCAGGCAGGAAGCGAAAGGATGGTGATTTCGATACGTTTGCGAACCTTGTCGCTTAAGCCCGACGTGCGGCGCTGTACCTTCGCGCCTGCTGAAACTGACATTGTTGAGGCCTTCCTAAGAAAACAAATTGGGCCGCGGTTGTTGCTGTGCAAGCATTCGCCGCGGCCCGGGAATTACGGTCGGGGCAGAGCGAATCAGCCTTGGCCGCAGCGGTTTCAACACCCTTGACAATGTCTTGGGCGGAACCTTGACCGGCCATCATGTTGACCACGCCTTCGTTGAGTGCGTTGCCGATGTTCTGACCGAACACGGTGTCGAGCCACATGGACACGGAGGATGCGTCGTTGTAGACGGTCAGCACCTGCTTCAGAGCCTCGTTGGTCACCACATCCTGGGCTTCCTTGTTGGCCGGGATGGTGGAGAACGCCTCAGCGTACTTCTCCTGCCATTCCTTCTCGGAGACGAAGTTGAGGAAGTCCACAGCCTCTTCAGGCGCCCACTCGCCCACGGCCATGCCATCGGAACCACCCATGATGCAGTTGGATCGCCTTCGCCACCGTCCATGGTCGGGAATGCGAAGTAGCCGAGGTCGGCCATGTCCTTCTTGTCCGGAGTCAGGTCCTTGATCACGCCGGGCCCCCAGCCGCCCATGAGTTCCATAGCTGCCATGTGGTTGGCGAGCAGGCCGGCGGAGGAGCTTGCGCCCTGCTGGGCCGGAGTGGTCAGGAAGCCATCGTTGAAGGCATCGAGGTCGAGCAGCGCCTGCACATCATCACCGGTACGGGTCCAGCACTTATCGCTGAAGTCCTTATCGGACTGGGCCTTGTCGAAGGTGTCAGCAGAGCATTCGCGCAGTGCGAACCAGTACCACCAGTGGGCGGCCGGCCAGGCGTCCTTACCGCCTACGGCAATCGGCGTGATGCCGGCGTCCTTCAGCTTCTGCACCACGGTCTTGAACTCATCCCAGGTCTTCGGAGTTTCAGTAATACCGGCCTTCTCGAACAGATCCTTGGAATACCAGATGCCGCCGGGAAGCACTGACTGCTGCACGCTGTAGATCTTGCCATCGATGGTGCCGGTGGCTTCAGCAGTGGCCATCTGGTTCTTGACGGTGTCGGAGATCTTGTCGGTCAGGTCCATGGCTTGCCCAGCTTCGACCACATCACGTAGCTTCTGGCCACCACGCGCCATAAAGATATCGGGGGCGGAATTCGGGTCCTGCAGAGCGGTCTGCAGCTTGCCATCCATATCCTCGTTCTGAATGGCTTCAATCTTGATGGTAACGTTCGGGTTTTCCTTCTCGAACGCCTTGGCGGCGGATTCCCAGTATGCCTTGCCGTCGCCAGTGGTGGAGTTGTGCCACATGGTGATTTCCACCTTGCCATCGGCATTCGTGTCGCCGCCGCTCCCGCAAGCGGCCATGCTGACACAGGTTACCGCCGCCAGAAGTGCGGCGGCCACGGACTTGAACTTCATTATCGTCTCCTTATTGTTCTTGACCAGCATGAAACCGATCCGCGATTTACGAAAGTTTCGAAAGGTATATCAGCCGGTTACATATCTAACAGCTGGTAATTAATGATGTTTTCAGTGAAACCTCGCCGTTTCACCTATTCCATCAACCTTCTTCAACTTTACCGAAAACCCGCTTTATGTTTTCGATACCCGATGTCTATTTAGAAGTGCAACACCCTTGTTGGTCCTGTAATTCTAACAGTTCGTCGGCGAACGCCTCGGCGGGCGTGCGGTAGCCGAGCACGCGCATGGGACGGTTGTTGATCTCGTCGACG
>ENA-OQDW01000907-OQDW01000907.1-human-gut-metagenome-genome-assembly--contig:-NODE-907-length-11593-cov-2.318071_pt1 | contig 11593 bp, 18 predicted proteins | sample MGYA00242784_ERZ504613 | MGnify/ENA primary metagenome ERZ504613 (study PRJEB26092, sample SAMD00036330) | human gut metagenome | host: Homo sapiens | study: EMG produced TPA metagenomics assembly of... | reverse complement strand
GGCTCACCACCTCCGTAATGGGGAACACTACGGACTTGTCTTTTGTTTTGTAACAGCCGCAGGTAATCTCGTTCCGTCCATAAAGGCCTCCACCACTACTTCCTGCGCTTCCGCAAATGCCTTGGTTATGGCAGGCTGTATCTGCTCTTTCGCCGTCACCTTGGTCACGCCGAAGCTGGAACCTCCCAAGCTGGGCTTAATGAAACAAGGCAGGCCGATTTTCTCCATCACATCTTCATCCGTTACCGACTGTCCGCCGCGCAGCAACAACGATTCGGCAATGCGCACACCGAAACCTTTCAGATACTGGTTGCAGGCAAACTTATCGTACGTGAGCGACGCTGCCAGTACTCCGCAACACGAATAAGGGATGTGGAGCATATCAAAATAGCCCTGCAGACGGCCGTCCTCACCCGGAGTTCCGTGATGGTGATATAGGCAAAGTCGAATGTCACTTTCTCGCCATCCAGCACGAAGCTGAAGTCATTGCGGTCTACCGGAGCCTTAGCGCCGTCGGGCAGCTGTACATGCCAGTCCAGTCCGTGCATTTCTACAATATATAAGGTATACTTCTCCTTGTCGATGAAGGAGTAAATCCCCTGTGCACTACGCAGGGAGACGTGGAATTCGGAGGTATCTCCTCCGGCTACAATAGCAATCGTGCGTTTCATTCTAATTCTCTGTTACTGATATAGCCTCTCCATTTGTCTATCAGCCGGGTCATGTCATCGGGCAATTCCGAAGTGAAGTACATTTCTTCTCCGGTGACGGGATGCACAAACCCCAGCGTCATGGCATGCAATGCCTGCCGCGGACAAGTGTCGAAGCAGTTGTTTACAAATTGTTTGTATTTGGCAAAATGGGTTCCTTTCAGGATTTCGTGTCCGCCGTAACGTTCGTCGTTGAAAAGTATGTGTCCGATGTGCTTCATGTGCACACGGATTTGATGGGTGCGTCCCGTTTCAAGGATACATTCCACCAGTGTGACGTATCCCAAACGTTCGAGCACCCGGTAATGGGTGACGGCATGCTTTCCCTGGTCGTCGGGGAGGACGGTCATCTGCATGCGGTCTCTGGGATTACGACCGATATTGCCGACAACGGTCCCTTCATCCTGTTCCACATTTCCCCAGACCAGCGCCTGGTAACGGCGTTTTGTCGTCTTGTTGAAGAACTGGTTGCCGAGATTCGTCTTGGCATCCGGAGTCTTGGCTATCACCAGCAGGCCGGAGGTGTCCTTGTCGATGCGGTGCACCAGTCCCACATGCGGGTCATTGGCATCATAATCGGGATTATCCTTCATATGCCAGGCTATGGCGTTGACAAGCGTACCGTGATAGTTGCCATGACCGGGGTGCACCACCAGACCGGCAGGTTTGTTCACTACCATCAGATACTTGTCCTCATATACTATATCAAGGGGGATGTCTTCGGGGATGACTTCATTCTCATAGCGTGGACGGTCCATCATCACAGTGATTACATCCATCGGCTTCACCTTATAGCTGCTTTTCACAGCCTTGCCGTTCGCCATCACGAAGCCTGCATCGGCAGCCTTCTGGATGCGATTGCGCGAGGAGTTCGTCAAGCGGTCGAACAGATACTTGTCCACCCGCACCATCTCCTGCCCCTTGTCCACCACCACACGGAAGTGTTCATAGAGTTGCGCCTCGTCACCCACCGGCTCTACGTCGTCCAGCTCATCATTATCTATATCATCCGGCAATTCTTCTATCATCACGGCATTTACAATTTGACTATTTACAATTTACGATTGGAGTCAGATGTTTATCAGAACCAGGACTCATCTGCCGCGGAGTCTTCGGACAACATGGGTTCAACGGTACCTCCCACAGAATCCACTCCCAGGGAGTCTGCCTTCAAGGCGCCTCCATCTCCCACCATCAGCGTTCAGCACTGCGCCGGTGGGCACTTTCTCGCCGATGGAAAGCTGACGCCCCTTATACTTCACGCCATACACCCAGTCCTTCTCACCCGGAATATACTGTATCTCGGCCAGCTTGAAGCCCGAAGCCAGAATACGCGCTTCCGCCTGCCGCAGCGAACTGTTGTCCGCCACATCGGGCACTATGTGCAGAGGGACTTCAATCGTATTGATTGTAAGATAGATGGTACGTCCTTCCTTTACCTTTTGTCCGGCTGCCGGATTATATTCGAGGATGCAGCCGGCAGGAAGAGTCTTGACATAACTGGAATCCGAAACGATGCAGACCAAGCCGCGGTTACGGAACATTTTCTCGGCTTCCTCCACTCCCATACCTTCACATCGGGCACTATCACAGCCTCGCCGTGGCGGGTATATATATCCAGTCCTTTCAGCACTCCGAACAGCAATCCCACTACCACAACGGCCATCGCAAGGATGTTCGCCCAGAAGAACCGGTTCTGCCGGAAAGAGAAAAAATCTTTTATTGTCATAATCGATAATGCATTATTTGGGACAAAGATACAATTTTCACCACATAGTACACGGAGTTGGCAATAGTTTTTTCCGGAGAACCGGGCACAATACATAAGAAAAGCTGCAAAAGACCAGAATCAGTCTTTTGCAGCTCCCTTATTTCTTTAATACGAACGAGAACGACTATTATGCCTTTACTCCGTTGTATTCGTCAGAAACAGTCAGTTTCTTTCTGCCTTTAGCACGACGTGCTGCCAATACTCTGCGGCCGTTTGCTGTAGCCATTCTCTCACGGAAACCGTGTTTGTTCTTTCTCTTTCTGTTCGAGGGTTGAAATGTTCTTTTCATTACTGTATCTTGTTTTATGTTATTATTCTCACGAATTCGGGCTGCAAAAATAGATACTTTTTTCAAATAAACCAAGAGATAACTCATTTTCTCTCAAAAGTTTTTGTGTTTTTTACCGATTTCCATTACTTTTGCACTCGCAAACCAGCACTAACGAAGTAAATACCAATATAATAATATTAAAGACTATAAGTATGATTAATGCCCAAGACATTAAAATCGGAACTTGCATCCGCATGGACGGCAAGCTGTATTTCTGCATCGACTTCCTGCATGTAAAGCCGGGAAAAGGTAATACCTTCATGCGTACCAAGCTGAAAGACGTGGTGAACGGCTACGTTCTGGAACGCCGTTTCAACATCGGTGAGAAACTGGAAGACGTACGTGTAGAACGTCGTCCCCACCAATACCTCTATCATGACGGTGACAACTACCAATTCATGAACCAGGAGACTTTTGACCAAATTCCCATCGCCCACGACCTCATCAACGGTGTTGACTTCTTGCTCGAAGGAATGATAGTAGACGTGGTATCAGACGCTTCCACAGAAACCGTGCTCTATGCCGACGTGCCCATCAAGGTTCAGCAGAAGATTACCTATACGGAACCGGGACTGAAAGGCGACACAGCCACCAACACGCTGAAGCCCGCCACAGTAGAATCCGGCGCCACAGTCCGCGTCCCCTTGTTCATCAACGAAGGCGAGACTATCGAAATCGATACGCGCGACGGTTCTTACGTAAGCCGCGTAAAAGCATAAGCCCTTTTGGAAATCAGGCAAATGCCCTTTTCATATCATCCCCGGTGCTCCACTTGGCATCCGGGGATTTTTCTTTCCATTTATTCATCTGCAAAGCTTAAATGATATATCTTTGCGGAGACAACCAAAACATAAAGCCATACCCATGAGATACTCCGTCATCATCCCCGTATACAACCGCCCCGATGAGGTGGATGAACTGCTGCAAAGCCTGACGCAGCAAAGTTTCAAGGATTTTGAAGTGATTGTGGTGGAGGACGGCTCCTCCATCCCCTGCAAGCCGGTCACAGAGAAGTATCAGGAACTATTGGACGTGCATTACTATGACAAGCCCAACTCCGGCCCCGGGCAGACCCGTAACTACGGGGCGGAACGAAGCAAGGGCGAATACCTGATAATACTGGATTCGGACTGCATCCTGCCCGAAGGTTATTTCCTTGCTGTGGAAGAAGAGCTACAGCACGAAGCCGCCGATGCCTTCGGAGGCCCCGACCGCGCGCACGAATCATTCACAGACATACAGAAAGCCATCAACTACTCCATGACCTCCTTCTTCACCACCGGCGGTATCCGTGGGGGGAAGAAGAAGATGGACAAGTTCTATCCGCGCAGCTTCAACATGGGTGTGCGGCGGGAAGTGTACCAAGCCCTGGGCGGATTCTCGCGGATGCGCTTCGGGGAGGACATCGACTTCAGCATCCGAATCTTCAAGGGAGGATATACATGCCGGCTGTTCCCCGGTGCCTGGGTATACCATAAGCGCCGGACAGACTTCCGGAAGTTCTTCAAGCAGGTACACAATTCCGGGATTGCCCGCATCAATCTGTACAAGAAGTATCCGGAATCGCTGAAGCTCGTCCACCTGCTGCCGGCTGCATTTACCCTGGGAGTGGCCATATTCCTGCTGGGAACGCCCTTCTGCCCGTACAGCCTGCTGCCCATCGCTCTTTATGCGCTTCTGGTATGCATGGACTCCACTATCCGGAACCGTAGCCTCAGCATCGGGCTCTACTCCGTCGCCGCCTCCTTCATCCAGCTCATCGGATACGGGACGGGGTTCCTGCGCGCCTGGTGGAACCGCTGCATACTTGGCAAGGACGAGTTCGAGGCGTTCAAAAAGAACTTTTACAAATAAGGAGGATTAGGGGTTAAGGATTAGGGATGATATGGAGAAACTGAATATCAACCAGTGGGCTGCAGAGGACCGCCCGCGGGAAAAGATGATGCAGAAAGGGGCGGAAGCTTGAGCGATGCCGAACTGCTAGCCATCCTCATTGGCTCCGGCAATACGGAAGAAACCGCCGTGACACTGATGCAGCGCATACTCGCCGCCTGCGGCAACGACCTCAACCGCCTGGGCAAATGGGAGGTGCGGGACTTCTCCCGATTCAAAGGCATGGGCCCCGCCAAAAGCATCACCGTCATGGCATCCCTGGAACTGGGCAAACGCCGCAAGCTGCAGGAACGCTCCAGACGTACCGCCATCCGCTCTTCCGCCGACATCTACGAGCTGTTCCATCCCCTGCTCTGCGACCTTGCCACAGAAGAATTCTGGTACTGCTTATGAACCACGCCGCCAAAGTGATAGACAAGGTACGCATCAGCCGCGGCGGCATCGACCAGACCACCGCCGACGTGCGCAGTATCCTGCGCGAAGCCCTGCTGCAACGCGCCACACAGATAGCCCTTATCCACAATCATCCTCCGGCAACCCGCACCCCAGCAACGACGACCGGCAGCTGACGGAACTCGTGAGGAAAGCCGCCCAAACCATGAACATACACCTGACCGACCACGTCATCGTCACGGACGGAAGCCATTACAGCTTCAACGACGAAGGATTACTATAAATAATCCAAGTTACGGACATACTATACGAAAGACAAAAGCGGTCATAACACTAACTATCAGCACATTGTATTTACCAGCTATTTACCAGCCAATGTAAAAGCCGTTACCACAGTATGTAAACGTATTTACCCTATATTGTAACGTCCTTTACCCCATATTGTAAAGACCTTTACCGCGTATTGTAAAAGGAGTTTCTCCAGGGGTAAAGGGAGTTCCCCCAGAAGGTGAAGCATGTTCACCCACCGTCAAACCCTCCCCGAAGTAATGAAAAGGAGGGCGTTCCTTTGCATTTTCAATTAAATTCCATAGCTTTGTTCTTTGAAAACCTATATATAAAACCCTACGAATATGACCAAATTTGAAATAGAAGAGAAAATAGTCTCCATGCTCAAGACCGTATTCGACCCGGAAATACCGGTAAATGTATACGACCTGGGACTGATTTACAAAATAGACGTCTCCGACCAGGGAGAAGCCTCCATCGACATGACGCTGACTGCCCCCAACTGTCCGGCAGCCGACTTCATCATGGAAGATGTGCGCCAGAAGGTGGAATCCATCGACGGCGTAACCTCCGCCACCATCAATCTCGTTTTCGAACCCGAGTGGGACAAGGACATGATGAGCGAAGAAGCGAAACTGGAACTGGGATTCCTTTAAATCAGTTGAAAGTTCAAAGTTGAAAATGGAAAGTTGAAAATGAAGAATGTATATTTCCTCTCGGATGCTCACCTGGCTCACGAGCCATCGAACACGGACGAACCCAAGAACGGAGGCTGGTCAACTTCTTGGACAGCATCAAGCACAAGGCATCGGCCGTATACCTGCTGGGAGACATGTTCGACTTCTGGTACGAATTCCGTACCGTAGTGCCCAAAGGATACACCCGCTTTCTGGGCAAGCTGTCCGAACTGACCGACCTGGGAGTAGAAGTCCACTTTTTCACGGGAAACCATGACCTTTGGTGCGGCGACTATCTGACCAAGGAGTGCGGCGTCATGATACACCGCGAACCGCTGACCACCGAAATCTTCGGAAAAGAGTTCTACCTTGCCCACGGTGACGGGCTAGGCGACCCGGACAAGAAGTTCAAGATGCTGCGCGCCATGTTCCGCAGCCGTACCCTACAGACGCTGTTCTCTGCCCTGCACCCCCGCTGGAGCATGGAGCTGGGACTGAACTGGGCCAAGCACAGCCGCTTGAAACGCATAGACGGGAAAGAGCCCGCATACATGGGAGAAAACAACGAATACCTGGTGCTCTACACCAAGGAATACCTAAAAAGCCATCCCAACATCAACTACTTCATCTACGGTCACCGCCACATCGAACTCGACCTGATGCTGAGCAGTACCGCCCGCATCCTCATCCTCGGCGACTGGATAAACTACTTCTCGTACGCCGTCTTTGACGGCGAGAACCTCTTCCTTGAGAATTTTGTGGAGGGAGAGACGAAGCTATAACCCGCATTGCCAAACTGTTAACCATCATACCATTACCACCCATGAAACCTTTAAGACTGAAAAACATGATTGCCGGATGCCTGCTCGCAGCAGGAGCATTGCCGGTATGGGGACAATCCGGCGCCCCGACACTTGTCATCCGCATTGACGATCTCGGTGCCCTGCATTCCGTCAACGAAGCCTGCATCCAGACCTACCGCTCGGGTATTGCCCGCAGCGTGGAAGTGATGCCCGTAGCAGCCTGGTATCCAGAAGCCATCAAGATGCTGAAAGAAAATCCGGGACTGGACGTCGGCCTGCACCTCGTCATCACCAGCGAGTGGGAGAACGTGAAGTGGCGTCCGCTGACCCACTGCCCCAGCCTGACGGACGAGAACGGCTATTTCTACCCGATGATGTTCCCTAACCCCGCCTATCCGGGACAGTCCATCATGGAGCAGAAATGGGACATCAAGGAGATAGAGCAGGAGTTCCGCGCACAGATAGAGACGACGCTGAAAAGCATTCCGCAACTCAGCCATCTGTCCGGACACATGCTCTCCACCGGTTTCAGCAAGGAAGTGAACGAGCTGGTGCAACGGCTCGCCAAAGAATACAACCTGCCGTCCATCGACCGCATGGACTCCTCCAAGGACTACCGGTTTACCTACATCGGGTACGACGGCCCCAAAAGAACCGCCGAAGAAAAGGAGGCCAGCTTCATCAAAGCATTGGAGAAGTTGCAACCGGGCCAGCGCTACCTTTTCTTAGACCACCCGGCACTGGACAACGATGAAATGAAAACCGTCTTCCACATCGGATATGAGGACGTGGCGCTGGACCGCCAGGGAGTGACCGACCTGCTGACAAGCCCCCGCGTCCGGATAGCCATTGAGGACAAAGGCATAAAGCTGATTTCCATCAACCAACTGACCAAGGGCCTGCCCCGCGCCGCCGCTACTCCGAAGCTGGACAAGGCCATGAACAGATATCTGGATGCCGTAAAGAAAGCCGGACAAGACCTGCACAGTATCATGATTGTGCAACACGCAATGTCATTGCCGAAGAATGGATGGGCGAAGGGAAAGAGGATGAGCCTCACATCCTGAACTCCGTCAGCAAGACATTCACCGCCACCGCCGTGGGACTTGCCGCCTCCGAAGGCAGGCTGAAGCTGACGGACAAGGTCATCTCCTTCTTCCCCGACAAGCTTCCGGCAACCGTCAGCGAAAATCTGGCAGCCATGACCGTACGCGACCTGCTGACCATGAACTGCGGGCACGACACCGACCCCACCGGAACGGTACGCAAAAAGGCGGACGCCGATTGGGTGCAGGAGTTCCTTGCCTTCCCCGTGGAGCACAAGCCGGTACCTTCTACACCTACAACAGCCTGGGAACCTACATGCTCTCAGCCATCGTACAGAAAGTGACGGGCGAGAAAGTGGTGGATTATCTCTATCCCCGTCTGTTCCGCCCGCTTGGCATCGTCAACGCCCGGTGGCAGGAAAGCCCGCAAGGCATCAATACCGGAGGCTGGGGGGTGTACCTCAAAACGGAAGACCTTGCCAAGATGGGACAACTGTTCCTGCAGAAAGGAAACTGGAACGGACAGCAGATTCTGCCCGAAGAATGGGTAAAGGAGGCATCTGCCTGCCAAGTGCCCTCACTGCCCGCCGGCATGAAACCGGAGATGCTGAAGAAAGCGAAGATGAGCGCCAAGACAAGCGACTGGCTGCAGGGCTACGGCTACCAGATGTGGCGCTGCCGCCACACGCCTACCGTGCCGATGGTGCCAACGGACAATACATACTGGTGTTGCCGGACAAGGATGCTGTCATTGCCGTCACCGCCAACATCCCCGACATGCAGGCAGAGCTGAATCTAATATGGAAGTACCTGCTGCCCGCGCTATAAAACGTTTATTCTTATAAACGATTACGAAAAAGTGAAGGTTACCGGAACTTTTTCCCGGCATGGTTGTAGTAACATCATAACATTAAAAACATTAGCGTCATGGATGATATGATTACAGAAACGACCCGATTGCCGAAGAGAACATAGACCCGCACGGACGTCCGGCAACGGATGAATTCGAGGAATGGAGCGAAGAGGTCTCCGAACGGACAGATACCGGATACAAGGACCAGAAAGTAAAATCCGCCAAGGAACGGGAGAAACGTATCCGGGAGATGGATGAAATTATAAAGAAGGACCTTAAGGAATAAATAGACAGCCACCACAGATAGCACAGATTCTCACAGATTAGTCTCTTATACTTGATATCAGAGCTTCCAATCTGTGAGAATCCGTGTAATCTGTGGTGACTGTCTATTATTTGTATCCGCCAGCTTGGCTATGCGTTTCGGGATTTCCGTGTTGTCCATCTTACCCACGAACAGCTTGGAGCCTGCACCTACTGCGAATACCGGCACATATCCGGCTGTATGGCCACCGCTGGTCCAGCCTACCATGGCAATCTGGCTCATTACCTTCTTGGCGGCAACGGCCAGGGCTCAGTCTTGGCATAAAGACTTTCCTCAAACACTACATGCTTGTTCACAAATGATTCTTCGTAAGCATCACGCAGCATCTTCTCCTGCTCCCAGCTCACCGGCAGCTCTTTCCAGAAACCCATCTTTTCTGCCAGGAATTCCTTCATTTCCGGCAGTTGATAACCTTGCGCATCTTGCGTAAATCCGTGATGGAACGTGAAAGGATATCCTGAGACTGCTTCTGCTTGGCAAGGCTTTCAGTTGAAGCTCGTACTTACCGGTACCCAGCCCCAGACCGCCGGTTTCATGGTCGGCAGTTACCACAATCAGCGTTTCTTTGGGATGCTTCTTATAGACTCGTAAGCCACCTTGATGGCGTTGTCCATATCCACCACTTCCTCAAAGACTGTGGCGGGGTCGTTTCCGTGGCAGGCCCAGTCAATCTTTCCACCTTCAACCATCAGGAAGAAACCCTTGTTACTGCCTTTGGTCAGGAAAGAGATGGCACTCTCGGTAATTTCGGCCAGTGTCAGGTCGCCTTCCTGGCGGTCGATGGCATAGGGCAGACAAGAAGGCTCTGCCCCTTCTTTCTGGATAAGAATCATCTTGTCCGCCTGGGCAGACTTCGACTTGTATTCGTCAAGGCTCTTGCAACGGTATAGCCGGCTTCTTCAAAGATAGGGAAGATGCTCGGAGCCTCTTTCTTGTCGGCAGTAGTAGTCGGTTTCAAGAAACCACCGCCTGCATAGAAGTCGAAACCGGCTTTCGGCAGGTCGAGGGCTATCTCGTAATACATACCACGGTCCGGCTGGTGGGCATAGAATGCAGCGGGAGTAGCATGGTCTACACTGACGCTGGTAGTTACCCCAACTTTCTTACCGGACTTTTTGGCTCTCTCGGCCACACTCTGAAGCACACTCTTGTTATCGTCCATACCAATGGCGCCGTTATAGGTCTTTGCACCGGTAGCCAGGGCTGTTCCGGCAGCAGAAGAGTCAGTCACCGAGTTGGTGGCAGAAAAGGTAGTTGCCATGCTGGCAACCGGGAAAGAAGTGAACAGCAAAGGCTTTACACCGATGCGCCCTTCTTGTTCGGCCAGATACATCTCCGTACCGTTCACCTGGTTCACACCCATTCCATCACCGATGAAATAAAACACGTACTTCGCCTGCTGGGCATAGGCCATGCCGCTGGTCAGCAGTACAAAGAACAACACATACATTAATCGTTTCATAAGCAGTTCTTATTTAAAGTTATTCGGAAAATTGCCTTTATTGTTTTTAACCGAGTAACAAAGATAAGGATTTTAAAGGATTCGGAAAACATTTCGCCCCTACAAATACATTACATATTTGCAGGGGCGAAACCACATCCGGACTCCGGGAAGCCGGAACCGGGAAATATTACAGCGATATTACTTCTTCAGAATATCCATCGTGTCCGAAGCAATCATCAGTTCCTCGTCAGTGGGGATTACCACCACCTTCACCTGAGAATCTTCGGTAGAGATAACCATTTCTTCACCGCGTACTTTGTTCTTCTCGGCATCCAGCTTTATGCCCATGAATTCCAGGCCTTCACATGCACCCCAGCGGCACTTGCCTGATTCTCGCCGACACCACCGGTAAATACCACGATATCCACACCACCCAAAGCAGCGGCATAGGCACCGATATATTTCTTGATGCGGTAGAAGTACATTTCTTCAGCCAGAACAGCCTTCGGATTGCCGGCAGCTACGGCATTTTCCAGGTCGCGCATGTCACTGGATTCACCGAAGATACCCAGCACACCCGCTCTTCTTGTTCAGCAGGTTGGAGATGCCGTTGGCATCCAGACCCTCTTTCTCCATGATGAAGGAAACGGCACCGGCATCAATATCACCACTGCGGGTACCATCATCAGACCTTCCAACGGGGTCAAGCCCATGCTGGTGTCTACGCACTTACCGTCCTTGATAGCAGTAATGGAACCACCATTGCCAATGTGGCAAGTGATGATTTTCTTTCCTTCCGGCTCTACACCTAGGAACTCGCAGACGCGCTGCGATACGTAGCGGTGTGAGGTTCCGTGGAAACCATAACGGCGTACGCCGTACTTTTCATAAAGTTCGTAAGGCACGGCATACAGATAGGCATGCTTCGGCATGGTCTGATGGAAAGCCGTATCGAACACACCAATCTGCGGAACATTAGGCAGAATGGCAGATATTGCATTTACCCCCTTCAGGTTAGCAGGATTGTGGAGCGGAGCCAGGTCGTTGCAGGCAGTGAAG
>ENA-OQDW01000906-OQDW01000906.1-human-gut-metagenome-genome-assembly--contig:-NODE-906-length-11605-cov-1.558373_pt1 | contig 11605 bp, 16 predicted proteins | sample MGYA00242784_ERZ504613 | MGnify/ENA primary metagenome ERZ504613 (study PRJEB26092, sample SAMD00036330) | human gut metagenome | host: Homo sapiens | study: EMG produced TPA metagenomics assembly of... | reverse complement strand
AGCGCCTTACCATAAGCCTCTCCTTCATCTCGAAGCGGGTCAAATTCCGCGGTGATAATCAGTGTCCTCGGCTGTCCTGTGAGATCTTTCTGCAAAATCGGAGCAAAATACGGACTCTGTTTGTCCGATTCATCTCTCGCATATAAATCAATATAATCCTGCATCTTTCCAGCCGTCAACAGGAAATCTTTTCCATTTTCATGGACGGACGGAAATCTAGAAGTCTCCGTATAGTCGTTATTCACCGCCGGATAGATCAAAATCTGCTGTCTTGGCATAAACTCTCCCCTCTCTTTGCAAGAAGAGAGACTGCAGCCGCCAGATTACCGCCGGCACTGTCTCCGATGATCGTGATATCGTCCGGATGCACATTTAAAATAAATTTATTCGTATAGACCGCCTTCGCTGCGGCGTAGCAATCCTCCAATCCTGTCGGGAACGGATACTCGGGAGCGAGCCTGTATTCTACCGACACAACAATATGATTGGTCGCCGATGCCATCCTTGCACAGATCCTCTCATAATTATCTATGCTCTCTGTGACCCATCCCCCGCCGTGAAAGAATAAAAGAACCGGATATTTGTGTTCAATCTCTTCGCCAGGCAGATAAATTCTCACAGGAATCTCATGTGTGCCATTATATATTTTATAATCAATCGTCTTATGAAAAATTCGCATCGGATCCAACGCCTTTAAATTTGCCAAATGCCTGGACGCCTCCACCTCAATTCCATCAAACGAAAGTGCTTTCAATACTTTTCGCATTGCCTTATTAATTGCCATTCTTTTCTCCTATCTGCTGCTTTTGTATGAATTATAATACCATGTTTTTAGCTCTAAAAAAAGGGAAAGACTCTCATCTTTCCCTAAAAAACTATATTTTATAATAAGATATATTTTCCGATAAACAAAAGTGCTAACACAAACATCAATACGCTGATCTTTTTTTCCTTTGCTTTTCCTGTAAACAGATTAATTGCAACATAAGAGATCACACCCATTGCAATTCCTTCTGAAATACTGTAGAAAAATGGCATTGCTGCAATACAGATATAGCAAGGAATCGCTTCCCCAAAATCACTGAAATCAATACTCACTACATTTGTCAGCATATAGAACCCTACAACAATCAATGCCGGCGCCGTCGCAAAAGATGGAATCGCCAAAAAGATTGGTGACAACAACAACGACAATCCAAACAAAATCGCTGTTGTGACTGCTGTAAGACCTGTTCGTCCTCCTTCCGTCACACCCGAAGCGCTCTCAACAAATGTTGTAACTGTAGATGTTCCAAGCGACTGCGCCTGCCGTTGTAGCAACCGCATCTGCCATCAGAGCACCTTTAATTCTTGGAAGTTTTCCGTTTTCATCTAACATATTTGCTTTGTGGAAACACCGATCAATGTGCCGAGTGTATCAAAGATATCCACAAACAAAAACGCAAACACTACAACCATAAACTCTCCGATATGGATTCCTGAAAACTCAGTTTTCCAAAGATCGGACTAAGACTCGGAATCGAAATACCGTTGCTGAAGTCCGGAAGTAAGCTGTACATTCCAAGTTCTGCATTTGGCACATACAATCCGGTCAGCTGACAGATAATTCCAAGAATCCATGTAATTAAAATTCCCCAAAGAATATTACCTTTAATGTTCTTTACTACAAGAATCGCTGTAATAATCACGCCGATCACCGCAAGTAATACCGTAATTCCAACATCATTCATCGTCGCCTTTGCAGCGCCTTCTGCCAAAGTACTGTTGTAACCTTCCAGCGAGAATAACTGCACTAATGTAGAACCACTGATAACAATTTTTGCATTCTGCAGACCGATAAACGCGATAAAAAGACCAATTCCGACACTTACTGCAGATTTCAAATTCATCGGGATTGCATTAAAGATTGCTTCACGCACATTCGTAACTGATAACAGAATAAAAATAATTCCTTCCACAAATACAGCCGCAAGCGCCACCTGCCATGTGTATCCCATGTTCAGTACAACCGTATATGCAAAGTATGCATTCAGTCCCATTCCCGGTGCAAGTGCAAACGGATAGTTTGCAAACAGAGCCATGAGCAAAGTACCAATACATGCCGCAATCGCCGTCGCCGTAAACACTGCTCCATGATCCATTCCGGCTGCCGACAGCACGCTTGGATTTACCGCCAGTATATACGCCATTGTCATAAATGTCGTAATACCTGCCACCACTTCCGTCCTGACATCTGTTTTGTTTTCTTTTAACTTAAACAATTTTTCCAGCATAAAATTTTCCTGCCTCTCATTTCCTTTTTTTACTTCACAAGTTTATCAGACAACTACTGGAAAGTAAATGAAAGTATTCATTACTTATTTTTATAAACATTTATTAGCACAATAAAAAAGAAAGTGCATTCCATCTCAAGAACACACTTTCTTTCTATACTATTCTGTCTCTCTGACTTTTTTCGAACCGGAAGAATCATAGATGGTGATACAGAAAGTTCATCAATTCCCATCTTCAGGAATGTCTCTGTCAATTCCAAATCTGCTCCTAATTCTCCACAGATTCCAATCCATTTTCCTTCTGCATGTGCATTGTCTGCCGCCATCTGGATCATCGCAAGCACTGCCGGATGATGTGGATCATAGAATGTGTCAAGCTTTGGATTCTGCCTGTCAATCGCCAGTGTATACTGTGTGAGGTCATTGGTACCTACGCTGAAGAAATCAACTTCTTTTGCAAGTTCACGGCTCACCATAACAGCCGCAGGTGTCTCGATCATAATTCCAAGTTCCATATCCTCACGGAATGCGATTCCTTCTTTGCGAAGTTCTTCCTTTACTTCTTCTACAATCTCTTTAATTTTCTTCACTTCCCACACTGCTGTAATCATCGGGAACATGATCGCAATCTGACCAAATGCCGATGCACGATACAGTGCACGCAGCTGAGTTTTAAAAATCTCAGGCTTAGTCAGACAAATACGGATTGCACGATATCCAAGTGCCGGATTCTCTTCTTTATCTAAATTGAAATAATCTGCCTGCTTGTCCGCACCAATATCAAGTGTACGGATGATAACTTTCTTTCCAGCCATATTCTCAGCAACTGTCTTATAGACAGCAAACTGCTGCTCTTCTGTCGGGAATGTCTCATTCTCCAAATACAGGAATTCGCTTCTGAAAAGGCCGATTCCGCCTGCATCATTTTTCAAAACAGCTCCCACATCTGAGCTATTGCCGATGTTGGCATAGATATTGATGTGCTGACCGCTCAATGTGACATTCTCTTTGCCTTTTAACTGTTCCAACAGTTTCTTTCTTTCTATATCCTCAGCCTGCTTTTTCTTCATCGCAGCGAGTGTCTCTTCATCTGGATCGATATAAATCTTTCCGTCAAACCCGTCGATGACAGCAAATTTACCATCATATTCCGGTTTCAACTCTTCGCCCAAACCGATGATTGCCGGGATATTCATTGTTCTTGCCAAAATTGCTGTATGTGAGTTCGAAGAACCATACATCGTAGCAAAGCCCAATACTTTTTCTTTATCAAGCTGGACTGTCTCACTTGGAACAAGATCATCTGCCGCAACAATGACAGGTTCATCTGTCGCAAATGCAACTTTTTCTGCTCCGGACAAAATGTTCAAAATACGCTCAGAAACGTCTTTTACATCCGCAGCACGTCCCTGCATATATGCATCATCCATTGCGGAAAACATCGCTGCGAAATTGTCAGCTGTCGTTCCCACCGCATATTCTGCATTCACCTGTTGTGCAGTGATAATATTGATAATAGATTCAATGTAATCCAAATCTTCCAGCATCATCTGATGAATCTCAAAGATCATCGCATTCGTCTCACCGACGTCTGACATCGCCTTCTGATACAATTCCTGAAGTTCTGCAACTGCCTTTGCCTTTGCATCTTCAAAACGTTTTACTTCGCTTTCTGTATCATCCACATGCCATCTTTTAATCTGCTGTTCATTTCTTTTATAAAAGGCAATCTTACCGATTGATACACCGCCAAATACACTTTTGCCAGTTAATGTAATCATAGCTTAACCTTCCTCAACATTATTTTTCTTATAAGTTCTCTTTTTAAAAATGTCTCGATTGCTGCGATTGCTTCTGCTTCGTCAGCACCCTCTGCTGTCATTACGATCTCTTCACCGCATTTTACAGCCAATCCCATTACACCAAAGATTCTTTTTGCATCTGCTTCTTTTTCTCCCTTTTTCAGTTTAATATCTGATTGGAATTTTGCAGCTTCTTTTACTAATAATCCTGCTGGTCTTGCGTGGATTCCTTCACTATCTGTAATTACATAACTAAATTCTTTCATAATTAATCTCCTTTTCTTTTCTGTAAATATTAGGATTTACCTTTCCCTATTATCTAATATTTTTCACTATTTTTCAATAGTAATTGGTTTTTTTAACAGAATAATTCCAAACATCGTCACGACAGCACCTATCGCTATTGCTGCGAGGAACATCGGTGCATTGTCCATAATACCAACTACAAAGATACCTCCATGCGGTGCTCTTGAACCACATCCAAACGCCATTGAGACCGCTCCGGCCACTGCCGAACCAACGATTGACGGTGGAATAATGCGCAGAGGATCAGATGCCGCAAATGGGATTGCTCCCTCTGTAATAAATGACAGTCCCATAATATAGTTGGTAACAGTCGTCTGTTTTTCACTCTCTGTAAATCTGTTTTTTGCAAATGTCGTGGCAAGTGCGATTCCGATTGGAGGAACCATTCCACCAGCCATAACCGCCGCCATAATATCAAACTGTCCGCTTGCGATTGCTGCTGTTCCAAATACATACGCAGCCTTGTTAAACGGTCCTCCAAAGTCGATTGCCATCATACCGCCGAGAACAGCTCCAAGCAGCACTTTGCTTCCCTCACCCATACTTGCAAGTCCGTCATACAACCATTGATTGAATGCTCCGACAGGTGGATTGATGATAAATACCATGATCGCACCGATCAATACAATTCCAAAGAACGGATAAATCAGCACCGGTTTTGTTCCCTCCAATGCCCTTGGGAGCTTTGCAAATGCTTTTTCGATAAGAAGCATCAGGTATCCTGCAATAAATCCGGCGAGCAGCGCTCCAAAAAATCCGGATGGGATCCAATCCGCCTCAGCCGCAAACACAGATGTTCCTGCTTTCGCAAGCAGACCACCAACGATACCAGCATCAATGCCGGACGTTCTGCGATGCTCATCGCAATATATCCTGAGAGGATCGGGAACATCATGCCAAACGATACATTTCCCACCAAATTCAAGAATTTGGAAAGTGGATTTCCGGTACCGAAAACATCAGTTCCTGCGTTTGCGCCGTCAAACAAAAATGACAGTGCAATCAGGATTCCTCCTCCGATTACAAACGGCAGCATATGAGACACACCGTTCATCAGACTTTTATAGATCTTTCTTCCGATACTTTCCTGCTCTTCCTGAAATCCGGTCGCCTCTCCTTTTTCATTGCTGTGATAGATTGCAACCTTTCCGCTCTCTGCTTCTTCAATCAACTCTTTCGCTTTGTGAATTCCATTGGCAACCTTCGTGACAATGACTGGTTTTCCATCAAATCTCGCCATTTTTACATCTTTATCGGCTGCCACAATGATACAGTCACAATTTGCGATATCCTCTGCCGTCAATACATTTTTGTCTCCGCCGGAGCCGTTTGTCTCCACCTTGATCGTATATCCCATCTCTTTTGCCGTGTTTTCAAGACTTTCCGCCGCCATATAAGTATGTGCGATTCCGGTAGGACAGGCCGTAACTGCAAGAATCTGATATCTCTTTTTCTCTTCTTTCTCCTGTTTTTCCTCCGTCTCCTCTTCAAACTTTTCTTTTTCCGCCTGATCGATATATCCTAAAAATTCTTCTACTGTAGACGCTTTCATCAGGTTTGCCCGGAAGTTATCATCCATCAACAGCATCGAAAGACGACTCAATACCTCCAGATGAATATTGTCTTCTGTATTCGGCGCCGCAATCAAGAACACCATGTGTACCGGCTCACCGTCCAGCGAATCATAATCCACTCCGTCACGAATAATCATCGCCGCCAGTCCAGGACCACTCACCGCATCTGTCTTTGCATGTGGAATAGCGATTCCTTCCCCGATTCCGGTCGTTCCTTCTTCTTCTCTTGCGAATACGCCGGCTCTGTATTTTTCGAGGTCTTTGACATTCCCGCCTTTTCCATCAGCAACGTCATCTTTTCAATCGTCTCTTTTTTCGTAGTTACGACACCGTTTAAATCAATACTTCTTTTTTCAATAAATCTGTGATTCTCACGTTACTTCCCTCCTACAATCCAAAGTTCTCTTTGCTTCGTCTAACAACTTCACAACATCCTCTTTTTCTGCAAGCCATGCCAGAAATGCAGTCGCACTTCCGGTTGCAATTCCCAGTTTAAATGCCTTTTCATAGTCTCCTGTATTCAGATATCCTGTCAAAAATCCTGCAACCATCGAATCTCCTGCTCCGACCGAATTCACCACTTCTCCTTTTGGTGGAAGTCCTTTATGAATCTCCCCATCCTCAGTGATTAGAATTGCTCCGTCGCCCGCCATGGAAATCAGCACATTTCTCGCTCCTTTTTCCTGAAGCTTCTTCGCGTAGGTGATAATCTCCTCATCTGTCTTTAATGTGACACCGAACATCTCTCCAAGCTCATGATTATTCGGCTTGATCAAAAACGGATGGTACTTCAGAACATTCAACAGCAAATCCTTGTCGACATCCACCACGATACGAACCCCTTTTGTCTGTAGTCTTTCCATGATGCTCTCATAGATATCCTCCGGCAATGTGTTCGGAATACTTCCCGCAAGTACTAAGATATCCCATTTTGCAGGCAATCCAGCTTTTCAAATAATTCTGTAATCGCCCTGTCACCGATGTTTGGTCCCTGACCATTGATCTCGCTTTCCTCGTTCGAGTTCACCTTCACATTAATGCGGGTCAGCCCTTCCTTCAGCTCAATAAAATCTGTGTAACACCCAAAGTCTGTCAACATCTTTTCCAACTGCTTTCCGGTAAACCCTGCGATAAACCCAAGTGCTTTGCTCTTAAGTCCCAGATTTGAGAGAATAACCGACACATTCACACCTTTTCCTCCAGGAAATATCGCCTCTTTGGTTGTTCTGTTGACTCTCCCAAGTGTCAGGTCATCCACCTGAATCACATAGTCCAAAGACGGGTTAAATGTTACCGTGTAAATCATGCTTCATCCACCTCCACAATGTTTTTGTACTTTTGATAGGTTCCCTGCTTCAGCTTAGTTGTGATTACCTCCGCCTCTTTCAGCTCCGCAAATTTAATAAGCGAAATCTGTCCGATTTTAGAAGAATCTGCAAGAATATATTTTTTCCTGCATTGTCTGAACGCTCTTTCTTTCACAGCAGCTTCATTGAGATCCGGCGTGGTGATTCCATATTCATTGTGAATCCCGTTCGCACCAAAAAATCCTTTTGTGAAATTATATTTTCCTAGCTTTCCAGTGCTTCCGCTCCGATCAAAGCCTCTGTCTCTTTCTTCAGCTCTCCGCCGAGCAAAAATACTCTGCATCCCTTATGCAGCAATTTTCTTGCATGAGAAATGCCATTCGTCACATAAACTGCTTCCTTTTCCAAAATCTGCTCCACGAGATATTCTGTACTTGTTCCTGCATCGATATAGACAAAATCATCTTTTCTGATCAATCCGGCTGCGTACTTTCCAATCTTTATTCTTCTCTTTCTCTGTTCAAATCCTGTCTCACAGAAACCGAAGAGTCTTTTGTCATATATTCCATATCGACTGCCGTCGCGCCGCCATGCACCTTAATCAGTTTTTTTCGCTTATCCAGCGTTGTCAGATCCCTTCGTATCGTAGACTCGGAAGTATCCAAAAGCTCTGTCAATTCTGTCACTGTGACACTTTTCTTTTCTTCTACAATATTTAATATCCGGTTAAACCGTTCTTCCGCCAGCATATTTACACCTCTCTTCTAAATCTATTTTAAATTCATTTTCGTTCAAAGTCAATCAATTTCATTCAAAATAGTTCGCAATTTTTCCCTTTATTTTTTATGCATACTGCAAAATCTTTATTGCCGTAAAAAGCCATTGCAAAGTATCATACTTTACAATGACTTTTTTCTTGAAAATTATACCTCAAATAATGGTGTCGACAAATATCGTTCTCCCGTATCCGCAATATTGCCACAATTGTTTTTCCTGCATTCTCTTCTCTTTTTGCAAGCTCTATCGCCGTGTGAAGCGCTGCGCCGGATGTAATTCCTATCAGTACCCCTTCTTTGTGGGCAAGCATTCTGGAAGCTGCATATGCCTCGTCATTTTCCACCTGCACAATCTCATCATAAATCTCCGTATTCAAAATCTCCGGAATGAAACCTGCTCCAATCCCCTGCAGACCATGAGGTCCTGGTTTCCCTCCTGATAACACCGGTGATGCCGCCGGCTCCACTGCAATTACTTTCAGCGCCGGATTTTTCTCTTTTAAATACTCCCCGGTTCCTGTAATTGTTCCACCGGTACCGACTCCCGCAACGAAGATATCCACCTTACCTTCGGTATCTTCCCATATCTCCGGTCCGGTAGAAGCGGTATGCGCAGCCGGATTCGCTTTGTTTATAAACTGACCAAGAACAACTGCCCCATCAATCTCTTCTGCAAGTTCTCCAGCTTTCACAATCGCTCCAGCCATTCCTTTTTTCCCGTCTGTCAGAACAATCTCTGCGCCATAACCTTGAAGAAGTTTCCGCCGTTCTACACTCATCGTCTCAGGCATTGTAAAGATTGCACGATACCCCTTTGATGCCGCAATGGACGCAAGTCCAATTCCGGTATTTCCACTTGTAGGTTCGATGATTGTCCCTCCACGCTTAAGGATTCCCTGGCGTTCAGCCTCCTCCACCATATTTTTCGCAACACGGTCTTTTACACTTCCCGCCGGATTAAACAGCTCTAATTTCACCAGGATCTTTGCTTTTAACCCAAGCTCTGATTCGATATTCTGCACTTCTAAAAGAGGTGTATGCCCAATTAATTCCGTTACATTTTGATATACTTTTCCCATAAGTAATTCCTCCTTCAAATAGACTTCTGCTTTCTGTTTTCATCGGCAAATGATGCCATCAACTGCTTCAATGTCTTCTCCTCCAGCAACTGGTTCACCCGTGTATTAATCTGATCCCAGACTAAAGTTTTAATCGCTTCTTGCACGTCATCTGTCCCCTTCTCTTGTGCATATTCATCTACAATCGAGAACTTTCCTTCCAGTACTTCCAAAACTTCTTTCACCGTGATATCATCAGCCTTTTTTGCCAAACGGTACCCTCCGTTCACCCCTTTCAGGCTTTTTACAATTCCAGCTTCCTAAGCACACTAAAAACCTGTTCCAAATAATTCAATGACAGTTTTTGCCTTTGTGCAATACTTGCCAACGCAATTGGCTCTCCATTGTCATGACCTGCCAAGTCTACCAGCGCCCGCAGTCCATATCTTCCTTTTGTCGATATTTTCATAAGAATTTTCCTTTTCCTACCACTTTGCTAAGTATTACATGTTTTATGTTATACACCTATTCAGCGCCTCCCGTTCTCCCGCCCGGTTCCTCCAAAGGGATGACGAGCGAGGCGAGGTCGATCTCCCCGGAATCCGTCCTCCCCACGATACCTACGATCGAGGTATTCAATTCCTCCAGCAAGGGATTCGGGGCTTCCAGACGGATCGCGGAGTCGTGGTTGCCGGCGATGATCACGATCTGCAAGCCCGGGTTCAGGCGGTTCGCCTCCCGCAGGAAACGATAGAAACGGCGTTGCGCCCCCGCGGAAGGGTTCGTCACGTCGAACACATCGCCAGCGATCAACAGGACATCCGTCTGCCGCTCCACCAATAGATTTGTCAGAAAACCGAGGAAAGCCTCGTGCTCCGCCTCCCGGTCGTAGCCGAAAAAGGTCTGGCCCAGATGCCAGTCGGCGGTATGGATAAGTTTCAATGCCATATATTGTCATATTTATAAAAGCAAAGGTACAATTTTTTTCTAGGTTCTTTCTTTTGCCGTCAACATAGCCAAAGAGACATATCCGCGTCAAGGGAATAAGTTGTCGTTTCTTCTTTTTCAGGTCTATTTCAGCAATATACATCATAATATATGTATTTTAGTCCTAAGTTTATAAATTCTTTTGTTACATTTAGAGCGAAGAATGATCATCAACCGTTTTCCCATAGCAACGGAATATCATAGATTTCCTAAAGGCAATGACATAGTTTACAATAAAAAACTAAATAAAAATCATGTACCATCTGATACTAAACGTTCTAGTTTCTTTCTCCCATTGCTTCACGGGGATAAATCGACCGCATCAAATCCGGATATCAAGGAGGGAAATGAGGCTTACACAGTCTCATTCTATCCGGAAGGGGGCCGATTGATATTAAATACCGCCTGCGTAGTCGCATTCAAGGCAGAAAGCAGAGATGGTAGAACATTAGATATCTCAGGAGAGATCGTGGATGACAGAGGTAATATTGTACAAAACGTAAAATCCTTATATAACGGATTAGGATATTTCAATATTTACCCAGATGAAGGAAGGACCTATTATCTGAACTGTAAAAGCACAGAAGGTATAGAAAAAAGCTTTATATTACCTGCCGCAACCCTGTCAATAGGGATAAAAGTACATTTCAAGGAAGACCAAATATTAGTCTCCGCCTTAAAACCAGAGCATTTGCAATTTAAAGACACTTTATATATACTGTTACAATCCGAAGACTCCATCGTTTATAAAGACATTTGGGATTTCTCAAGGAGATGGATCGTATTCGAGAAAAAAACATCAAGACCGGCCTGTCTAGTTTTCTTTTAGTCGATAGTAATGGCGATCTACTTTCCGGGCGACCGTTTTTCAAGCTAGAAAATATCTCATCACTCCAATCTTTGCCTCCGGACTTCAAGATAAGGCTACTTCCTATCATGAACGATCCGGGAACCGACTCCATACGGAAGAATCTCGTATTGGATACTTTGGCCAAGACTTAACAATCGACCAGGAACAATCGGAACCTGATAAAAGGCCAAATGATGATATATGGAAGACCATCGAGTTGGAGAATGTAGAAATCAAGGCATTCAAGAAAGACAAACAGAATCAAGGACTCTATTCGCCCGTCCAAGCTTCCAGCCGTATTTATAGCTCCCAAGATATAGAACGGTGGCATATAAATGAGATGAAATCGTTATTATCTCGCTTTAGCGGGGTTAAATTTATCTTCGATAACGTTAAGCAAAATATTATCCGGTACTCCGTGACGCGATAACTTCCTTTAGATCAAAAAATGAAGGGAAACCCCTAGTCGTGATTGATGACACGCCTTTTATCGATTTCGACATCCTAGATTACCCTGTTAACGACATAGAAGAAATATTTTTACTAAAAGGATCAGACGCAGCCATATGGGGGCCTAAAGCTAGCAATGGAATTATCGTCATTATAACCCAAAGAGGTAAATCCACAAAAATCGAGCAAAAAGAGGAATAAAATGAGAATCCCGTCTAGTCG
>ENA-OQDW01000905-OQDW01000905.1-human-gut-metagenome-genome-assembly--contig:-NODE-905-length-11608-cov-2.288041_pt1 | contig 11608 bp, 10 predicted proteins | sample MGYA00242784_ERZ504613 | MGnify/ENA primary metagenome ERZ504613 (study PRJEB26092, sample SAMD00036330) | human gut metagenome | host: Homo sapiens | study: EMG produced TPA metagenomics assembly of... | reverse complement strand
TAGATATAAAAACAGTTAAAAGAAGGAAGAAAAATAGAGAAAGTTTTACCAGATATAGTAAAAAGTTCTCAGGCTATGATGGTATAAAAGGATAATGGAGGGGGTTAAATCAATGAAATTTGATGTTAAAACACAGGGAAAGAAAATGGAGGTTGCTTTGGAAGGAAGAATGGACTCTGCAACAGCACCGGAATTTGAGAAGGAGATTTTCCAAAAGCTTGATGGAGTTACCGAGCTTGTTCTGGACTTTACCGATCTTGCATATCTTTCCAGTGCCGGATTAAGAGTGCTTTTATCCTGTCAGAGAAAATGAATGCAGCAAAGGGAAGTATGGTTGTAAAGCATGTCAATGAAATTATTATGGAAGTATTTGAAGCGACCGGATTTGACAGTATTTTGACAGTCGAACAATAAAAGACGGATGAAAATGGGGAAAAGAATATGGCAATTGAAGAGAGAAAATTAACACCTGCCGGACAGGGAAATCTGCAACAGATCAAATTGGGAATACCGGTAGTGGAAGCATTGAATCGGATGGCAGAGGATCCCATGGGGGAAAATGAAAAGCTGCTTTTAAGGATTCTGGAACAGAATAAGGATACGGAATATGGAAGGAAATATGGCTTTGCGGATATTCATTCCATAGAAGAATACCAGAAGAAGGTTCCGGTCAGTGTATACGATGATTATGCAGGCTATATTTTAAGAATGAGTGAGGATGGGGAGGAGAATCTGATTACCTCCGGTAAGGTTGTACATTATAACAAGTCTTCAGGAACGGTTGGAAATCCCAAGCGTATACCGTTGACGGAAGAGGCTTTTCAGGTTTTTCAGAAGTATAATGGTCCCTACCGTATGGGGCTGGTCGCAAAAGAACTCGGAGAAGACTGGATCAACGGACGGAATATGTCCATTGCGGAATCCATTGCAGAGATCCAGCACGTGAAAAGCGGTGTTACTTATGGGGCTTTGTCAGTAAAAATGATCGGTGAATTCCGCCCTTACCTCGGAATGAGTTTTACATCTCCCGATGAAGCAATTTATCCGGAATCGGAAACCAACACCAGATATCTGCATGCACGTTTCGGACTGATGGACCAGGATCTTACGAATATGGCAGCGAACTTTCTTGGATTTTTACTGGAAGTATTGCGTTATATGGAACAGAATTGGGAGCTTCTGGTTAATGATATTGAACAGGGAACGATTGATCTGGGTATTAAAATGTCAGAGGAAGTCCGTTCCAGTCTCTTAAAGAAAATTCAGCCCATGCCGGAGAGAGCGCAGGAACTGAGGGGAATTTTCATGCAGGGGTTTGAGGAACCGATTGTACCGAAGCTGTGGCTCATGCACAGTTCCTTACCGGTGTCGGTTCCGGTGGATTTAAGGTTTATGCTGATAAGATCAAAGAGAAATATATGGGAGAAAAAATAGCCCGTTATTTTACCGGAATTAATGCATCTGAAGGCATGATCAGTGTCCCGTACCGGTTAAATGATGAGAAGAGCGTGCCGGTTCCGGACAGTATGTTCTATGAATTTCTGCCGACAGACGCAGATGATGATTTCTCCAAAATAGTAACGATAGATCAGCTTGAGACAGGTAAAGAATATGAAGTGATTGTTACGAATCTTTCCGGTTTTTACCGGTATCGTATGCGTGATGCGGTAAAGATTGCAGGAAAATATAAGAATCTGCCGATTCTGGAATTCATCGGACGTATTGATCAGACAGTCAGTGTTATGGGGGAGAAGACAACAGAAGTGGCACTCAGGACTGCCGCAGAGGATACAGCAAAGCAGCTTGGCTTTGACATGATTGATTTTACAGTATATCCGGATGTTGAACATGTTCCTCCACGTTATACTTATTTTATGGAAATCGAAAGCCTTCCGGAGGGGATGAAAGCAAAGGAAATCCGCTTTTTTCTGGAGAGGAATCTTGCTAAGGCCAATCCGTCCATGGGAGATAAGGTGGCAAAAGGAATCTGTGCGCAACTAAGTTAAATATCTTAGAGCCGGAGACATATAGCTTATACCGTGATCTGATGATAATGAAGGGAATTGCGCCGGCACAGCTGAAGCCTGTGCACATCATCCGGAATGAACTGCAGCGGAAATTCTTTTTCAGTCAGACAGAATACGGAGTGGAGCTTGTAAAATAAATGGAAGGACTTTGTGAAAATAAAAGGAGAAGCCTATGAAAATTTTAGCTTTAGTAGCAAGCCAGGACAGTACTGTGGAAGATGTTAAGACAAATGGAAGAAGGCAGATGCAGGCACTGATAGGTAAAGATAAGGAAGTGCTTTTCTGCGAATATTCCACGATTGAAATTTGCAGGAACGGGGAACTTGCGATCACCTGTCTGGGCGAAAAAATGGAAAAGCCGGATTATTTCTGGCCACTGCTTGGATCCACGGATGGATTTATTCTGGAGAATATGCTTCAGGATGCGGGAATTCCATCTATTTTAAATCTGCGTGAGCTTCAGGTCGCAAGAAGTAAGATTGCAACTTATCAGAGACTTGCACAGAATGGAATACGGGTGCCTGATACGATGGTGTTTTTCAAAGATTCTGATCCCGAAACACTGTCTGGTCGTTTTGGTTATCCATTTGTTGTGAAGCCGGACAGTGGATTTGGCGGGATTGGTGTAGAACTGATCCATAACGGCCAGGAGCTTAAGGATTACTTTGCAACTCTTTCCTATGGACAGGCTTATGTGGCACAGGAATATATTGCTACTTCCAAAGGAAGAGACATCCGTGTTGTTGTTCTCCATGGCAGATATTATTTTTCGATGGAGCGCCATGCATCGAATCCTGATGAATTCCGTTCGAATGTACATGTGGGTGGAACTACACAGGAGAAGACTCTTACCGAAGAAGAAAAGGTATTCTGTGAAAAGGTGGCGTCCATATTTGATCTTCCGATTATCGGACTGGATCTTATGATTGGTGATGGAGAGTATGTGCTGGCAGAGGTAAATGCATTTCCGGGTATGCCGGGGCGTAAGATGATGGATGCATATGCTTCCGTTATTGATGATTTTATGGAGGGACAGGCATGACCGGATTTTTGCGAAGAGTATTAAGCCCATACAGGGGACTTTTGATACTGGTCATTTTACTGCAGCTTGGTCAGTCCTTTTTAACCATGTATCTGCCAACAATCAATTCCAGAGTGATCGATTATGGTGTGGCGAATGCGGATGCTGCATATATCATGCATCAGGGAATTCTCATGCTGGGAATAGCTCTTATCCAGTTTCTGCTATCAACCTTGGCTGGTATTTTCGGAGCAAAGGTGGCACTGATGACCGGACGGGATTTGAGGGAGCAGGTTTATGAGAAGCTGATGCATTTTTCACGCAGGATGATCGGAAGCATGGGAGCTCCTACGCTGATTACCAGGGCAACAAACGATGTACAGCAGGTAACCCAGTTTATTACGTTCTTATTTACCGCGATTATTGCAGCACCGATGATGTTTATCGGAGGTCTTGTGCTTGCCTTGTCCCAAAGCGTGAAGCTTTCGGTGGTATTGCTTGTGACGATACCCCTGTTGCTTGGGGTTTCTGTGGTATTTTTAAAGCTGATCCTTCCTTATTATAGAGAACAGCAGACGAAAATAGATGAGATGAATACCGTACTCAGGGATCAGATTTCCGGTGTCCGTGTGGTAAAGGCCTTTACGAAGGAACAAGGCGAGAAGGAACGCTTTGAACGGATTAACGGAGATCTTTCAAGGATTAATACCAGCATCGGTAAGATTACAGGGCTGATGCAGCCAATCTTTACCCTGACAATGAGCTTTGCCAATATTTCGCTGATCTGGCTTGGCGGCCGTATGGCGGGAAACGGTCAGGTACAGATTGGACAGGTGATCGGCTTCGTAACCTACATATCCTTTATTCTGACAGCAACCCTGATGGCTTCCATGATTTTTATTATGCTACCAAGAGCCGAGGTATCGGTTACACGTATTGAAGAGATTTTAAACAGTGAAAGTGAAATTCAGGACAGAGAGGATGCTTTTTTGCCAGAGCAGTTCCGGGGAGAAATATGTTTTGAACATGTGACGTATTCCTATGCACCGGATAATGAGCAGGTGGAGCCTGTATTGAAGGACATTTCCTTCTGCGCACAGCCGGGTAAAACGACGGCGATTATCGGATCTACCGGATGTGGTAAGACTACCTTGCTTGATATGATTCCACGTCTTGCAGATGTGACAGAGGGGACGGTCTTCGTAGATGGCATGGATGTCCGGAAGCTGTTAAGGCATGAGCTTGATCAGGCAATCGGCATGGTTCCGCAGAAGGCTTTCCTGTTTTCGGGGACACTGGAGGACAATCTGCGGGATGGAAAACCGGATGCAACACAGGAAGAACTCTGGGAGGCTCTTTCGATTGCGCAGGCAAAGGAGTTCGTGGAGAAAAACGAACGTGGTCTTAAGATGAAGGTTTCCGAAGGGGGAACAAACTTTTCGGGCGGGCAGCGGCAGCGGCTTGCAATCGCAAGAGCAATTGTCCGCAGACCCTCCATCTATTTGTTTGATGATTCGTTCTCTGCACTGGATTACCGGACAGACCAGGAGCTGCGAAGAGCACTGAAGCCGGTTACACAGAATGCGGCTGTGATTATTGTTGCACAGAGAATCAGTACCATTAAGGATGCTGACCAGATCCTTGTGATGAATCAGGGACGTATTGAAGCGGTTGGAACACATGAAGAACTCATGCAAAGCAGCCGGACTTATCAGGAAATTGTGGCTTCCCAGCCCACAGATAAGGAGGTGGCATCATGAGTACAAAGCAGAAAAAGACCATACAAAAGGGGGCTTTCAAGCGGCTGTTAAAGCTCTTCTTCTTTAAAAATAAGATGCTGACCGCTCTTATGCTGTTCAGTATTATTATTTCAGCGGTTGCTACAGCGCTGGGACCGCAGTATCTGGGGTATGCAACGGATTCCATTGTACAGGATATGTCAAACCCGGTAAGCAGTAACATTCACTGGGACCGTTTTTTCTTCTGGGCAGGGATATCGAGTGTGATTTTTCTGATCCAGTTCGTATCGAAATGGCTATCCGCATGGTTTTCCACACGGATCATCTCTGATACGGCGAAAGAATTGCGCAGTCAGGTAGAGACAAAGCTATGGTCGCTGCCATTAAATTATTTTGATACAAACAGTCACGGAGATATCATGAGCCGGACCACAAATGATATTGATAATGTGGTCACGACTCTGAATTCTTCAGGTGCAGATACGATTTACAGTATTTTCCAGCTGGTCGGGATGATTGTCATGATGACTGCAATTAACTGGAGGCTGGCATTGATCACTGTGATCATTATTCCGGTCTCGGGCTGGATTGTGACCTGATTTCTAGGTTTGTGCGTAAGGAATATCAGAAGCAGTGGTATTATACCGGAATGATTAACAGTAATGTGGAAGAGAGTGTGAACGGACACAATATTGTGAAGCTTTATGGTCAGGAAGAGAAGTTCGTGGAAGCTTTCAGGAAGCAGAATCGTCTGCTGTATGAATCTTCCTTCAAAGCTATGGCCGTATCGAACTTGATTCAGCCATTGTCCCGGTTCTTTACGAATCTGAATTATGTGATTGCGGCATTGGGAGGTGCTTTACGGGTAATATCCGGACAGATGACGGTCGGAGATGTGCAGGCATTTATTCAGTATACCAGACAGTTTCAGACACCCTTTTCCAAGCTGTCCCAGGCGTATTCTTCACTGCAGTCCGGAATAGCGTCTCTTGACCGGATCTATGAGCTGTTAGACAGTGAAGATCAGGCTGAAGAAAAACCGGAAGCCAGAGAGAGCTACCGGTTGCAGGGAAAGATCGATTTCCGGGATGTGAGCTTTTCTTATGTACCTGAGAGGAAGCTGATCGAACATATGAACCTTGTTGTAGAACCGGGCCAGATGGTCGCTATTGTTGGAGGAACTGGTGCCGGCAAGACAACACTTGTAAATCTGATCGAACGATTTTATGAAGTAAACATTGGAGAAATTATTTTTGATGACAAAGTAGAAATTCACGACCTTACAAGAGCATGCCTGCGGGAGAACATTGCAATGGTTCTGCAGGACACCTGGGTGTATAAAGGAACGATCAGGGACAATCTGAAATATGGTCTGAAACGGGAAATCACGGAAGAAGAATTCCGGAATGCATGCCGGGAGACCTTCGTGGATCAGTTTGTAAGTACACTGCCTGATGGTTATCAGACTGTAATTTCCAATGAAATGTCAAGCCTTTCTGCCGGAGAAAAGCAGTTGTTGACGATCTGCAGGGCATTTCTTGTGAAACCGAATATTCTCATTTTGGATGAGGCAACAAGTTCTGTAGATACCAGAACCGAAGCCATGATTGATCAGGCACTTGATAAGCTGCGGGAGGGACGGACAAGCTTTGTCATTGCCCACCGTCTGTCCACAATTCGCAATGCAGACGTGATCCTGGTTATGGAGAACGGGCATATCGTGGAGCAGGGCAGCCACAAAGAGCTATTAGCACAAAACGGAGCCTATGCCAGATTATATCAGGCACAGTTTGAATCATAGAAAATAGGCGGAGGAAGAGATTATGCGTATTGTATTTTATAGTGCGTCAACATCAGCACATTCCAATTCATCAACAAAAACAACCTACCAGCGTTCCGGGCAGATACCTGGGATGAAATGGACCGGCTTTATCCGGACTGCGAATTTGTTGTAGCAGGACCCTGAATGGTTCTTACATTTTTGACGTGGCAGATGGGGAAATCTGCAAAAAACCTGAGAAGGTGAAATACGTGCTTTTGGAGAGTGGAATGAGTGCGGAGGATACGGCAGAGTTGATTGCACAGCAGAAGCCGGATATTGCTGTAGCAATTGCATCGGGAGCCGTTCCCTTTGACTGGGTACCGATCAAGACCGCTCTCATTGCTGAGGAATTACAGAAAAGAGGAATTGCAACCATTGCCAATAATACGCTGGTGTCAGTGGCAGCATTTGATAAGTGGCGTAGTAATATCATGTTCCGCAGCTTTGTCAAAGCGGCAAAGGGAATCTATATTCACCATGAGCTGTTTCTTGCGGAGAAGAAGAATCCGGGTGTCAGTATAAATGTATATAAGGAATATGTTTTTTATCGGATTAAGGAAATGAACTTTCCGGTCATTGTGAAGGATACATTAGGTGCAGGGTCAATCGGAGTGGAAGTCATGAACTCCTATGAGGAAGTAGAGAGCTTTCTTAATTCCGATCGGAACAATTCAGATATAATGGTGGAAGAACTGATCCAGGGAGAACAGTTCGGAACGGAAATTCATGGTGTAGAGGGACGTTACAGTGTCCTTCCGCCGATTGCCTTTTCTGTAACAAAAGAGGGCATTACAGATCCGTTAAGCTCTGTAAAATTTGGTCCGGTGACGGATCCTTCCTATCATTTTGAAAAGGTACAGGAAGAACTGCTTAATATGGCACAGAGTTTGAAATTTGAAGGAACAGTGCAAGTCGATCTGGTTTACCGGGCAGGAGAATGGTATATTATCGAAATTAATCCAAGATGGTCCGGAATGACAACAACAACGGCTGCCATGGAGGGAAGAAATCCACTATCTATTTTTGTGGACAGCATACTCGGAACTGACAAAAATTACAGTATGAAACGGAACCTGAAATATGCATTGAACTTTAAGATGAAAGCAAGGTCGCAGGAGGATCTGATCCGATTATATGGGAATCCGCATGTGGATTATATTATGCAGCTGGAAACCTCGGTGGCAGGTATGGAGAAGATCAACTATTGCGAGGTTGTTATCAGCACCGATCAGGAAAAAGAAGATATTCTGAATATCCTGAATGAACTGGAAGAGGAATTCCCGGGGCTTGTTTCCGATGATGTGAAAGCAAATGCCGGAGAGCTTGTTGCAAAATATCAATGAGAAAACGGCGGTCGATAAGACCGCCGTTTTCTGCTGTTTGGAAAAATTAAAACCATTTTGCAGCGTATTGCTGTAATTGTTCCTGGACATCCCGGTAGCTGTATTTGCTGACCGGGATTATTTCATGATTATTCAGTGTGATTTCAAAGCGTCTGATTGAACGGACAGCATACAGAGAAACAATGTAGCATCTGTGACATTGCACGAAGATATCTTTCGGCAAAATTTCACGGACTGCAGAAAGGGATTTATATATCTTCGTGACAGTACCGTCTGAAGGTGAATCTGCAGTTCTTTATTGATTATTTCAATATAGGTAATATCCCTGATATGAAAGGATACAGTTCTGGACGGAGTGTCGATTATAATGGATTTCGGGATCAGATGTCGGATTGCACGGGTTAGTGCTTCTGCAAGTTTTTGACGGCTGACCGGCTTAAGGATATAACCTACAGGTTCAGCAGAATATGCATCGAATACAAATTCCTTACTGCTGGAAATGAAGATAACGGGAATTTGGTTTTCAGTGTCACGGAGACATTCTGCAAAGCTGATCCCATTGTTTTCACCCAGCATAATATCAAGAATCAGAATGTCACAGCTTTTGGGAGTATTCTGCAATGTATTTTTTAATTCTGAAATAGAAGTATATTTTCGAATCTCGCAGGATTCTCCCATGGATGCTAAAATATCGATGATCATTTCAGATATCTGTGTTAAAAAAATCGGTTCATCATCACAGATGACAATATGGTACATAGTGAAAGCCTCCTATTATTCGTTATTTTCGTCAAGACAAAGCGTTGTTGTTACAGCAAAAAAGCCACCACGTACCTGTACGTTCAGTATACCATTGTATTTTTCGGCGATTCCATTGATGATCTTAAGACCGTAACCGTGTCTGTCACTGTTCTTTTTACTGGATTTATATTTTCCATTCGTGATTCTCAAGTTATCCTCATTGCAGGAGTTTTCACATTTAATAAACAGAAAATTTCCCTTTGAATGGAGATTCAGCCGGATGACCCGCTGTCCTTCAGAAACCTTCTGACACCCTTCTACTGCATTTTCCAATATATTTGTCAACATCCGGCACAAATCAATGTCTTCCATGTTGAGTCTTCTGCCAATGATAATACTGTACTCCACTATGGCTTTATAACGGCTGGCACGTTCTGCAAATTCTGAAAGGATGGAATTAACCAGAGCATTGGCTGTGTAGGTGACAAAAGGAAGCTGTTCGGCTTCTTCAGTAAATTTCTGTGTATACTGTCTGGCACCTGCATAGTCCTCCTGTTTAAGATAGGAGGACAGGGCATTCATATGATGTCGGATCTCATGGTGTATTTCCAGAATATGTTCGTTGTTTTCTGCCTGATTCCGGTAGCTTTCCAGCATGCGCTCGGAAATCCGCTGTTCTTCCTGTTTGCTGCGGATGTATCCCATGACACTGAAGAATACGGCATACACCATGAAAGCAAATACTGCAAACAGTACAAACATAACATGGACAACTATATTATTGGAAAGATTTATTATGCTTGAGAACTGTGCAATGCTGGCAATCAGAATAAACAAAGCAGGGAGGGAGCAGAGAATCTTCCAGATCCGTGATTCCAGATCTGCATTGATCATAGTACGGATTCGCTCCATCAGCATGAGAAAATGGTTTCGCAAGAACCAGATTTATGATAAGTGTGAGAGCCAGTGCAAAGGGCGATAACATAAAATAATCGGATGGAACTGAAGTACGGTGCAAAAAGGTAACGGTGCTTGTAACAAAGAATCCGTAGCTCATTACAACAAAAAATACAAACAGTTTTTCTGCTATTTTTGCCTGGATGATAAAACAATACAACACTCCGAACAGTAGCAGGGCAATATAAAAAATAACATTCCAGATTAGCTCTTTGTAATCACCGCCAATGTTGAACTGTGCGATAAGAGAAAACGGAATGACCATTACAATAAAAATGGACAGTGCCATGAGCATTGTCTTTTTTGTGCTTAGGCGGAAACGATCCCGGAATGGATACAAACAGAAAAATGCATAAGGAAAAATCTGAAGAGAAAATCCGCAGAAATAACGCAATGCTATCATAAAACCCTCCTGTCATAAAGATAGATAATGGTCAGGTTACCTATTAAAAATAAGTATACCATTGGCAGAAGGCAAAATCAAATCATATGAAGGCCTTTTACGCTATATTTTGACTATTCACGCAAAATATGGACAAGGGAATTAAAAATAAATTTTATATAATAATTTTCGAATTATTCGCATAAACACTATACTTTCAAGCAATTTGAAGTATAGAAAATTATTCAATTTACCACGAATTTACCACGATTGAGTGAGCCTTGATATGACAATAAAATAGCACTAAAAAGACACCCTTAACACCTAAGCGGTGTCTTTTATTAAAAGCAGTCAATCCTAAGACTAACTGCTTTGTGTGTATGGATATGAAATTGTCAAACTGGAATTTCTTGCTATTTCCCCAATATACTTGATAAAATAGCAAGTGTAATCATTTCAATACGGCTTGATACAGCATATCATAGTGGATATAATGCATTATCTAAAATAACATTTTACTTAGGCACATCTACTGAGTAGCTTAGAAGGTCACCTCTTTTGTTACTTTGTAAGTCATTGTAATACCACATATACATAACTGTACCATAGACCTCATATTCTATTATCCCATCTGGCTTTTGTCCTTCTACCTCTAGGGAATAAATTTCTTTTTCTCGTGCGTATCCAAATACAAAAACGTTTTTCTGGATAATCAGGATTTAAATCTTGCTGAACATCACTTAATGTCAAACTAGAATGAATAAATTTTTTAAAATCTCCACCATAAGTGGTGGCTGGTGTAGTTGTGGCTGGTGAGGCATTTATAAATGCATATTGTATATGCCCATTCTGTACTTGTTTTTACAACTGAGCCATTACTAAACCTTGAATGTCATCATTATCATTTCCCGCCCGATAGAATATCGTAATCATAATTTTTACCTTAGTCCACTATATGCCAAAAGTTTTCATCAACCAATGATTTTAGAAAATCTTTAGGTGCGAACAATTCTTCATGTTCTTTCTTTCAACGGAGAATTCAAAATAAGCTTTCTCTATAGAATTATAATATGTAAGTTCCGAATCAAGCTCGTCATTATCTTTCATATTAAACTCAATATATTCATTTCCATTATTTTCATCTTCTGGAACATAAGTATAACGACCGTTTTCAATATGGTCATCATATTCAAAATCAACAAACACTCCAATGCCTATCAGAGCTATAAAAATAAAAAATTGTTCCTAATTATGATTAGTATTATTTTCCAAAATTTTTTCATAGTATTTACTTCCCTAGTTACTTCAAATTCTAATTTGCCGATTTCTTCATATCCATATTATACCATTCGCATATCAGCACCACAATAAAATTTTATGCACCAATAATCTTATTGAACAGCTCTAACAGTACATTATTTCATCACTCCAATCTAAAATTTAGGTAAGAGAAAAGCAGTTAATCATACAACTAACTGCTTTGTATAATGGATATGAAGTTGTCAAACTGTAATTTGCTTATCCATAAACCTATCTCTTTTCTTTTGTTTCTGGAAGAATAATCTCTTTTCCCTCT
>ENA-OQDW01000904-OQDW01000904.1-human-gut-metagenome-genome-assembly--contig:-NODE-904-length-11610-cov-1.274754_pt1 | contig 11610 bp, 18 predicted proteins | sample MGYA00242784_ERZ504613 | MGnify/ENA primary metagenome ERZ504613 (study PRJEB26092, sample SAMD00036330) | human gut metagenome | host: Homo sapiens | study: EMG produced TPA metagenomics assembly of... | reverse complement strand
CTCTGAAAGCGCCTCTTCTCACCTGGCGTTTTGTCTCTCTGTCGTACCCTTTAAAATAAATATTCATTTTATCGAGGAGCCGGATGGGTTTCATTCAGATAATCTCTCAGAGAAGGGAGGGGTTCTCTGGTTCTGCGGATTAATTCGCAAATCTCCGGACGGATTTCATAGTATTCAAGCGTATCTAAGAAACGCCTGTCAGCCTTTCCTCTCCCATCTGCGTAAGCGTCGTACATCAGCGTACAGCCGCTTATTTTATCAATGATCTGCACTGCTCTCTGCCAGTCTAACGCTCTGCGTTCAATCACCTCTCCTGTCGCCGCATTCTGAATCTCGCGCCCCATTCGTCAGGATTGCATACTGTATCCCCTTTACCTGTCTGACTGCAGCCGGGATTCCCTCAAAGGTCCTGCCTGTACACGGCACAATATAATCCCCTTTTCAATGACAGGCCTCCAGCGCTCTTCTGTTTCTCTCAGAAAGCTGTTTGTCCTCTGTCAAAAGCGTTCCGTCCAGATCCAGGGCAATTAACTTGATATCCACGTTCCTTCCTCCAAATTTTTCTCATTCTGCTTTTCATAATTATGTAACTGCACCAGAAGATGCCGACGATAAATTCAGCCAGCGGCATCCCTTCGGATGGCTGGCCTGAATCGACATAAGCGTTTAAACGCTCTGGCGCTGTGTTCTATTTTTAATCAAAGAAATGCTTTTCCTTCAGAATCAGAAGACCATCTTTATCATATTTAGATGAGAAGAATCCTCCGAAAGACGGTTTCTCAGCCCGGTCTGCGGCTTCCTCGATGAGTTCTTCCGCGCTTTCTCTTGTCAGAGGAACGCCGTCCTCCTCCATCATCTCAGCGCGCTCGTAGAGGGCAAGCATGCTCTTTCCTGAAATACTGCAGTCAATCTCCGACGCATATTTGCAGGCATACTGTGCGAATTCCTCCACATCCATTTCTCTGTCGTCGCCTTCCTCAGAATAGCCGTCAGACTCCTGTTCCTCATTGTCCCAGGAGTCCTCATACGCCTCCTCATCCTGGTACTCGTCCTCCTGATAGGAGTCATGTTCCTCGCGCTCTCTGCCGCGGCGCCGTCATCCTGGAAGTCCTCTTCATAAAAGTCCCGGGCGTCATAATCCTCTTCTGCAGGCTCTTTGTAATCGTCCTGGAACTCCTGCTATTTCGCGCCGTTCTTCCTCTTCTATACGGCGCTGACGCTCCGCCTCGCTTCCGTTCTGCCTGAAGACGAGCCGCCTCCAATCTGCGCTCCTCCTCACGGCGGCGGGCAGCTTCTGCCTCTTCCCTGCGTCTGTTTTCCTCTGCTGCCGCAGCCTCCTCCAGGCGCTTTCTCTCCTGCTCCGCCTCATATTCTGCCTGACGGCGGGCAGCCTCTGCCGCTGCAGCCGCCTGTCTTCTCTTAATCTCCTGTTCCTCCGGATCCTCTGCCTTCTCCTGCGCTCTGCAGCCAATATACTGGAACTTGTCCGCCAGATCAGGATTTTCATTGTGCAGGCGCTCCATTCTGGATGGAGTGTCGATGAGAACCACAATCATGCCGCTCTTATCTGCTTCCATCAGCTCGCTTAAATCACGGACGGAGAATTCATCCAAATCTGCCGCACGCTCTACGATCAAATCTCTTCCGCTGAGGCGGTCTGCCACAGAAAAGATACCTCTTCTGTTTAAATTCTGGGCGCTGATTTTGGCCACAGGATTCTTGGTTCCCAGTTCTCTGTGAATTTTCTTTAAGGATTCAAGGGCCAGGGAAAGACCGCTCTCCGGATCCTCGGCCTCGATCATCAGGTGATTGCTGTCATTTTCCACTGGCTCTAAATCCCAGTCTTCAATCACCGTCTCCTCCTCTTCCTCATAAGCTCTGGCAATCGCTTCCTCCCGGCGGGCAGCCTCTGACTCAGAAGTTCTGTCCTCCTCTGCCCCTGCCTGCGCGTTTCCTGCAGTTCTGCTGTCGGAAGCTGCTGCTGTCTGCTTCAAAGCCTCCGCCTTGCCCTCTTCCAGCTCTCTTCCCACTCTTCTAATGTCAGTGAGCACTCTCGTCTCTCCCAGGGAATCCTCCTCATCGTCTGCATGGTACTCTTCCTGGGGAATTCTGGAGATCTCCCGGGCCAGCTCTTTCTCTGCCTGCTCCTCCCGAGTGAAGCGCCGACAGCCATTCTGCGCGCCTCCTCAGCCTCTGAATCGTCGTCAGGCTCGTCAAAATCCTCGTCCGCTTCTATTTCCTCGTCCTCTCTGTGACGCCGGCCGGAACTGTATTCCTCCTCCACAGCTCTCAGCTTTCCTCATACTTTTCTCTGTTTTCCACCAGATCCATCTGATATTTGGTTAAAGGCGCGTATTTCTGTTTCATAGCCATGGCCTTATCTACGTACTTTCCGAGGCCGAAGAGCAGCATCAGCTTATCGCAGATGCGGAAGCAGTCTTCCTCGTCCGGCCTTCTGGTACAGCTCAGCCAGCTTATACAGCCATTTTTCATCCAGCTCGTCCTGGCAGTAGCGCTCCAGAGAGACAATCAGCTGCTCTAACGGAGCCTGTTTTGCCTCAAGAATCAGATAACGAAGCAGATTCTGTCTGGGATCCTCCCCGCACAGCTCGCAGAATTCTCTGTAGTATGCCTCGGCCTCAGACACATTGCCCTCTCTCAGAGCCAGATCCGTCAGCTTAAACAGAAGCCCCTTTCCAATAGGAGCGCGCTCAAAGGCCAAAAGAAGGATATCCTTTCGCCTCCTGATACTCCTCATTTCTCTCATACACCTGGGAAATAGACGCTAACAGACTGGTGCTACGGACACGTCTCCAGTCGATTCCATCGGCGATTTTCATAGCTGTCTCGTAATCGCCTTTATTACCAGCTTTTTAATCTGTTCAACCTTTATGTTAAACTCGTACTTATCCATCTCTTTTGCATCTCCTAACGCCTGACAGACAGGCCTTTCTATATGAAGATTTTCTATCTACCGTTTCCTGTTACAGCTCCGTTCTGCCTTCCAGCGCCCGAAGCAGCGTCACCTCGTCAATGTACTCCAGATCTCCTCCTACCGGCACTCCGCTGGCAATTCTCGTCACCTTAATGCCCGTAGGCTTAATCAGCTTGCTTATGTACATGGCTGTGGTTTCGCCTTCCAGGCTGGAATTGGTGGCAATGATAACCTCCTTCACCTCTTCTCTCTGGAGTCTGGCCATCAGCTCCTTCAGCCGGATATCTCCCGGCCCAATGCCAAGCATGGGAGAAATCGCTCCGTGCAGGACGTGGTAAACGCCGTCGTATTTTCCCGTTTTCTCGTAAGCGGCCAAATCTCTCGTGTTTTCCACCACCATAATGACACTGTGATCTCTCTTCTGGCTTTCGCAGATAGGACAGAGTTCCTTGTCCGTCAGAGTAAAGCATTCCCGGCAGTAGCGCACGTTTTTCTTGGCGCTTGTAATGGCCGACGAAAGACGCTCTACCTGCTCCTCCGGCATATTGATGATATGAAACGCCAGTCTCTGGGCGGATTTATTTCCAATGCCGGGAAGCTTCGACAGCTCCTCTATTAATTTTGTTATCTGACTGCTGTAGTAATCCATGTTAGAACGGGAAGCCTCCGCCTAAGCCGCCTCCCAGGCCGCCAAGGCCGCCTGTAAGCTTCGCCATGGCCTGAGCGCTGGCATCCTCCATCTGGCGGAACGCCTCGTTTGTGGCAGCCACAATCAGATCCTCCAGCATCTCAATATCATCCGGGTCCACAACCTCCTCAGAAAGCTTTACGGAGACAACCTCCTTCTTTCCGGAAACAGTCACTGTCACGCTCCGCCGCCTGAGGAAGCTGTGTACTCCTTCTCTTCCAGCTCCTTTGTCGTCTCCTCCATCTGGCGCTGCATTCTCTGCGCCTGCTTCATCAGATTTGTCATATTCCCAGGCATTCCTCCCGGGAAACCGCCACGTTTTGCCATGGTGTTTATCCTCCTAAAAATAAATAAATGAAATTATGTGACTGTGTCACTGTGTCTGTCAGTCCTCGATCTCTATCACGTCGTGAATTACCTTCAAATCCTCGTCGCTTACATAAACCGTTGATACGGGAACCGAGGTTTCCCGAAGATGGGCTTTAAATTCAATCGTCCTGTGGTAATCAGCCTCCACCAGCTCCTTAAGCTCTGCCAGGCGGTTCTCCTGATTCATAATACTATAGTTATTGACGTCTGTAAACTCAATGGACAGGCATCCTTCCCCCGCCGCTTTAGCGAGGTTCCCTGAAGGGCCACCCGCATGGCGCCGCCCAGCTTCCTGGAAAGCTTTCCCCAGTCGCCCTTAACTGCCATCAGATCCTCATACTGGGCCTTCGGAAGCACCACTGTCTCCGGTTCCGCCGTATGTTCACCGGCCGCCTCAGAAATCGAAACTCCGCCTGCTGTTCCCTGCGCCGCAGACGCCTGTCCGGCCGCTGCCAGGGCAGCCAGCTCGGCCGGAGACGGAATCTGGGCTATCCTGGCTTCCAGCTCAGAAATCCTCTGGAGCACAGAATCCAGATTCTGCTCCATGGAAGGCTTTGTCAGCTTGATAAACGCTATCTCCAAAAGCACTCTCTTCTGGCTGGCATAGCGCATCTGCCCGGACAGCTCTGAGAAAATGCGGATATAGCGCATCAGCGTATTTCCATCTGTGAGGCCGCTTCTTCCTTTAACTGGCGCAGATTTTCCATGGACGTATCCAGGATATTCTCCGCGTCGTCGGCAGACTGGACAATCAGAAGATTTCTCAGATACCAGATAAAATCTGTGACAAACTGCGAAAGCTCCCTGCCCTGAATCACAATCTCCTCAATCGCGCTGATGCAGTCCTTCGCCCTTCCCTCCACAGCCGCGCGAAACAGCTGGGAAAATACACTGTTGTCCACAGCTCCCAGCACTTCCAGCACATTGTCGTAGGTGAGAGACTCCCCAAAATGAAAGGCCGCACACTGGTCCAGCAGGCTTAAGGCATCTCGCATGGAACCGTCCGCCGCCTTGGCCACATAGCGCAGAGCCCGTTCCTCCGCCTCGATATGCTCCGCCTCTGTCAGTTCCTTTAAGCGGCCTGCAATGGTATCCAAGGAAATCCTCTTAAAGTCATATCTCTGGCATCTGGACAGAATGGTAATGGGAATCTTGTGAACCTCTGTGGTGGCCAGAATAAAGATTACATAGGACGGCGGCTCCTCCAGGGTCTTTAGCAGCGCGTTAAAGGCTCCGATGGAAAGCATGTGAACCTCGTCGATAATATAAACTCTGTATTTCCCCTCTGTAGGCGGATACTGCACCTGCTCCCTGATTTCCCGGATGTTTTCCACACCGTTATTGGAAGCCGCATCAATCTCCACCACGTTCAGGGAAGCGCCCTCTTTAATCCGCTTACAGGTTTCGCATTCATTGCACGGGCTTCCGTCCTTCGGATGTTCGCAGTTGACCGCTCTGGCAAAAATCTTCGCGATACTGGTCTTTCCGGTTCCCCTGGTGCCGCAGAACAGGTAGGCATGGCCAATCCGGCCTGACTCCACCTGATTTTTTAATGTTTTTACGATGTGATCCTGCCCCTTTACGTCCTCAAAGGAGGCAGGACGCCACTTTCGGTAAAGGCTGTATACGACATAGCCTCTTAACTCCTCGCTCTATTCGTCGCCAAAGCTGATTCCGATAGCCTTAGCGTCCCGGATCATATCGCAGGACGGATCCACCATCTTCAGCTTGCCTGCCGCCTCAGACAGAGGCACATTGACGATCTCGTTATTCTTAATAGATACCATATAACCGTACTCGCCCCGCATAATCAGGCCTGCCGCCGAAGCTCCCAGGCGGGTGGACAGTACGCGGTCGCAGGGAGTCGGCTCTCCGCCTCTCTGCATATGGCCCGGAACGGTCACACGGACCTCCTGGCCTGTCCGCTCTGTAATCTTAGCCCCCAGCTCATAGGCCACAGACGGATTAGACGGGGCTGGACTTCTTCTTTTCCTTCAGCTCCTTCTTAGTCAGGGCCGCATCCTCTTTTGAGATAGCTCCCTCAGCCACAGCCAGTATGGTAAAATTCTTTCCTGCTTTTGTTCTCTTCTTGATGGCATCTACCACCACATCAATATCGTAAGGAATCTCCGGAAGCAGAATAATATCCGCGCCGCCGGCAATTCCCGCGTACAGAGTCAGCCACCCCACTTTATGTCCCATAATCTCCACAATGAAGACGCGTCCATGGGAGGCCGCTGTGGTGTGAATGCAGTCAATGGCATTGGTCGCCACAGTAACTGCGCTGTCAAAGCCAAAAGTCATGTCCGTTCCCCAGAGGTCATTATCAATGGTCTTAGGAAGATGGATCACATTCAGCCCCTCCTCCCTGAGCAGGTTGGCCGTCTTCTGGCTTCCGTTTCCTCCGAGAACCACAAGACATTCCAGCTTTAATTTATAATAGGTGTGCTTCATGGACGCCACTTTATCAAGTCCGTTCTCATCCGGTGTTCTCATCAGCTTAAACGGCTGTCTGGAAGTTCCGAGAATGGTTCCTCCCAGTGTCAAAATACCGGAAAAGTCAGATGGCTTCATAATATGGTAGTCTGCGTACATCAGACCCTTGTATCCGTCTTCAAAGCCTACAATTTCCACTTCGTCATTGTATTTTTTATAAAGCGCTTTCGCTACGCCCCGCATGGTGGCATTTAAACTCTGGCAGTCGCCGCCGCTGGTAAGCATACCAATTCGTTTCATCATGTCACACCCTTTCTGCTTGTCTGTATATAGGTATTTCAGGTTACACTATACCCATTTTGTAATTATAATACAATCTTTTCCTGCGGGCAAGGAAAAAATCTTTACGGAAAGCTTAGGAATTATGCGGTTTTAAAAGGAAAAGGATATATTTTCCATGTTCCAATTTAAGTCACTGGAAAATATATCCTTTCCTTTTTAAAGCAGTTTTGTGCAAGGGCATATATACCCCCACAATGCAAAAATCTCCCCGGCATTATCCCGGAGAGATCAGTAATTCTTTATTATTTTAATCCGCACATTCTGCTTTGAATGCTCTTCACAGACGTTACCCTTGCAGTTAACTCGGCCCAGGCTCCCTCGCGGCACACGAGAGCTTCCACTTAGTGCTGCTGCATTCCTGCCCTGACACGGTTCATGGATTCCCATTGCGCAAGACCCAAACTTCAACGCCACTTACAAGGGGCAGCTCTGCAAACAAGCACCCTGGGCAGAATATCACCCCTGCTATAGCGGATTGCAGGTACAGGGCACCGCTAACTCCCCGGCTGTGCGGAATCTTTATGACATAATTATATTTTATCAGCTAATTCAGTATACACGGCAGGGGAGGTTTTGTCAAGACCGCCAGAAGGAACCGAACATAATCTGCAAACTGTCCATTTACTCCCATCCAAATTCATAATATAATAAAAAATACAGATACTTTTCAGAAAAACATTCATTTTCCCCACTCGAAAGGAGCACGCATATGAATGACAAAACCATGTTCAATCTGACCTATGGCCTGTTTGTTCTGACTGCCAGCCTGGACGGCAAAGATAACGGCTGTATCATCAACACTGCCGGACAGGTAACAGCTGTCCCAAACCGAATCAGCATTGCGGTAAATAAGAGCAATTTCACCCATGATATGATTCTTGCTTCCGGAAAATTTAATGTTTCTATTTTAAGCGAAGAGGCTGATTTTTCTATTTTTAAGCGGTTCGGCTTCCAGTCCGGCCGTGACGTCAATAAATTCGACGGCTATGAACACGCTGTCCGAGGTGAAAACGGAATTTATTATGTGACAGAAGGTACCAACGGTTTTATTTCCGCACAGGTCGAAACTACTCTGGATCTGGGAACCACACCCTGTTCATCGCAGGAGTAACTGACATGGATGTTTTAAGCGACATTCCGTCCACAACCTACACCTATTACCAGAACCACATTAAGCCAAAACCGCTGCCAAAGACAGAAAGCGAGAAGGGCGTTACCATCTGGCGCTGCCGCATCTGCGGCTACGAATACAAAGGCGACGTTCTTCCAGATGACTTTATCTGTCCCATCTGCAAGCATCCGCCTCTGATTTTGAAAAATTACCGGCTAAACCAACCGGATCAGCTGTAAACGCAGCAGGATCTCAGGCGGCTTTCAAAAATAAATGAGGCCCTCATCTTAACAGATTAACAGACAAAAAAGCGCCGTTTTCCCACACGGTAAACAACCAGCTGGAAACGGCGTTTTCTGTTTTTACATACGCTTTTCTGCTTTTCGCTTTTTTGATTCTCGCTTTATTACTCCTGCTCTTGCTCGTTCTGCTGCTCTTTTTTTCGTTCTTTTTTCTTCTCCCGCAGCTCCCGGAAGAAGTCCTTCAGCATCTGGGAACACTCCTCCCCCAGCATTCCCACCTCTGTCTCCACCTGATGGTTAAAGCCGTCTTCATGAAGCAGATCTAGCACTGATCCGGCGCAGCGGCCTTGGGATTCATACACCCTATCACAACCTTCGGTATCCTGGCCTGGACAATCGCTCCCGCGCACATAGGGCAGGTTCCAGGGTCACATACATGGTGCATCCCTCCAGACGCCAGTCGCCCATAGCGCGGCACGCTTTTCGTATCGCAATAATTTCCGCATGAGCCAGCACATTTCCGTCTGTGGTTCTCCGGTTATAGCCTCTTCCTATGATTTTTCCTTCATATACAATCACGCACCCAATCGGAACCTCTCCCAGCTTCCAGGCTTTCTTGGCCTGCCGGACAGCTTCCCGCATACAGCGCTCCTCTTCTGTCAGTTTTTTCATTCCATTCTCCTGCTTTCATTTTCCCTATTTTCCATTAAGTATAGACCACAGGGCCTCTCCCTGGCAATAGCTGAGAAATAAAACAAAAAGAAAGGGATGAAAAGGATGAATCCCGGATCCACTTGGCCGGCGTCTGATGATATGGTATAATAGGAGTACTTAACGAATACGAGCCGCAGGCGAAGTATGAGGTTAGTACGAGTCATACCCAGACACTTAGCGAGGTCTTTTCGAGCTTAGTGAATGTGGTATAATATGAACACTTGGCGAGGTTTTTCACGAGTCTAGTGAGAATATATACCAGTTCCACAACATGATCCATTGGAGGTTTTACCATGAATATATGCGGTTTACAAAAAACAACTCTTCTCGACTATCCAGCCGCGTGGCCTCCACTATTTTTCTGGGCAGCTGCAACTTCCGGTGTCCCTTCTGCCACAACAGCGATCTGCTGGACGGTGCGCAGAGCATCCCTTCTCCGTGCCGGACGTACTGGCCTTTCTGAAAAAACGTTCCAATGTTTTGGAAGGAGTCTGTATTACAGGAGGGGAACCGACCTGCATCCGGAATTGGAGGATTTTATCAGAAAGATACGTTCGCTGGGACTGGCTGTTAAGCTGGATACCAACGGCTTCCGGCCAGAGGTTCTGAAACGCCTATGCGAACAGAGCCTGATCGATTATGCCGCTATGGATATCAAAGCGGGCCGGGCAAACTATGGCCGGGCCTGCGGCGTACCGGGAATCAGCCTTGCTCCTATCGAAGAAAGCGTTGCCTTTCTGCTTTCAGGGGCTGTTCCCTTCGAATTCCGCACGACGGTTGTCAGAGAGCTCCACTCCGAAGAGGATTTTATTGATATCGCTCAGTGGATCAACGGCTGCAGCTCCTATTTTCTTCAGTCTTACCAGGATTCTGAAAACGTTCTCACTCCCGGTTTTTCAGCCTGCTCCAAGGAAGAGCTTCTGCACTATCTGGATATTGTCCGTCCCTGCGCCAAAACCGTCAAACTGCGCGGAGTCGATTAGAAAGCCATGTCATTTCTAATTCCCCACCCGCACGTCTGTATACCAGTATCCAAAACAGTCGTCCCCCTGACGGCTGTTTTTTTGACATAATAAAATCAGAAAATCCAAACATGGACGCCATATATTTTTCATTGGAAGAATAATGCCCCGGGACTCCCAGGAGATATCTGGGCTCCCCGCTAGGATTTTCCAATCTCGCTAAAATCAAATACCTATAGCTGTAGTACCCGTGGAGCAGAAAACTGTTATTCCCAAAAATCCAGGCCTCTCTGGGAAGAAGACCGATATCCTGGGGTTTGATCGTCAAAATTTCACAGCCAGGTTCATAGTCAAAAGCCAGTATTTTAGTACTTCCGTCTCAGTCTGGCCACATTCTCTGGTGGCTGCATCCGTCGTCCAGCTCGTGAAGAGGAATAAACGCTCTGTCGTCCGCTTTTATGGTAGCTTCCGTTTTGCAGTCCCGGTTAAGGCCTCTTGGAGCCGCCAGGTTTTCCGCCCACTCTCTGGCGCTCATTCCCCCGTCCAGTCTGCGGCGCGAACGCGGGCGGGCGCTTCGCCGGTCTGTCCTGGCTTCCGTTCTGGCTTCCGTCATAGCGTCTGTTTTGCCTTCCGTCATAGCCTCTGTTCCGGCTCCTGTTCCAGACAGCGCATGGGAAGAAACTGTCCGGATGGACGGCAGAGTATTCTGGCAAAGCAGCCTCTCCCGTATACTGTTTTTCTCCTGCTCCCCTGCTTCGTCTGTTTTTCCCGCTCTTTCCGGCGCTGTCTGTGCCGCTTCCACATTGACTCTTTTTGTCTCTTCTTCTGGCTCCTCCCCCTTTGCCCGCTTGTTTTTCTCCTCTGTCTCCCGTTTTGTTTCTTCCTCTTCCTTCTCCTGTTCTGCCCTGGACTGGACCTCTTCCGCTGTTGTTTTCTCCTCTTTTGCTGCTGTTTTCTCCTCTTCCGCTTCTCTTTTCTCCTCTTCCCCCTCTACTTTTTCCTCTACCGGCTTTATTTCTTCCTCTTCTTCCTCCGGCTTCTCCGCTTCTGGCTTCTGTTCTTCCTTCTCTGGACGCCCGGCCTCTTTCTCTTGCTTTTCCAGCGCTTCCTCCGCTTCGCTTTCCGGTCCTATTTCTTCTGCCTGGTCCGCCCGCTCCTCTTCCTGCCGGCTTTGAAGCTTTTCCTGGCTTCTGTCAGCGTTTTTCTCCTCTTTCTTCACCGCCTCAGCAGCGTTCATCGCCGCATCCTCCAAATGGTTGTGTAGGAATGGCCTGCATTCTCCGCCTCATGAATGGAAAGGCCAAAAAACTCCTGCAGGGGCCTGCCGCTTCCCTCTACCCGATCCGCGTTTAAAAGCGCGCGGAATTCTCCCGCCCCGTTTCTGGAAAACAGCGTTCCGATTCTCTGCTCCCCATCTCCCGACAGCAGATACACCCCCAAGGGGCTTCCCACCGGAACAACCTTTTTTACATTTACAGTCAGACGGCACTGGCTGTTTCTTGTCTCCAGCTTGGCAAACCCCACATTTTTGCCTTTCAGTCCGCTCTCATATGTATAGATATATGATATTAACCGCTGATAATTAGACATGCTATCACTCCTTTGCTATTTATTGTATGCAATGAAGTTTGGAATCTATGACTGTTTTTAAAAAGGGATATTCAAGAACGCAGAAAAACCTGAGGAAAAAGACAGCAGCGCGCCAAAAGGGACTGGTTTCGACATGAATGCTCCCCAGAAGCTCTTCCGGAAACGAAAAAAGAGCCTTGATTTCTCAAGACTCTCTGTAAATGCCGCAGACCGAATCGAAC
>ENA-OQDW01000903-OQDW01000903.1-human-gut-metagenome-genome-assembly--contig:-NODE-903-length-11610-cov-2.540364_pt1 | contig 11610 bp, 11 predicted proteins | sample MGYA00242784_ERZ504613 | MGnify/ENA primary metagenome ERZ504613 (study PRJEB26092, sample SAMD00036330) | human gut metagenome | host: Homo sapiens | study: EMG produced TPA metagenomics assembly of... | reverse complement strand
TTCACGAGCATTTTTGTGAAATATGACGGGAAATTTGCAAGCAGATGGCGTGCAAAGTCGCCAGACGCTCTTTGTGCGGTATTGCCCTAAGGGCTTTTTACAATATTTGTGTGGTGTTGCCTATGATCTTATCCAACGCGTACAGGCAAACGGGCGGCAGTTTTGTCGCCCGTTCCTTATTTCAAAGGGGTTTCTCATATGCGAAAACAAGTTTACCAGAAACGTCGTACTCATATCCGTTCCCTGCTCCTTTTTGGAACGGCTATATGCTTACTGCTGGCATTTCTGCTTCGCATAGACCGTGCGATCCGTCCCAATCTCTGTGCAGTTTGTGAAAGCGAAACCAAACAGTTTACCGCCGGACTAATGGCAGACAGCATTGCAGAAGTGTTGCAAGATCAACAGATGAAAAATGTCAGCTTTGCTGAACTGACATACGATGCCGCCGGCAATGTCACCACAATGGAAACCCGAACAGACCAGATCAATCGGCTGCAATCTGCAATCTACCGCAACGTACAGCAGCATTTGGAACAGTGCCGTGATGCAGAACTTGAGGTTTCTCTGGGGACTGCATCCGGAGTCTGGATTTTTGCCGGACGGGGTCCGCATGTTTCTGTGCGGCTTCTGCCGGTAGGGCATGCTTCCGTGAAACTCATCAGTACAATAGAATCTGCCGGCATCAACCAAACTTGCCACACCATACGAGCAGAGGTAACTGCGGAAGTACAGACAGCCATTCCCTTCGCACAGACCACAACAAAAACTACCTATGCATGTCTTCTCTCGGAAACTTTAATTGTCGGAACCGTGCAGATTCCTACATGGAATTTGAAAGCACGTCGGATTCTGGCGAAAAACAGGATTTCAGAGAATAAAACATGAAATATTTGTAAAAGGTCTAGCATATGACGCGTTTTTGTGGTATAATAAATTGTGTGCCAAAAAAAATGCAGAGCCGCTTTCTGTGGCTCTGCCACACAAGGAGTGTGACCGAATGGACGAAGCAACAGCAAAACAGCGTATGGCGGAATTACAACAGCGGCTGGAACGCTATAACGAAGAATATTATGTACAGGATGCCCCGTCTGTAACAGACTATGAATACGATATGCTTCTACGGGAACTGGAAACATTGGAGCAGCAGTATCCTCAGTTTGCCGCAGCTGATTCGCCAACCAAACACGTTGGCGGAACAGCGTCCCGCACATTTGAAAAGGTGCCGCACACCGTACAGATGATGAGCTTGCAGGACGTATTTTCCTATGAAGAAATGAACGCTTTTGTACAAAAGTGTCAGGAGGAACTGGAGAATCCAGAGTTCAGCGTAGAGCCGAAAATCGACGGATTATCCGTATCGCTGGAATATACCAACGGCGTATTCACTCGTGGTTCCACCCGCGGAGACGGCTTTGTAGGGGAAGATGTAACAGCAAATCTCATGACGATTGCCAACATTCCCAAGAAGCTGGAACACGCTCCGGCATTTCTGGAAGTCCGCGGCGAAGTATATATGCGCGAAAAAGTTTCGCTGCATTAGTGGAGCAACAGGAACTGAACGGAGAAACACCGGCAAAAAATCCCCGCAAACGCAGCCGCGGGTTCACTGCGGCAGAAAAACGCCGTAGTCACTGCACAACGCAGTCTGGACATCTGGATTTTCAATATTCAGCAGATCGACGGAGAAATTCTTTCAGAACACATTGAATCGTTAGAGTATCTCCGGAAGTTAGGCTTCCCTACAGTTATTCCACACAGCAAACCTTTACGAACCGCAGAGGAAATTCGTGCGGAAATTGCTGCAATCGGTGAAGCCAAGCTGCATTACGCCTATGACACAGACGGCGTAGTTGTCAAAGTGAATTCCTTTGCACAACGAGAAGAAATGGGAGCGACTTCAAAAGTCCCGAAGTGGGCAGCCGCTTTCAAGTTCCCGCCAGAAGAAAAAGAAACCACACTGCGGGAAATACAGTTGAGTGTAGGGAGAACCGGTGTGATTACACCAGTGGCAATTTTCGATCCGGTACAACTTGCCGGAACCGAAGTAGCACGTGCCACTCTGCACAATCAGGATTTTATCACCGAACGAGATATTCGTCTGGGTGATACCATTGTGGTTCGTAAGGCAGGGGAGATCATTCCGGAAGTACTTCGTGTCAAGTGTCATGCAGAAGGAGCTTTACCGTATCAGCTGCCCAATGCTTGTCCGGTGTGTCATACGCCGGCAGTACGCGATCCGGAAGAAGCTGCCATTCGCTGCCCGAATCCAGATTGTCCGGCACAGTTGATGAAACGCATGATCCATTTCGTTTCCAAAGATGCATGAACATCGACGGACTGGGGCCGCAGAATCTGGCTGCCTTGCAGGAAAATGGTCTGGTGCATTCTGTGGCAGACTTGTATTCATTGACAAAAAAGAAACTGACCGAACTGGAACGCTTTGCAGAAAAATCTGCGGAAAATCTGGTTCGTGCCATTGCCGCTTCTAAAGAAAATTCTTTGGATCGTCTGGTATTTGCACTGGGTATTCGCGGCATTGGTTCCCGTGCGGCAAAATTGCTCTGTGAACGATTCCCGACTATGGACGCACTGCTGCACGCAACGGCAGAGGAAATACAGGAAATTGACGGTTTCGGAGAAACATGGCAGAAAGTGTTGTAAAAGCACTGTCAGAGCCGCATATGCTTCAACTGATTACACACCTGCGGAAAGCAGGCTGTAATATGACCTACCACGGAACGGTGGTAGAAGATCATCGCTTTGCCGGTATGACCTTTGTACTGACCGGAACGCTTTCTACTATGAAACGCAGTGAAGCCAAAGAATTGGTGCTGCGTTACGGCGGAAAAGTCAGCGGCAGTGTTTCGAAAAAGACAACTTTTGTGGTGGCAGGAAAAGCCGCCGGCAGCAAGTTGGACAAGGCAAACGAACTGGGAATTCCGGTTCTTAGCGAAGAAGAATTTCGTCAGAAAATTTTGGAGAACGCAGAAACAAAATAGATTCTTGCGTACTCTGTGAAAGGAACGATAACCATGAAAATTGATATTGCACATATTGCAAAACTTTCCCGACTGCATATCGAGCCGGAGAAAATGGACAAGTTTGAAAAAGATATGGCTGCCATTGTAGATATGGTAGACCGTCTGCCGGACGTGGAGGACGAACTGACACTGGACGCAGAACACCCCATGAAATTGCGGGAAGATGTTGCAGTGGAACATAAATTCCGCCGTGAAGAAATGCTGGCAAATGCACCAGTGGTACAGTCTGGCTGTCTGGTTGTTCCGAAAACGGTAGAATAAGGAGGAGATACACATGAAGCTGTATGAGAAAAATGCCGCAGAACTGTCTGCAATGCTGCAAAAAAAAGAATGCAGTGCAGTTGAACTGACGCAGGACGTTCTGGAACGTATCAAAGAAAAAGAATCTGCTATCGGTGCCTATGTAACACGTTGCGAAGATTGTCTGGATCAGGCAAAGGCAGTAGACGATGCACGTGCTGCCGGAAAAGAACTGCACCCGCTGGCTGGCATTCCAATTGGCATCAAAGACAACATTTCCACTAAGGGAATTCGTACTACCTGTTCTTCCAAAATGCTTGAAAACTATGTGCCGCCTTTTGATGCAACAGTAATGCAGCCGGTTCGTGAAGCTGGAATGGTAATCACCGGTAAGATGAACATGGACGAATTCGCCATGGGTTCTTCCACGGAAACTTCCTATTTCCACACTACACACAATCCGCACAATCTGGAGTGCGTACCGGGCGGTTCGTCCGGCGGCAGTGCCGCAGCAGTAGCTGCTGGTGAAGCAATCCTCACACTGGGTTCAGATACCGGCGGATCGATTCGTCAGCCTGCTTCCCTCTGCGGTGTTGTAGGACTGAAGCCGACCTACGGCAGCGTTTCTCGTTATGGTCTGGTGGCATTTGCTTCCTCTCTGGATCAGATCGGTCCGTTTGGAAAGTCGGTCAAAGATGTTGCCCTGCTGCAAAGCCTGATTCAGGGACATGACAACATGGACGCCACTTCTGCATATCGGACATACACTAATCTGTATGACAATCTGAACGGCAACGTACAGGGTCTGCGTATCGGTGTTCCGAAAGAATATTTCGGTGAGGGTATCGATGCAGAAGTCAAGACTGCTGTGCATGCTGCGATCCAGCTGCTGGAGCAGAACGGTGCTACTGTAAAGGAAATTTCTCTCCCCAGCACAGAATATGCGATCAATACTTACTACATCATTGCTTCTGCTGAAGCTTCTTCCAATCTGGCAAGATTTGACGGTGTAAAGTATGGCTTCCGTGCAGAAAATTATGATGGTCTGACAGACATGTATGAAAAGACCAGAAGTGAAGGTTTTGGCGATGAAGTAAAGCGTCGGATTATGCTGGGCACATTCGTGTTAAGTTCCGGTTTCTATGATGCGTACTATAAAAAAGCAAAACTGGTACAGCGTCGCATTGGTCAGGAATTTGCAGCAGCATTTCAGGATTGTGATGTAATTCTGACACCAACTGCACCTTCTGCCGCATTCAAGATCGGTGAAAATATTGGTGATCCGTTGAAAATGTACTACAGCGATGTCTGCACAGTCACTGTCAACATTGCAGGCCTGCCGGCTGTCAGTGTTCCCTGCGGAAAATCTGCTTCCGGTCTGCCGCTGGGTATGCAGCTGATCGGTAACAAGTTTGCAGAACAGACCATTCTGAACGCAGCATATGGTTATGAACAGCTGGTCGGCGGATTTCACGCCATTGCAGAAACCCTTTGAGCAGGAGGAAGAAATCAATGAAAGATTATGAAATTGTCGTTGGACTGGAAGTCCACGCAGAACTGAATACCAAATCTAAAATTTACTGCAACTGCCGTAACGCATTTGGTCTGGAAGTCAACACACAGGTTTGCCCTGTCTGCATGGGCATGCCGGGTACATTGCCGACACTGAATGAAAAAGTGGTAGAATATGCAATCAAAATGGGACATGCTATGCACTGCCAGATCAACGGTGTTTGCAAACAGGACAGAAAGAATTACTTCTATCCGGATCTGCCGAAGGCATACCAGATTTCTCAAGCAGAAGTACCGCTTTGCGGAAAGGGTTATCTGGACGTTATGGTAGACGGACAGATGAAGCGAATTGGCGTAACCCGTATCCATATCGAAGAAGATGCCGGAAAGCTGCTGCATGACGAGTCTTTCTCTGGTTCTCTGGTCGACCTGAACCGCTGCGGCGTGCCGCTGATCGAAATCGTATCCGAACCGGATATTCGCAGCAGTGCCGAAGCCAAGGCATATCTGGAAACCATCAAATCAATTTTGCAGTATCTGAACATTTCAGACTGCAAGATGCAGGAGGGTTCCATTCGCTGCGATGTCAATGTTTCTGTTCGTGAAAAAGGTGCAACCGAATTTGGTACCCGCTGTGAAATGAAAAATGTCAACAGTTTCAGTGCAGCTGTTCGCGGCATCGAATATGAGGCAAAACGCCAAATAGAAATTCTGGAAGCCGGCGGTACCATTGCACAGGAAACCCGTCGTTGGGACGATGTCAAGGGTATGAGCATTGTTATGCGTTCAAAGGAAGATGCTCAGGATTACCGGTATTTCCCGGAGCCGGATCTGCTGACCATTGTAGTGCCGGAAGAAAAGATTCAGGCACTGAAGGAAAGCATTCCGGAATTGCCGAATGTAAAGCTGCAGCGATATGTTTTCGATTTCGGTCTTTCCCAGACAGATGCCACACTGATTGCAGAAGACATTTCTCGTTCTAAGATGTTCGATGCCTGCGTTGCACTGGCACCTGCAAGCCCAAGAGCATCAGCAACTGGATTCTGGCAGATATTGCAAAGTATACCAACGAAACCGGAAAGTCTATTGAAGAAACAGCTCTGACACCAGAACATCTGACTTCTTTGATTGAGCAGGTGGAAAAAGGCGTTATCTCCAACGCTTCTGCAAAGAAAGTGTTTGCTGTAATTGTAGAAGAAGATAAGGATCCGCTTGCCATTATCGAAGAAAAGGGCATGAAGCAGAATTCGGATACCGGCTTCTTGGAACAGCTGGCAAAGGACGTACTGGCTCAAAACGAAAAGTCTGTAACCGATTACAAAAACGGAAAAACCAATGCACTGGGTTATCTGGTCGGTCAGTGTATGAAGGCATCTAAGGGCAAGGCAAATCCGGGTATTGTCAAGGAAATTGTCACCAAAATGCTAAATGCATAATCACACATTCGAAAGCACATGATAGAATGCATTTTCTATTTCATGAGAATACATTCTAAAAAATCAAGGCAACAGCATACGATTTGTATACTGTTGCTTGATTTGCAACTGGATTCAGTTTAAAGCTGTACTTTGGGAAATTCTTTTGTCATGAACGGCGGTGGCGGTGTCTGCACTGTCAATCCATTCAAATTGGCAAGGCAAGAATCCGCATCTGTTTCCAACTGTAATTGATATGCCCACAGCAACTGATGCTTACAGCGGCAGGCACGGTTTTCCCGCATGTTGCCATACTTGGTATCTCCCAGAATCGGCGTGTGAATATGTGCCAGATGTGCACGAATCTGATGCGTTCTGCCGGTAATCAAATCCACTGAAAGTAATGCATGACGTTCATTGGAAGCAAGCACCTCATAACCAGTGATGATTTCTTGAAATCCTTCTTCCGGTGTGTCACGAACCGTGACTGTATTATGGCTGGCTGACTTCTTATGCCAGCCGTAAAGCGTCGCTTTCCGCTCCTTTGGTGTACCGACAGTGACACAGAGATATTTTTTGTGTACCTTGTTTTCACGAATCAAACGGTTCACTTCCCGCAGTGCCGCAGCAGTTTTGGCAGCAATGACAATGCCACCAGTATTTCGGTCTAAACGATTGCAGAGTGCCGGTGTAAAACTTTGTTCCTGCTCCGGCTGATATGCACCGTTTTCGTACAGATAGTGCAGTACGCGATTGATAAGAGTATCCGGAATCTGTCGGCTGTCACAATGCACCACCAGACCAACTGGCTTATTTACCAGCAAAATTTGCTCATCTTCGTAGAGGATTTCCAGTTGGTTCGGTGCCTGCAAAAATTCCGGAACACCACTGCGTTCTTCTTCTGTTTTGATAGCAAAATAAGAATCGCTGACAAACAGTGTCACCACATCGCCGGTCACCAACCGCTGATCTGGTGTACAGCGTTTTCGATTCACTTTAATGTGCTTGGTACGAATCCACTTGTAGCAAAGACTTTTTGGCAGTTCCGGCAACGTTTTTTGTAAAAAGCGATCCAGACGCTGGTCACTGTCGTTTTCCTGTATGCAAAATTCTCTCATAGTTGTAAATTGCTGCGAAAGCAGCACTCCTTTTTCTGTTATTGATTCTATTATAGCATATTTCTGCTTAAAAGAAAAGGGCTATAAGCGTGCACACATGAATTTTTATGGCAACACCGTACAAAGCTTGTGTGTAAGATGCGTAGTCAGATTTTTCGGCAATATGACAGCTTTGTGTAGTGTTGCCTTATATTTTACCTGATGATAGGAGGCTTTATCATGGAACAGTCTAAAAAAGAAATCCAGAATCTGAAACAACCTGCGGACAAGCGGAACGTTTCGAATTCGGATACTGCTGTTTCAAAAAAAACAACAGTCATGCCGGTCCATCGGAACGGACATGCGGCTTCGTTTTCAAAAAAGCGGATTGGAAAGTTTTCAGCCACACGAGATTCTGGAATTGTTGCTATTCTATGCTTTGCCGCGAGTAGACACAAATCCCATTGCACATGATTTGATTGCAGAGTTTCATTCACTTTCCGGTGTGCTGGACGCGGATATACAGGATTTAAAACGTATCAATGGCATCAGCGAAAACGCAGCCATATTTCTGAAGTTGCTTCCGCAGCTTTGCCAGCAGTACCAGTTGGATAACTGCGGGAACATGTTGCGTTAGACAGCACACAAAAATTGTGTGCCTATGTGCAAGCAAAACTTTCCGCGACAGTGGAAGAAAAGGTGCTTCTGCTCTGTCTGGACGAGCACTTGCATTTGCTGCACTGCGAAACAATCTCCACCGGCACTGCACAAAGAGCCGCACTGGATACACATCGCATTGTGGAATGTACAATACGCATGCGGAGCAGCCGTGTAGTGCTGGCACATAATCACCCGCAGGGACAGGCAGCCTTTTCTGATGCTGATCTGTTTGCCACCCAACAGCTGCGGCGGATACTGGACAGTATGCAAATACAACTGTTGGATCATATTGTACTGGGAAAACAGGGAGATACAATTTCCATGCGGCAAGTCATGGGCTGGAGCGATTCATAAAATGCTTTGAAGGAGGGAACCAAATGGATCATTTTGATTTGCATGCACCATTTTCGCCTACCGGTGACCAACCGGAAGCGATTGCCAAACTGGTACAGGGAATTCGGGACGGTGACCACGAGCAGACTTTACTGGGCGTTACCGGTTCCGGTAAAACGTACACCATTGCCAATGTCATCGCACAGGTGAACAAACCGACTCTGGTGTTGGCTCACAATAAAATTCTGGCAGCACAGCTTTGTTCAGAGTTTCGGGAATTTTTCCCGAATAATGCCGTAGAATATTTTGTGTCCTATTACGATTACTATCAACCGGAAGCCTATATCCCCAGCACGGACAGCTATATCGAAAAAGACTCCTCGATCAATGACGAGATCGACAAAATGCGGCACAGTGCACAGCGGCACTAGGCAGAGCGAAAAGATGTCATCATTGTCGCCAGCGTTTCCTGTATCTATTCCCTGGGCAGTCCGGAAGAATATCGTTCCATGATGGTTTCTATTCGTGTGGGAATGGAAAAGTCCAGAGATCAACTGATTGACCAACTAGTTGCAATTCAATATGAACGAAATGACATCAATTTTGTCCGCAATAAATTCCGCGTTCGCGGCGACGTAGTAGAAATCTTTCCGGCATCTTCCACTGACAAGGCAATTCGCGTAGAATATTTCGGAGATGAAATTGACCGCATCTGCGAGATCAATGTGGTTTCCGGAGAAGTTACAGCAACCATGCAGTATGCGGCAATTCTGCCGGCATCGCATTATGTTGTGGGAAGCGAAAAAGTGACCAAAGCTGTCAAAGAAATCCGTCAGGAGATGCTGCAACGGGTGGCGTGGTTCTCCGCCAATCACAAACTGATCGAAGCACAGCGAATCCAACAGCGTACACAGTACGACATGGAAATGCTGGAGGAAATCGGTTTTTGCAGCGGCATCGAAAACTATTCTCGTGTATTAGCCGGCAGACCGGCAGGCAGTGTACCCTATACGTTGTTAGATCACTTTCCGGAAGATTTTCTATTGGTGGTCGATGAAAGTCATGTGACACTGCCGCAGGTTCGTGCCATGTACGCCGGCGACAGAGCCAGAAAGCAGACGCTGGTGGACTATGGATTCCGGCTGCCCAGTGCGTTCGACAACCGCCCGCTGAATTTCGAGGAATTCTACAGCCATGTGCATCAGGCAATCTATGTCAGTGCAACCCCCGGACCATTTGAAAAAGAGCATTCTGTACAGACCGTAGAACAGGTGATTCGCCCCACCGGTTTGCTGGATCCGGAAATCACTGTGCGTCCGGTAGACGGACAGATTGAAGATCTGTTTTCAGAAATCAATCTCCGTGCAGAAAAAAATGAGCGTGTACTTGTTACAACACTGACTAAAAAAATGGCGGAAGATCTGACGGGTTATTTGGAACGTATGGGCGTTCGGGTTCGGTATCTGCACCATGATATAGATACTGTAGAACGTATGGAAATTATCCGCGATCTGCGGCTGGGAGAATTTGATGTGCTGGTTGGCATCAACCTGCTCCGTGAAGGACTGGACATTCCGGAAGTTTCTCTGGTAGCCATTCTGGATGCGGATAAGGAGGGGTTCCTGCGAAGTGAAACCTCTATGATTCAGACAATCGGACGTGCCGCACGAAATGCACACGGACAAGTTATCATGTACGCCGACGAGATAACCGGTTCTATGGAACGGGCAATCACAGAAACAGAACGCCGTCGTGCCAAGCAGCAAGCCTATAATGAAGCACACGGCATCATTCCGAAAACCATTCAAAAAGATGTGCGTGATGTCATTGAAATTACCACAAAAACAGAAGTGGAAAAGAAAACAACTGGCAAGAAGTTACGCGGCAAAGAAAAACGTGCATTGATCGAACAGCTGACTGCCAGATGAAAGAAGCTGCAAAATTGTTGGAATTCGAACACGCCGCATATCTGCGGGATAAAATCAAAAAGCTGGAGGAGGAACAATAATTCATGTTGGATAAAATTGTTGTACGCGGTGCAAGAGCGAACAATCTGAAAAATATTGATGTGGAGATCCCACGGGATAAACTGGTAGTCATGACCGGACTTTCCGGCTCCGGAAAATCTTCTCTGGCATTTGACACCATCTTCGCAGACGGACAGCGTCGCTATATGGAAAGTCTTTCGTCTTATGCACGGCAGTTTCTGGGACAAATGGAAAAGCCTGATGTGGACAGCATCGAGGCTTATCGCCGGCAATTTCCATCGATCAGAAAACCACTTCCAAAAACCCGCGTTCCACAGTGGGAACCGTAACTGAAATCTATGATTATCTCCGTCTGCTCTATGCCCGTATCGGCATTCCTCATTGTCCTGTCTGTGGCAGAGAAATCAAACAGCAGTCTGTTGATGAAATTGTAGACCGCATTCTGGCACTAGAGGAGGGAACACGAATTCAACTTCTGGCACCCATTGTCCGCGGGAAGAAGGGGCAACATCTAAAAGCATTGGAAACGGCAAAGAAGTCTGGTTATGTTCGCGTTCGCATAGATGGAAACCAATACGATTTATCTGAGCAAATCACGCTGGAAAAAAATAAAAAGCATACCATTGAAATCATTGTAGACCGACTTGTAGTAAAGCCGACAATCCGCACGCGACTGACTGACAGTCTGGAAACAGTGCTCGCTTTGACAGGGGGATTAGCAGTTGTAGACGTGATTGGCGGAGAAGAAATGCTGTTCTCACAAAGTTATGCTTGTCCGGAACATGGCGTTTCCGTCGAAGAACTGACTCCTCGTATGTTCTCTTTCAACAATCCATTCGGAGCGTGTCCGCACTGTACCGGTTTGGGCGTATTTCAGGAAATTGATCCGAAGCTGGTGGTTCCGAATCGTGACTTGAGTATTCGTCAGGGTGCTATTAAGGCAGTGGGGTGGAATAGTCTGGACGACAATTCCATTGCTATGATGTATTATCAGGCAATCTCCGAAAAATACGGCATTTCTTTAGATGTTCCTGTAAAGGAACTTTCCAAGGAACAGCTGAACTTATTTTTGTACGGCACAAAAGAAGATCCACTGTTTCTGCATCGCACCACAGCCGGCGGCAGAACCGAGGGATTCCGTGCTCCGTTTGAAGGTGTAATTCCCAATCTGAAACGACGATTCGCAGACGGCGGGGAATGGGCAAAGGAAGAAATCAGCAGTGTGATGAGTGATGTAGCTTGTCCGGTGTGCCACGGCAAACGTTTGAACCGGAAGTACTGGACGGTTTACCAGTTGGTGAACAAAACATTATCGATCTGACTG
>ENA-OQDW01000901-OQDW01000901.1-human-gut-metagenome-genome-assembly--contig:-NODE-901-length-11618-cov-3.169698_pt1 | contig 11618 bp, 15 predicted proteins | sample MGYA00242784_ERZ504613 | MGnify/ENA primary metagenome ERZ504613 (study PRJEB26092, sample SAMD00036330) | human gut metagenome | host: Homo sapiens | study: EMG produced TPA metagenomics assembly of... | reverse complement strand
TGAACTTCCTCCAGAAGCTCCTTTTTCACGTAGATCGCAGGTTTACGCAAAAATTCTTTGATGGTTTTGATAAGCCCCACGCGGTATCGGGGGTCGCCCTCCCAGGAGCGGACTGTGTCTTTCAAAAGCTCTCATAAGCCGGCAGGTCAAAAAACCAATTGGTGACCGGCACGCGCTTGGGGGGCTTGCCGGATAAAGCGCTGATGGGATTGATTAATTCGGCGGGATTATATTGATGTCCGAGCGAGCACTCATCGGCATAAGCGGTTTCTGATTTACAGCCCTGAATGGGGCAGCGGCCTGTTACCTGACGACCATTGAGGAAAGCGCCCTTTTCTTCATCAAAGAATTGGACGGTCTGTTCCAGCTTGAGCGTGCCGTTTTCATAAAGCCGCTTAAAAATAGTTGCGGATAAGTCCGAATGAATACTGCCGGCCTCTCCCAATGCAGAGGCCCCAAACAGATCCAATGAGATCCGGTAGCGGGAAAGCGTTTCCTTCTGCCTTTCGTGGTTTTGGGCAACATAGTCTGCTAGGGCGCCGCAAAAGCCGTTGGCTACGGCCTGTTCAAAACCGGCCTCTATCGTGGCGCCGTAACAATCTGTGCCGGATACAAAGATCACATTTTCCTTCCCGATTCGATCTCTTAAAAAACGGGCGAAGATATCTGCATGGACGAAAACGCCGCCGACATGGCCAAAATGCAGCTCTTTATTGCCGTAGGGCATGCCTGCGGTTACAACGGCACGTTTTGGAAAGGATGGCCTCCCAACGCCATCGTTTGTCATTTAAACTCCCCCTTCAAAGTTTTATCGTGCCCATTTGTGTTCCACATATGATGATTAATTAGGGCACCGCGTCCTTTGGGCTTTTGCCCGTGTGCTTTTTGCATCATATCATAAAAAGCGGCAAAAGTATACGGGCTTTGCATTTTGCTCAATTGCTAGAGAAGGCTGCTCCCGGATTAGAGCGTTTTTTACTGACCGCAGAAGCGATTTGACGCAAAAAAACGGCTGAGGGAGAGGCTAGCGCACTCCCTCAGCCGTTTTTGCATGAACACTGTTTGCTTTATTTATTTGCCAGCTTCTTCAACTGCAACCGCGCAAGCAACCGTTGCGCCGACCATCGGGTTGTTGCCCATGCCGATCAGGCCCATCATCTCCACGTGCGCAGGCACGGAGGAAGAGCCGGCGAACTGAGCATCGCCGTGCATGCGGCCCATGGAGTCCGTCAAGCCGTAGGAGGCGGGGCCAGCCGCCATATTATCGGGGTGCAGGGTACGGCCTGTGCCGCCGCCGGAAGCAACGGAGAAGTAGTTCACGCCGTTCTCCATTGCCCACTTCTTGTATGTGCCTGCAACGAGGTGCTGGAAGCGGGTGGGGTTGGTGGAGTTGCCGGTGATGGAAACGTCAACGCCCTCAGCCTTCATGATTGCAACGCCTTCGAGAACGTCGTTCGCGCCGTAGCACTTCACCTTTGCCTTCTCACCGTCGGAGTAAGGTGTTTCGCTGATTACGTTGAGCTCGCCGGTGTAGAAGTCATACTCCGTCTTCACATAAGTGAAGCCGTTGATGCGGGAAATGATCATGGCGGCATCCTTGCCGAGGCCGTTGAGGATAACGCGAAGGGGCTCTTTGCGAACCTTGTTTGCCGTACGCGCGATGCCGATTGCGCCTTCAGCGGCTGCGAAAGACTCATGGCCGGCAAGGAAAGCAAAGCACTTTGTTTCGTCCTTTAAGAGCATTGCGCCAAGATTGCCATGGCCAAGGCCAACATTGCGCTGCTCTGCAACAGAGCCGGGGATGCAGAATGCCTGCAAGCCTTTGCCGATGGTGGCGGCGGCCTCGCTTGCCGCCTTCACGCCGGTTTTCAGCGCAATGGCAACGCCAAGCGTATAAGCCCAAACGGCGTTTTCAAAAGCAATGGGCTGAACGCCCTTTACGATTTCTTCCACATTGATGCCCTTGGAAAGGCAGAGATCGCGGGCTTCCTCAAGGCTTGCAAGACCATACTCTGCAAGACACTTCTCGATTTTGGCCATTCTTCTCTCTTTGCCTTCGAATTTTACATCGTTAGCCATAGTGAATTGTCCTCCTTTATACAGTCTTATTATTCTTCACGCGGGTCGATATACTTCTTCGCTTCATTGAAACGGCCGTAGCTGCCGGTGTTGTTCTTGAGCGCTTCGTCAGCGGGAACGCCGTGACGGATATCCTCCAGCATTTTGCCGAGCTTTACGAACTCGTAACCGATCACCTGATCGTCATCATCAAGCGCCATGCGGGTGATGTAGCCCTCAGCCATTTCCATGTAACGAACGCCCTTCGCCTTGGTGCTGAACATTGTGCCAACCTGAGAGCGAAGGCCCTTGCCAAGATCCTCAAGGCTTGCGCCGACAACAAGGCGCCCTCGGAGAAAGCGGACTGGCTGCGGCCGTAAGCCAACTGCTTAAAGATTTCGCGCATTGCAACGTTGATTGCGTCGCAGACAAGGTCGGTGTTCAGGCACTCAAGAAGCGTTTTGCCGGGGAGGATTTCAGCAGCCATAGCTGCGGAGTGGGTCATGCCGGAGCAGCCTAGCGTTTCAACGAGCGCCTCCTCAACAATACCGTTCTTAACGTTTAATGTGAGCTTGCAGGCGCCCTGCTGGGGTGCGCACCAGCCGATGCCGTGTGAGAAACCGGAAATATCCTTAATCTCATAGGACTTAACCCATTTGCCCTCTTCGGGAATGGGAGCGGGACCGTGATGGGGGCCTTTGGCGACCGTGCACATGTTTTCCACTTCGCGGGAATAGTTCATAATCCGTAACTCCTTTCGATGTTAACATCCATTGGGATCGGTTCCAACACTGGAACAGAACTAAACCCTATTATACTCAAATCCTTCTTTTTCCGCAAGTTTCAAAGCAGAGGTTTTATTTTGGAAAGTGAGAAAAAGGCGCCGTGCCATGGCTCACTTTTGGTGAAAATCGCATACTTGAAGGCGTCCCAAAAGAACACAGGCAGAAAAAACCGTGAATCCCTTGCCTTTTTAATCATTCTGTATTAGGATGAGGAAGCATTCTGATAAAGGAATCCTCAGAGGGAGTGGGCGCGGCACAAGCGTTCCGCATATTTTTAGGAAGGTGTTTGTTTGAAACGGGAAAGAGAACGGCGGCCGGTAAGGCCATTTTCACCTGCCCGGGTGATTGCAGCGAGTTTTTTGGGTGTGATCCTCGTAGGAACGGTGCTGCTGATGTTGCCGGTTTCCTCAAAAAATGGGGAGATGCTGCATCCGCTGACGGCTTTGTTTACCGCCACCTCCGCCACCTGTGTGACGGGATTGACTCTGGTAGACCCATATACGCAGTTCACTTTTTTTGGTCAGGCGGTGCTGTTGACGATGATCGAAATCGGCGGCATCGGCTTACTGACGCTCACAAATTTTTTCATGTTTTCCTTGCGCAAAAAGCTCGGCCTGCGTACGCTGCGTTTGGCGCAGGAAAATACAAACGCAGGCTCCTTTCACAATATTCGCTCCCTTTTGCAAATCATTGTGGCGACGACGTTGCTGATTGAATCGATCGGGGCGATCCTGCTTTCGCTTCGATTTGTGCCGAAGTATGGGGCGCATGGCGTATGGGTGGCCATTTTTACTTCGGTATCAGCTTACTGCAACGCAGGCTTCGACATTCTTGGAAATGAAACGCCGTTTGGCTCGCTCATCCATTATAATGGGGATGTAATCGTTCTCTATACAGTGATGGCGCTGATCTTTTTGGGCGGCATTGGCTTCATGGTGTTTCAGGATCTGTTCTCCTGGCGCAGGCATCGCCACTTGATGCTGCACACCAAGGCCATGCTGCTGATGAGCGCCGCACTGATCGCGGGCGGCTTTTTGGTGTTTTTGGTGGTGGAATTTGACAATCCCAACACGCTAGGTGCACTGCCTTTGTTTCAAAAGCTCAATGCGGCGCTTTTTCAATCTGTATCGGCGCGTACGGCAGGCTTTGCCAGTATCGATCTGAGCAAGATGTACGATTTTTCCAAGGTGATGATGATCTTTCTGATGGTGATTGGGGCCGGCAGCGGTTCCTGCGCGGGCGGCATCAAGGTGACCACCTTCCTTGTGCTGATGATGACCGTGGTATCTGTTATCCGAGGGCGGGATGATACGGTTGTGCTCGGCAGAAGGGTGCCTAAACGGACGGTCTATAAATCCATGACGATTGCCGCGCTGGGCTTTGCAGCGGTTGTGATGAATGCGGCTGTCATCCTGATTACTCTGCCAAACCTGTCCGGTGTAGATGGCATTTTTGAAGCGGCTTCTGCTTTCGGTACGGTTGGAATGACGGCCGGCGTTACCATGAAATTTGGGATCGCTGCGCAGATCGCGACGATTCTGACAATGTTTATCGGCCGGATTGGCCCGATTTCCTTTGCGCTCGCACTGACGATCCGTGGGGAAGGCGGCGGCGGCGAGGTGCTGCCGGAGGGCAAGATTATGGTAGGATAGCACTTTCAATTGAATGGAGGGGGAACGAATGCGTGGATGGAGAAACAAAGCTGCGGCGGTGCTGCTTGCGGCGGCTGTTGTCGCAACGAGTATGGCGCCGGCGTTTGCAAAGGAGAAGGCCCCAGAGGGGGAACTTCGTTTTCGGGAGGATGGTAGTTTTACCATTATGCTGCTGGCCGACGCACAGGATACGAACCGGACGAAGCCCGATACCGTCGAATTGATTGAAGCGTCTCTGGATGAGGTGAAGCCGGATCTGTCATCCTGATGGGCGACAATATCGCGGGCTCATGGTTTGGCGCGCGTATCCATGCGCAGGAGAAGGCGGAAAAGGCGATTGGAAACATCGTCGGCCCCATTGCGCAGCGGAGGATTCCCTTTGCCCTGGTTTTTGGCAATCACGACCCGGCTTCTCCGCTGACGCTGGAAGAGCAGATAAAAATCTATCAGTCCTACCCCGGCTGCCTGGCAGTGGATGATGGCCCGGCGCTGACTGGCTGCGGAACCTATCGATTGCCAATTCTGCACGCCAAGGGTGAGAAAGCGGCCTTTCAACTCTGGTTTTTTGATTCGGGGGAAGGCGAAAGCCTTGTTTCCTACTCCTCTCCCGCGCCAGATCAGATTGCCTGGTATGTGGAGGAGAGCAAACGATTGACGGCGGAAAACGGCGGGGTGCCAATCCCCGCGCTGGCGTTTCAGCATGTTGCGGTTCCGGAAATCTACCAAACCTTCCGCGCGGTAGAAAAGGGCACACAGGGTGCAGTGAAGGGATGGAGCAGTAAAAAGGGGCAGTATTGGCTGCCCGATCCTGCCTGTGCCGTAGAGGAAAGCAGGATTCAGGCACGCGGTTGCTAGAAGGTCCACGCGCCTCAGATAATGGCAATGGGGAATTTGATGCATGGCTGGCCTGCGGGGATGTGATCGGCGCCTATTTCGCCCATGACCATAAGAATGAATATGTGGGGAACTACAAGGGAATTGATCTCGCTACGCCCCGGCCTGCGGCTTTAACTCCTACGGCAACGGCGGAGAGCGCGCAATGCGCGTGATTGAATTGCAGGAAAGTGCGCCGCAAGCCTATCGCAGCCACCTTGTGTATTATCGGGACGTGGTAGGGCACGATCCTCCACTTCGTGGCGGGATTGTATGCTGGGCAATTATCTGAATATCGGTGGGCCGTATGTGTTGCTGGCGGTTGGATGTATCGTTGGGTTGGGCGGTATTTTCACCGCAGGGCGGTCGTTGTACCGGAAGCGGAAGGGCAAGTAAGGCTCGCCGCTGTGTTTTTGGCGAATCCATCAAGGGGGCAATGCAAATCCGCATTGCCCCCCTTGATGTGCATTCGTTGAATTATGCATCTTTGCCGCCTGGCTGCTGCCGTCCTCTGCCGCCTATGGGCCCGCTAATGCCGCCAGAGCCGTTGGAAGTCACAACGGAGGAAAGCGTCAGGCTTTCAGATTGGCTGCCGGCTGAAAGGGTATATGTTTCCCCCTTTTTCAGATCCGGGCTGCTGACGACGACGCTGTTATAGGCTTTTGCGGGCGTGTAGGATGCGAGAACTTTGCCGCCGGAGTCCTTCAGGACAATGGCGTCGCCAGAGGAGAGAGAAGCGCTGAAATTATTTAAAATGGAATATTGTGTGGAGGAGTCGGAAAAGCCCTGCGCCATGCCGCTCATGCCTGCAGCGACGATGGTGCCTCCAGTAATGGTGGCGGCGCCTTCATAATCGAGCGCTCCGTTGCCGTTATCTGCGGAGCTGGTGATATAGATCGTGCCGCCCTCCACAAACAGGTTCCCGTTGGAATCCAGACCGTCACCGCCTGCATCCACGTTGATCGTGCCGCCGGTGATTTTAATGAAGATCTCGGAATCTTCGCTGACGATGAATTGGTTTTGCCCGGGCCGGCCCTGTTTTGCCGTGTCGCTGCCGCCGGCGGAGTTGATCCCGTCGTCGCTGGCGGTAAGCTGAATGTTCCCCCCTGCGATGGTAACGCTTAGTCCCTCAAGCCCTTCATAGCTCTGGCTAATCTTGATCGTTCCCTCCTCAATCAGGAGCGCGTCGCCGGCATGAACGCCGTCGTCGCCGGATTTCAGGGAGAGCGTGCCGCCGGTAATCGTTACCGTGCCATTAGAATGGATGGAATCGTCAGAGGAGTTAATGCTGAATGTGCCGCCGCGCAGTGAAAGAGATGCGCCTGCTTTCAGCCCTTTTGCGCTGTCGGATGTGTCGGTGGATTCTGCATCCTGTGAGGGATTCTGCTCGCTCTGAGGCCCCCACATACCCCAGCCGGGCGAATCCTTTCCGGATTTGTCGATGCTGCGTTTGCACTGCCGCCGCCGCTGGTGATCTGGAACGTGCCGCCGTCGATGCGCAGCACGGTTTCCGCCTGAACGGCATCTGTGCCGGCTGTGAGGTCGAACGTACCGCCGGAGATATAAACATACCCTTGATCGGCTTTTTCCGCATTGTTGGCCTGAATGGCGTCTGTACCGGTTGCGATAGTAAACGCACCTCCGGTGATTTTGACACAGTCTTTGCCGTATAGGCGCCGCCGTTTTCTGCTTGATGGCATACTGACCTCCGGTGACGACGAGATCATCCTTGGAGACAACGGCGTGTTTGTATGCTGCGTTGACGGCCAAACTGCCGCTTCCATTCATCGTCAGGTCTGCTCGGCTGAAAATGACGCCGTCCACGTTGCTGTCGTCATCGCCGAGGGCGTAGGAGCTGCCGCTGCTAAGCGTGTTTTCCGTGCCCTCCGCTAACGTGAGAAACACCTTGTCTGCCTGCTTGATGAACAATGCAGCATGGTCGGAGCAATCAATAGATACATTCTGGAGCACAATCTGCACTTTTTCGGTATCGGCTGCGTCAACGACCAATTGCCCATTCTCCAGCGTGCCGCTTACCAGATAAGTGCCCTCTTGCTGGATGGTGACAACCCCGTCTTTTTGGGAAGCTCCGTTCCCGGAGATGGAGCGGAGGCGCCCGTAAGCGTAATTTTGGTTGCGCTGCTCTCATCATAGGCTGCATCCTGATCCGATTTGCCGACCGTAGTGTCAATCTCGTCAGCCGAGATGGCATTGAGGGACGCAGCCTTTGTCGTCTGCTCGGCAGTGCCGTTCTCGGGGCCGCAGCCGGCGAGGATGATAAGCAATGATGCGATTAGAACCGCTAGATATTTTTTCATGGAAATATTCCTCCTGCTGATTCATGATACGGATATTCATTTCCAACCAAGGGAATCACCCTTTATCACTTGGAAAGTATAGCAGTGCAACCCAAATAGAACTTAAAAAAGAGCCTGCTGCGAAATGTTTCCTATTTCGCAACAGACTCTGCAATTTGAAATCGTTTCAATGAATCAAACAGGAACCGGCGTTCAGTGGACGAAAACTTCTGCGCTGCGCAGTACCGGATTGCCACGGGATTGGCGGATCACGATGCGCACGCAGTCTGTTTTGGGCAGCGTTAGCGGAAGGCGAAGAATTTTGCGGTTGCCGATCACTGTGCCCTCCCGGCGTGGACAAAGCCCTTGGCGGTGCGGAGATACACATCGAAATCCTCTACCCGCTCGCTGAAACGCAGATCCTCCCGCAGCACAACGCTGCTGACCTGCTGCATCCCATCCAGCTTGCAGTCCAGGATATATTCATCATCCCCAAACGAATAGCTTGGGGTATCTTCTGCCAGCATTGCGTTTAATGCTTCGATTGACCGCATGCCTTCGTTGCTCCCAACAGAAAAGCTCTGCACGGCGGAGTTGGAAAATTCCCTGCGGATACGGTCGCCAAAGGCTTTTAAGGTGAGCGTATCAATTAGTGGGATCACGCCGTTTTGATTGGGCGAAACATTGAGCAGAAGAGAGGCGTTGCCGCCCACGGTTTTATAATAGATATCCATCAGCGTGGACACGGTTTTGACCTTTACATTTTCATTGCTGTGCCAAAACCAGCCGGGACGAATCGGTACATCGGCCTCCGCCGGATACCACTTGAGGTTTTTATATTGGGAAACGATATCTCGGCCGCCCATGTCCGGCGCGTCATAGCTGATGTGGGGCAATGTGCCGAGAGCTGGATCCAACGCCTCGTCATTGGCAGTGACAACGCTCCACTCGCTTACACGGGCGTTACCCGCCTCGTTGCCGATCCAGCGCACGTCCGGGCCGCTGACCGCGATCACCGCGTTTGGCTGATAGGTGCGGATCACTTCATAATACCGGTCAAAATCATAGGTGAAATCAGGTGCGTCATCACCCTTAGCGCCATCCAGCCAAATGGCAAACAACTCGCCGTAGCGGGTGCAGAGCTCCGTGAGCTGGCTGACAAAATAATCATTATAAGCGTCTGTTCCGTAGGTTGCTCATGCATATCCCAGGGGGAGAGGTAAACGCCGAATTTCATTTCATATTTGCGGCAGCTTTCCGCAAGCTCCTGCACGATATCCCCTTGCCCATCCTGATAGGGGCTGGAGGCAATATCATGGGTGGTATAGTCGCTTGGAAACAGGCAAAAGCCATCGTGGTGCTTGGCGGTGAAAATAATCCCCTTGCTGCCGGAGCTTGACAGCCTGCACCCATTGATCCGTATCGACTTTTTGGGGGTTAAACTGGCTGGGTGATTCTTTGCCAGTGCCCCATTCGCTGTTGGTAAAGGTATTCATGCCATAGTGAATGAAGGTGTAGTATTCCAGCTCCGCATAGGCAAGCTGCGCGCCGAAGGAACAATCTCCGTCAACCGCTCCACCTCGGGGCCGCTGTTGGGGTAACCATTGTTGTCGTTTGACCAGCCTTTGGCAAACTCACCACTGCCGGGCGCATACGCGCCGGAAAACAGCAAGGCAAAAAATTGCACAAGGGAGAGGATAGCCGCAACCAGGCGGCGAAGGCTCAGGAGAATATTCATTTTGCAATGCCCCTTTTTCTCTACATTCTAAAATGATCAAAAGATCAATTTCCCAGAATAATGAGCGGCAGCTCCTCCGGGGAGGAGACAATATATTCAGCGCCTGCCTGCTCGAATTCCGCACGGCTGCCAAACCCATAGAGGACAGCTGCGCAGGGAAGCCCAGCCCGGTGAGCCCCCTCGATATCGAAATGCCGATCGCCCACCATTAGAATGCGGCTGTCGGCAGGAAGCGAAAGCCCCACGATCGCCTTGCGGATCAGCACCTCTTTTCCTGGGGGATTCTGGGAGAAATCGATGCCGGATACATAGCTGAAACAAGCGCCGATCTCTAACCGGGAAAGAATTTCTTGGATGAAGGGCACAGGCTTGGAGGAGGCTACGCCAAGGCGGACGCCGCTGCCTTTCAATTGGGTGAGCAGCGGGCGAATTCCATCATAAAGCCGCACCTCACGCACTCCCTGCGAACGGTAGTGCTCACGGTATTTTTCAACCAGCGCTTGCGCGCGGGCCTCATCCACGCCTAGAAGGTGTATAAAGCTGTGTTGGAGAGGCGGCCCAATGAAATAGCGCAGGGCTTGTTCATCAGGCCTTGGGTAACCCAAAGCCTTCAGCGCATATCGTACGCTATTGTAGATCCCCTCAGAGGAATCTACCACCGTGCCGTCAAAGTCAAAAAGAACTGCGTCAAAAAGCGGCTTACTCAATCTGCTTTATCCCCTTTTGCCTGCGCTTTCGCAACAAATTTTTCTTCCTTTACGAGGAATCGTTCATGGGCGCCCGCGCCGACTTCCCCTGCATCATCAAGCGCGCACTTGGAAGGAGAGCTTCCGCCCCTCCACAGCGGTCAGGCGCGCTTCGGCATAAACATGCATGCCGACAGGCGTTGCCGATGTGTGGCTGATATTCAGGCTCGTGCTACAGTGGTTTCTCCCTCTTTCAGGAACGGTGCGATACACGCGCACGCGGCCTCCTCCATCAGGGCGATCATCGCGGGAGTCGCAAATACGGGCAGGGAACCGCTGCGCATGGCGGCGGCAGTAGTCGCTTTGGTGACCAGGATAACGGCTTGGGAAACAGCCCCAATTTCCATGCTTGAAGCACTCCTTTCTAGATGAAACCTATAGATCAAGGCATAATTCCACCGGGCAGTGGTCGGAACCATAGATTTCCGTGTGGATTTTGGCCTCCTTGATTCGGTTGGCTATGCGGTTGGAAACGCAAAAATAATCGATGCGCCAGCCGGCGTTTTTCTCCCTGGCATGAAAGCGATAGGACCACCAGGAATATGCTCCGGTTAAATCCGGGTATAAATAACGAAACGTATCGGTGAAGCCGGCAGCCAGCAGCTCGCTGAACTTGCCCCGCTCTTCATCTGAAAAGCCAGCCTTCCCACGGTTGGGCTTTGGGTTTTTTAAATCGATCTCCTGATGCGCCACATTCAGGTCGCCACAAAAGACAACGGGCTTTTGCGCATCAAGCTTCTGGAGGTGGGCGCGGAAGGCATTCTCCCAATCCATGCGGTAGTCGATGCGGGCCAGCTCCTCCTGCGCGTTCGGCGTGTAAACGGTGACAAGATAAAACGCATCGAATTCCAGCGTGATCACGCGGCCTTCTGTGTCGTGATTCGGGATGCCGAGCCCAAGCTGCACGGAGCGCGGTTCCTCCTTGGTGAAGATCGCCGTGCCGGAATACCCCTTGCGCTGCGCATAGTTCCAATATTGATGGTAATTTGTAAGCGGCGGCTCATCCAGCTCAATTTGCCCTGCTTGGACTTTTGTTTCCTGTAGGCAGATGATATCTGCATCCATCGCTTGCATGCTGTCGAGAAAGCCCTTTGATACGCATGCCCGGATGCCGTTCACATTCCAGGATATCATTTTCATCATGTTATATCGATCTCCTTATGGTGCTCATAAAAGAACAATTTTCCTTCGCTTTTTGATAGATTCGCCCCAAATGGCGTTGCCGCATCGCGGCAGGAGGCGTTTCGCGCCGACAGGCATTTTTCCAATGCTTCAAACATTTTGTTTGAAGCTCAGGCTGTTGAAAAAGGTATATCCATTCATCAAAATACACAAAGATGATTCAGCAAAAATGTTTAAAAAAATACTTTTAATGCTGTCAGTTGTAAATTGCTTTCATAAAAACAAAAAGTTAAGCATGCGCTCAGGCCGCGCAGGCCCTCCCTTTTCCGTTCGGCCGGAAAAGGAAG
>ENA-OQDW01000897-OQDW01000897.1-human-gut-metagenome-genome-assembly--contig:-NODE-897-length-11698-cov-1.460461_pt1 | contig 11698 bp, 17 predicted proteins | sample MGYA00242784_ERZ504613 | MGnify/ENA primary metagenome ERZ504613 (study PRJEB26092, sample SAMD00036330) | human gut metagenome | host: Homo sapiens | study: EMG produced TPA metagenomics assembly of... | reverse complement strand
CTCAGAAATGTTCCATAATCAGACTCCTTCTTTCTCCATATCCGCAAATACCGTCAGACGCTCATCAAGCGCTGTACAGTTAACAGATAAATCAACAGGTGCCATACATTTCAGGAACTGTGGAATAGATGGCTTCACTGTGACAAGAGTCCTTGAAAATATCCGCCAACACCGTATTTCTTTGCATCACTCTCCTGTTGTAACTCTGCTGATCGGCATCAATGATATCGGTCTGATAATGAACACAGACCGGATGGATTCTCAGAAAGAACAGATGATGAGAGAGTTTGCCACTCATTACAATGAATTATTGAATCTGCTCACTGCAGATGCCAGTCAGGTAATCCTTATGGAACCCTTTATCTTTCCACATCCGGAAGAATATGAGACATGGATTCCCTATGTCCATACCATGTCTGATATTATCCGACAGCTCTCTGTCAGATTCAGACTTCCATTTCTGCCTCTGCATAACTATTTTAATAAGGAAGCAACTCAATCGGGATTTGATGCCATAACAACAGACGGGATTCATCTTACTTTGTATGGACATAAGCTTCTGGCCGAGAAACTGTTCCCTCTCCTTCAAAGCATTGATAACAATCCCTGAACAGATAAGCTATTGCGCATTTTCCCGGAACTTTGTATAATAAATCACTGTCCTCGCTCATATCTGCGGACTTATTATGGAAAGGAGTCTTCCTTATATTATGGAAACTACAATTAAACAGATTGAAGATATGTCTCTGAATGCCTGGCCATCTCACAAGATGGAATTATACGACGGCTGGATCCTGAGATTTTCTTATTTTTATACACACAGGACCAACAGTGTGGAACAGTTCGGCAATTCCACCCTCACCTGGCGGGAAAAAATCCCATATTGTGAAAGCGTATATAAGCGTCTGGGAACCCCCGCTGTATTTAAGATCAGTCCTCTTGTCTCTCCTGACTTTGATTATGTTCTGGAGAATCGGGGATATGCCATCCAGCATACCACCAATGTCATGGCAATGAGCATGAACGCCGCACATCTGGATACTCCATATCCTGATGTAACATTCTACAATAACATTCCGTCTGAATGGATTGAAAGTCTGTTCAATCTAAAAAATACTATAAATCCGATTCACAGAAAAGTTGTACCATCATGTATCAGGCAATTCTCAAAGAAACCATTTGCGCCTGCATCCGCATAGACGGGCAGATCATTGCAACAGGGCTTGGTATCCTGGACAGAGACTACATCGGTATTTACGCCATCCATGTCAAAGAAGAATACCGCAAACATGGCTATGCCCGTCAGATCTGCACAGGACTTCTGAAAGAAGGAATGAAAAAAGGTGCTCAGAATGCATATCTTCAGGTTGTAGAGGGAAATGACAATGCCCGGGCATTATTACAGATCACTTGGATTCCAGCAGCTTTATACTTACTGGTTCCGCGTACAGCCGGATGAAAACGGAAATTTCCCACCTGAGAAATAAAAAGAACTATCTGTAAAGCGTTTTCATTTTCTGCTTTTACAGATAGTTCTTAATTTTTATAGATTTTAACTTTTCTTTTTCGGGGAATCAGTTGATTCATTTAACATAGTTCGCGCCAACTATGTTGTATATCATTTTAATTTTAATATTCAAGTCTTATTCTGTATTTTATCTCTGACTTAATTATGTTACTGTTCACTCCGTTCACAGTAACGTAGCCAAAATTCATTCCAGATTGCTGCGGCAATGGAATTTTGGCTTGTATGTCTCGGGATTTTGGCATATTCATGCCAAAACACCTCGCGGAATAGTGGTGTGTGAACAGTAACTACAAATCTGATGAATATTCTTGAATTGTTTGACGATTTCGGTTGTGAAACAGATATTCAGGTGATATAATGTTCTCAATAAAATACATTGCGGAGGTGTAGTTATGAATTACGAAGATGTACAGAAAGTGTCAAATGCGGCGAAAGCCAAGAGTAACCTGGTGAATACCAACTTTTTCAAGTACTTCATACGTGCAATCATGGCGGGTTTTTTTATTGATGTGGCCATGATCTACAGTAATGTAGTTGGAAACGTATTCTCCAAGACCATGCCTGAATGGGGAAAATTTGTGGGGGCATTAGTATTCTCCATTGCAGTGCTTCTGATCAGCTTCGTAGGCGGCGAACTTTTTACAGGAAACAATATGGTAATGGCGTTCGGAGCCTATGATAAACAGGTGAGCTGGAAAGAGGCAGGTAAGGTATGGGGCGTAAGCTACCTTGGAAACTTTGTCGGATGTGCTAATTTTAGCATTGTTGTTTGTAGGTGCAGGAGCGTCCGGAACAGCAGATTATTTTGCAGGATTTATCGGAAACAAATTGAGTATTCCGCTCGGACAGATGTTTTTCAGAGCAGTACTCTGTAACTTCTTCGTCTGTCTTGGTGTGCTCTGTGGTATGAAATTAAAGAGTGATGCAGGAAGATTCCTGATGATCGTTATGTGTATCTCAGGATTCGTTGTAAGCGGATTTGAGCACTGCATCGCAAACATGGGAATCTTTGTTACCGCATACTGTCTGGTACCTGGATTATCCCTTGGAGCCATGGTAAAGAGCATGGTAGTAGTAACTTTAGGAAATATGGTGGGCGGTGCCCTGTTGCTGGCATGGCGCTCAGAAAGATGAGTGCAGATAAATAATATGTCAAAAGCTTTATACATAGCCGAAAAGCCAGTGTTGGCACAGGAATTCGCAAAAGCTTTGAAAATCAACGGACAAAGACGGGATGGCTACCTGGAATCTCAGGACAGCGTGGTGACCTGGTGTGTGGGACACCTGGTCACCATGAGCTACCCGGAAAAATATGATATCAAATATAAAAGGTGGAGTTTAGATACCCTGCCTTTTTTGCCGCGCGAATTTAAATATGAAGTGATCCCTGGAGTGCAGAAGCAGTTTGAGATTGTAAAAGGACTGCTTAACCGTGAGGATGTGGACACCATTTACGTGTGTACCGACTCCGGACGTGAGGGGGAATACATTTACCGTCTGGTGGCACAGATGGCAGGTGTTCATGGAAAAAAAGAAAAGAGGGTCTGGATCGACTCTCAGACAGAAGAAGAGATTATGAGAGGAATCAGAGAGGCAAAAGATCTGTCAGCATATGACAATCTTTCTGCTTCAGCCTATCTTCGGGCGAAAGAAGACTATCTCATGGGAATTAATTTTTCCCGTGTACTGACACTGCGTTATGGAAACAGTGTGTCAAATTATTTAAATACGAAATATCAGGCCATTTCTGTAGGACGAGTTATGACCTGTGTACTTGGAATGGTAGTGCGAAGAGAGCGAGAGATCCGTGCATTTGTGAAAACTCCGTTTTACCGCGTACTCAGCAGCATTGCCCTTGAGGGAGAAAACTTTGAGGGAGAGTGGAGAGCTGTGGAAGGCAGCAGATATTTCCAGACTCCTTATCTGTATAAAGAGAACGGATTTAAAGAGAAAGCCTATGCTGAAAAACTGATACAGGAGCTGTCTGTGAGTCAGCCGCTGCAATGTACAGTAGAGAAAATCGAGCGGAAAAAAGAGAACAGGAATCCGCCGCTTTTATTTAACCTGGCGGAGCTTCAGAATGTGTGCTCCAAGCTGTTCAAGATCAGCCGGATGAGACATTAAAAATCGTACAGGAACTGTATGAAAAGAAACTGGTCACTTATCCCAGAACAGATGCCCGTGTGTTGTCTACTGCGGCAGCAAAGGAGATTTATAAGAATATCTCCGGGCTACGTAATTATGAACATACAGCAGAGATCGCACAGCACATTATTGAACAGGGAAATTACAAAAATCTGGCGAAGACCAGATATGTTAATGATAAGCAGATCACAGACCATTATGCAATCGTACCCACAGGCCAGGGCTTAAACGCATTGAGAAGTGTTTCTCTTACTGCGCAGCGTGTATATGAGACCATTGTCAGAAGGTTTGTATGTATTTTTTATCCTCCTGCAGTATATCAGAAGATCAGTCTTGTGACAAAAATTCAGAATGAGAGCTTCTTTTCTTCATTTAAAGTACTGCTGGATGAAGGGTACTTAAAAGTTGCCACAAATTCTTTTGCGAAGCGAAAAGCAGCAGATGCCATGAGCAGTGTGAACAGAGCCGGCGCAGCGGCAATGAGGGAAGTGAAGAGGAAGATCCGGATACAGGAAAAAACGGCGGGAACAAAGCTGATGATTCGGCTGAGGATATGGCATGTGATACCAGACTTCTTGCCGCATTGCAGAACCTGAAAAAGGTGATATACTCTCTGTGGACAGCCTGAGTATCAAAGAGGGCGAGACATCGCCGCCAAAGCGTTATAATTCCGGTTCTATGATTCTTGCAATGGAGAATGCAGGTCAGCTGATCGAGGACGAAGAGCTTCGTGCCCAGATTAAAAGCTGCGGAATCGGAACCAGTGCCACCAGAGCGGAAATTCTTAAGAAACTGTGCAATATCAAATAATCTGGCACTCAATAAGAAAACCCAGGTGAATCACTCCAACCCTTCTTGGAGAGATGATCTTTGATGTGGTAAACTGCTCCATCAGACAGCTTCTGAACCCGGAATTGACTGCAAGCTGGGAAAAAGGACTGAATTATGTGGCAGAGGGCAGTATTACAGAACAGGAATATATGGACAAGCTGGAGCATTTTGTGCGCCTTCGCACCAGACAGGTGGAGGACAGCAATATCCAGCCATATCTGAGACAGTTCTTTGATGCTGCAGCAGTGAATTATAAGGGTTCATCTGAAAAAAACAGTGCGAAAACAACAGGCAGATCAACGTCCGCAGCGGGACGATCACGTACATGCAGAAAGCAGTCTGCTTCAAAGTAGTGTGCATTTGTGACAGATAAAAGAAAACATGTCATCATAGCGAGAGAAAAGAGGAAAATATTATGTTAAAAGATTTTACAATTGCAAACCTTCTGAATCTGAACGAAACAATCGCAAAGGATTTATTTGAAGGAAAAACATATCCATGGGAAGTATTACCGGAGATCGGAGATTCATTCTGAAACTGGGACAGACCTTAAGTGAAGAAGAATACGACCACCCGTCAGAAGATGTATGGATCGCCAAGAGTGCCAAAGTAGCACCTACAGCCTGCATCAACGGTCCGGTCATCATAGGTAAAGAAGCAGAAGTACGCCACTGTGCATTTATACGCGGAAAAGCAATTATAGGTGAGGGTGCAGTAGTAGGTAATTCTACGGAATTAAAGAATGCGGTACTTTTCAACAAGGTACAGGTTCCGCACTACAATTATGTAGCGATGCAGTTCTCGGCTACAAATCCCATATGGGTGCAGGTTCCATCTGTTCCAATGTAAAATCTGACAAGAAACTGGTAGTTGTAAAAGACGGTGACGAGAAGATTGAAACAGGTCTGAAGAAATTCGGCGCAATGCTTGGAGATAACGTAGAAGTGGGATGCGGTTCCGTATTAAATCCCGGAACTGTGATCGGACGCTGCTGCAACATTTATCCACTTTCCTCAGTAAGAGGCTGCGTACCTGCAAATCACATTTATAAGTCAAAAACAGAAGTTGCAGAAAAGAAATGATTTAACCGAATCAAGTAGCGAAGGGGATTGCGAATATCCGTTTGACAAGGTATTTTTAGAAGATAATTCAAAGGATAGAAGAGGCAGGTTGTATGAAGGATATTATTTCAGTCATACAGCCTGCCCTTTTATATTTTTGTCTGTCAGATACGGAAGATATCTGTTGTAACTGATATTACATATGAAATAAAAGTTTTCTCAGGATTACCAGAATGGTAATGTGCACCGGATAAAACCAGTAAAAAACATATTTCAGAAATTTTCCTTTTACAAATCCACGTTCACCATTGTACATATTAATGGAAAGAAAAGCAAAGCAGGCTTTCCATTCATAGTAAAGCCAGCAGCTTCCGATGATCGCCTGGGCGGTTTTGTCGTTGCGGAACCAGTACATGATCAGCAGGAATACAAATCCCCGCCATCCGTAATCTGCCTTCAGAAACACAGAGACAGTCAGCAGTGCCAGCACGCAGACAAGCTGCATTTTCTGATTATCCCAGAAGTATTCCAGGGCACAGAATGCCAGGTATCCCAGAAACAGGGTGAAAAATACATTCTGTTTCTCATATCTCCAAGTGTTGGTAAACATAAAGTTCCATGGAATCTCAGAGATACATGCAAATAGAAACAGAATTCAGGCCATATTTCTTACGGTTATGTGTATGCAGAAATCCTTCCACTAACAGAAAACAGAAAATTGGAAAAGCGGCCCTGCCGATATCCCGGAAAATCCGATACCAGCTGTAATCCACGCCGCCGAAACTGAAAAGGGTTGCGGTTGTGGCAGGATAATTATACAGGATCATTAAGCCTGTATGGTCAATCAGCATCAGGATGATAGCGATTAATTTTAAAGCGCTTCCGCTCAGAACCTGAAATTTTGCAGGGAGAAAGGAAGCAGGTAACTTTGTTGTCATAATAGAAATCCCTTCATTAATAGAAATTAGAACTATTTTACCACAAAAAAATCAAAGATGGTTAAAAATTTTACAATTTATGACTGGACGAATCAGACTTTTGTGAGAAAATAACACTAGGTTGTTAGGCATACTCCTCTGAAGTCATTCAGCAGACATCAGAGTTTTACCCTGTGCAGTTCATTCAGCAGTTCTGTACAGCGGAGAGTATAACAACATGAAGTTAATCTATACTTGAAAGGAGTTTTAAAATGATTTATTCACGCGAAGTAGAAGAAATGTGCCCAGTTGCACAGGGCGTTCATCATGGCGCCGCTCCAATCCCAGAAGAAGCTAAATGGGTACAGGCAAAAGAAGTCAAAGATATTTCCGGTCTTACACACGGTGTTGGCTGGTGTGCACCACAGCAGGGTGCCTGCAAGCTTACATTAAATGTTAAAGAAGGTATCATCCAGGAAGCGCTGGTTGAGACAATCGGATGTTCAGGTATGACTCATTCTGCAGCTATGGCTTCCGAGATTCTTCCGGGACTTACAGTTATGGAGGCATTGAACACTGACTTAGTTTGTGATGCGATTAATACAGCTATGAGAGAACTCTTCCTTCAGATCGTTTATGGACGTACACAGTCTGCATTCTCAGAAGAAGGACTTCCAGTAGGTGCTGGACTTGAAGACCTTGGTAAAGGACTTCGTTCTCAGGTTGGTACAATGTATGGAACTCTGAAAAAAGGACCTCGTTACCTTGAAATGGCAGAAGGTTATGTAACAGGTATTGCTCTTGATGCAGATGATGAGATCATCGGATATCAGTTCGTAAGCCTTGGAAAAATGACTGATTTCATCAAAAAAGGCGATGACCCGAATACTGCATGGGAAAAAGCAAAAGGTCAGTACGGCCGTGTTGCAGACGCTGTTAAAATTATCGACCCAAGAAAAGAATAATTTAGGAGGTAACAGGAAATGGCTTTATTTGAATCATATGAGAGACGAATTGACAAGATCAATTCTGTTTTAAACAGCTATGGCATTGCTTCTATCGAAGAACTGAGAAAATCACAAAAGACGCAGGTCTTAATGTATACGATCAGATCAAAGGCATTCAGCCGATCTGTTTCGAGAACGCTTGCTGGGCATACACAGTAGGTGCTGCAATCGCAATCAAAAAAGGATGCAAGAAAGCAGCAGATGCAGCAGCAGCTATCGGTGAAGGACTTCAGGCATTCTGTATTCCTGGATCCGTTGCTGATACACGTAAAGTAGGTCTTGGACATGGTAACCTTGGCAAGATGCTTCTTGAAGAAGAAACAGAGTGCTTCTGCTTCCTGGCTGGACATGAGTCCTTCGCAGCAGCTGAAGGTGCTATCGGTATCGCTGAGAAAGCTAACAAAGTTCGTCAGAAACCATTACGTGTTATCCTGAACGGTCTTGGAAAAGATGCTGCTCAGATCATCTCCCGTATCAACGGCTTTACATATGTAGAGACAGAATACGATCCATACAAGAACGAAGTTAAAGAAGTATTCAGAAAAGCATACTCCGAAGGACTTCGTGCAAAAGTTAACTGCTACGGCGCTAACAGCGTTCCGGAAGGTGTTGCTATCATGTGGAAAGAAGACGTTGACGTTTCTATCACAGGTAACTCCACAAACCCGACACGTTTCCAGCATCCGGTTGCAGGTACATACAAGAAAGAACGTCTTGAAGTAGGTAAGAAATACTTCTCAGTTGCTTCCGGTGGTGGTACAGGACGTACACTTCACCCAGACAACATGGCAGCAGGTCCAGCTTCCTACGGTATGACAGATACATTAGGACGTATGCACTCTGATGCACAGTTCGCTGGTTCTTCTTCTGTACCGGCTCACGTAGAGATGATGGGTCTCATCGGCGCTGGTAACAACCCGATGGTTGGTATGACAGTTGCAGTAGCTGTTTCCATTGAGGAAGCTGCTAAGGCTGGAAAGTTCTAATCAAACCTTTTTAATCAAAGAGTCAACAAACCTAGAAAGTACCGTAGTTCCAAGGGCTGCGGTACTTTTCTTAGTTTAGATCAAAAAATGAGAAAGTAATTTGAGACACGGTGAGAAGCCTTGAAAATGGCAAGATAGGCAAACAGTAGGTAACAAGTAGGCAACAGAGCGAAGGAAACAAAAAGAAGAGCCGATCACAGGAAAAGAAATGCCGCAACCACAAGGGTTACGGCATTTTTTCTAGTGTGCCGAGCATGGCACTAATCTTACTGGTGAAAGTCCAGTCACGGGTATTTACCGCCAAGTGTAGTGAACCACAAGTCGGTACCAGTAATGGTATGGATGAAGGAAGTGGTGTAACAAAGTTCTTGAGCCTACGTACAGAAACTTGATAAGGCGATTAGGTGGGTAAGGTTGCTAGACAAACCAAAGCCCAAAAGGTAAACGTAAACCGAAGTTGTAAATCAAGAGGTTGTGGAACGAAAGATTAGCGTCTTACCTCGGGAGACCCTACTCACATACTGAAAGGTATGGTCGAAAAAGGTTTAGAGAGGGAGTCAGATGATGTCATAGTAGCGAAAGCCGAAGGACTGAAACGATTTATAGTACGAATCGTTATGTTTAAAATAATACATGAGCCAGAAATCGAGTGGACAGGAAAAGTAGGAACGTAACCGAGGAATACTGTTTATACTTAGAGGGGTGTTATGTATGAATTTTAGGATAAGTCAGAGGAGTAACAACAATGGAATTGATTGAAGTGATCTTGTCAAAAGAAAATCTGAACAGAGCCTATAAAAAGGTAGTTGCTAATAAAGGTGCGAGTGGTGTTGATGGAGTTACTGTAGAAGAACTGGGAGATTATATAAGGGAGAACAGAGAGAAAATCGTTACATCTCTTAGAAACAGAACATATATACCGAAACCAGTCCGAAGAGTATACATTCCGAAAGACAATGGTAAGAAAAGACCATTGGGAATACCCACAGCACTTGACAGAACTATCCAACAGGCAATAGCACAGCCTATATCTGATATTTATGAAGAGATATTCAGTGACTATAGTTATGGATTCAGAGCCGGAAGAAGTTGTCATGATGCCATTCGACAGGCATTGGAATACTTGAATGATGGGTATGAATGGGTAGTGGATATAGATATAGAACAGTTTTTCGACAAGGTAAATCACGACAAATTAATTCAGATACTAAGAGAACAAGTAAATGACAGTACCACATTAAATCTGATTCGGAAATATCTGAAAGCAGGTGTAATGGAAAACGGCTTGGAAAAAGCAACTATTACCGGTGTGCCGCAAGGAGGTCCTCTTTCAGTCGTATGTTCAAATGTCTACTTGGACAAGCTGGACAAAGAACTGGAACATAGAGGACTCCGCTTTACAAGGTATGCAGATGATGTATTAATTTTCACTAAAAGTGAAATGGCGGCTAACCGGGTGATGAACTCCATAAGTGATTGGCTGGAACGGAAACTATTTCTAAAAGTAAATGCAGCAAAAACGAAAGTAGTCAGACCGATGCGAAGCAAATACCTAGGATTCACATTTCTGAAAAACGGTGGAGAGTGGAAAGTAAAACCTACCAATGAAAAGAAAAAGAAGCTTAAAAAGAAGCTGAGTGAATATCTGAAGAGAGGGAAAGCAATAGCAAGACCTCTTGTGGTTACAATCAAGCGAGTAAATGAGATTGTGCGAGGATGGATTAATTACTTTAGAATCGGGTTGATGAAGCAATTTGTGGAAGAGCTTGGACAATGGCTAAGACACAAAATAAGAATGATAGTCATGAAGCAATGGAAGAAGCCGAAAACCATCTACAGAAACCTAAGTTATCTAAACAGGAAGAACCGAAACGGATTCAGTCAGGAAGATATTCATAAAGTTGCAAATTCAAGACTTGGGTGGTACAGAAGAAGTGGAATGAACGTGGTGAATTTCATTATCAGTAAAGATTTACTTGAAAATAGGATAAAAGATGGAGCTGGTCTGCTCAATCCCTTATCCTATTACTTAGCAAAAGTTGGAATATAAGTTGTAGAGCCGTATACGAGACCCGTACGTACGGTTCAATGGGAGGGGCGAGATAATTATTCTCCCTCTACCCTATTAAAGTAAAAAGGATTGGTCAGCCGAAAAACTGATCTATCTTTTTTCATACAAGCAGAAATCCTCATAAAGAATCCTCAAACCAGCTCCTCATGACAAACCCTCAACAAGTTTAATTACCCGGTTTTAACCATTATTACTTGTTGTTACTTTTCAAACATATGATTACTGAAATCTAGCAATTATATCTTTGTTATTATACACTGATTTGTTATCCAAGAATATTTTCTTTGTAATAAATTTATTAATATCATTATATCAGAATTTCATGTATAATATTTTCAATAAATGATTCAAAATATAAATGAAAGGTAGGAAATTATTTATTATGGAAGAAGATAAAAATATTGCAGATAGCATTTTTAAAGAAAGAAGAAATGAAATTCACATTCAATTAGAAGAAACAGAAAGTCTTATTAATCAATGCGATGAAAAAACGCAATTGCATATATTTCAAAGTCTGAATTAGAAGAACTTTGTTCTCTTTTGGAAAAAGATGAACTTACACATAGCAATGATATGGTATTTGATTTAATAATTGATTATGCAAAAAAAGAAATAGAAGATGAACGATTATTAGAACTTATAAATAATTTAAAAATTGGGAATGTAGATGAGAAAGATATATTTATTGGAAGAGCATATCCTAAATATTATGATAACTCCTATTATATAGAAATTTCAAGAAAAATGGATCATCAAATAAGATTATTATCTGATGTATGGGCTTCTTATTATATGATTGATAAAAGTCACTTATCAGCGGAAAAGCAACTTTTTACTAAATTATTGCAAATAAATTTGCAAAGATTCCAGACAGCTTCTGACGAAACTAAGGAATATAATGAAATACAATATGATATGGCTCAATACGAAAAATCTGGAAATAATTTTACAGACGTTTATATAACGTATAGTAGAGAAATAAATGAAATAGCATTAGCCACTTTAATAGGACATGAAATAGGACATCATTATTTAGGGCATACTGATTCCGATAATGAAAACTCCGAAAATGCTAAAATAAAAGAATTAAAAGCTGATGAGTTTGGAATAGAATTTGCATTTAGATATTTAGAAAGTGCTTATTCAAATGAT
>ENA-OQDW01000896-OQDW01000896.1-human-gut-metagenome-genome-assembly--contig:-NODE-896-length-11715-cov-1.511823_pt1 | contig 11715 bp, 11 predicted proteins | sample MGYA00242784_ERZ504613 | MGnify/ENA primary metagenome ERZ504613 (study PRJEB26092, sample SAMD00036330) | human gut metagenome | host: Homo sapiens | study: EMG produced TPA metagenomics assembly of... | reverse complement strand
CGGAAAGGGTACCCCCGGATACGAGGAGGTGATGGCCGCTGCGCCCGCTGTTTCCCCTATGAACCGGCGGTGCTGAACGACCGGGCATTGGATGCCATGGCGGCGGGACACTATGCCGAAGCCGTGGAACTGCTCGAAGGAGTGGCTTCCGCCGATGAACCCGTGCTGCTCAACACGCTCGGTGTCGCATACGCCGGTGCCGGCGAACCGTACAAGGCCGAAAGCGCTTTCCTGCGCGCCTCGGAAGCGGGCTGCAGGGATGCGGCCCATAACCTGCAGCAGGTGCGCGGTGTGATAGACCAACTTTGATTCTCCCGATACACGGACTGAAAATTCATTTTAATTAACCTTTAAAACAAAAAGAGTATGAAACTTGGAAACATTGTGCTGGCAGGTGCAGCCCTGACCGTGGCGTTGGCTTCCTGCAGCCAGAAAGAGGAAGGCGTCACAGTAGCCGGCAATCCGAAAGCGGTGACCGTATCGTTCGCCAATGTCACCCGTTCGGTCGGCGACAAGGTGGATAAAGACAAGACCGCCCTGTACGAGGATTTTTACGTACTGTTTACCGACGATGCCGGTAAAATCTACAAGGGAAAGAGTGCGGACCTTACCACGGATGCACCCATCTATTTCGCCAATGCGGCCGCAGCGGGCGATATGACTTTCCACCTGCTCGACAACAGCGTGAAAAAGGTGTATGTAATCGCCAACCCGACCGATGAGATTAAGACCGCAGCCGATGCGGCGACCGGTATCAATGAAATCGAAAGCGTTGTCGTGGCTGCCGCAGCACAGCAGAGCGTCAATCCCAACGACAATGCCGACCTTGTGCTCTACGGCGTATGCGAATCGCTGGTAGATGCGGGTACCGCCGATGACAAGGGCCATGAGGATTATTATACGGCAGCCGTGAACATCAAGCCGCTGGTAGCACGTATCCAGATAGGTGCCTTCACCTGCGACTTCACCGATACGGAAGGCATCACGCCTACGGCATCGAGCAGGTGGCTCTGAACAACTACTATACGACCTGCACCCTCGGCGGTACGCCGGGCGGCCTGAACAATACGCCCATCACCGGTAACGTGTTCGATTTCTTCGCCGATGCCGACAGGCCTGCGTGGAGTCACGATGAGGCGACCATCCATCTGGACAACAGCGACGTGGAAGGTGGCAGCAACACGCATGCGTTGGCCGATGACGCGAATTTCTGTTACGACATCTTCCCCGGTGTGACGCCTCAGCTCCTCGTACAGCTCAACGATACGACCGATGCGGGCAGTCCCGTTCCCTACTATCTGGCAACGGAAGGATTCAGCGGTCTGAGCGACAACACCTTCAAGGCAGGTTACATCTATAATGTGAACTTCTCGTTCAAGTGGAACGACCCGCTGACTCCGGAGAAGTGCGTTACCGTGAATGTGACCGTCGAGCCGTGGACGGTGGAGGCGATTACGCCTGAGTTCTAATTCATCCGATTTATCACGGAAGCGGGAACGTTCCGCCTCCCGCTTCCGTTTTTTCCATTACGTAAACATACAAGGACTTATATGAAATTGGGGAATACTGTTTTCTGCCTGTTGCTGCTCGGAGGGCTCTCCACCTCCTGCATACGCGAGGACTTGAGCGACTGCTTCAGCACCAATACGCTGCTGCTGAGCTATAAGGGCGATGGAGAGACCGAGATTTTCGGCGACAAGATTTGTCGGGTCGAAATGTATGTTTTCGATGCGGAGAACCGTTGCGTTGCCAACGGCGTGCTTCCCCCGAACGAAGTGGAGGCACGGGCGGCGAAACTGCCGCAGCTGAAGCCCGGAGACTACCGTATCGTCTGTCTGGGCAATACCCACCATACGCAGGTGGCAACGTCGCTTCGTGCGATTTCAGCCGGATTACCTTTGCCGACGGCGGCTATTTCGCCGGGGAGACCGTTTCCGGCAACGATTCGCTCTATTATGCGACCACGCCCTTCACGGTGGAACCTTTCACCGGCAGGGAGGACGACAACAAGACACGGCTCGTCGAGTTCGCCAGCTCGCACTACGACGTATCGGTCGAGGTAGCCGGTATTCCCGATGCAGGAATGAATGCTGCGGCCGCTTCGATGCCGACACTTGAGATTTGCGGTGTATCGCCCTGCACCGACTTTGAGAACCGCGCTTGCGGAGAGGCGACGGATTATCTGCTCGAAACCGAATACGACGGCGGCAGCAATCTGCTGACCGCACGCACCAATATAATGCGCCATACGGACCATTCGCAGGTGGGCGTCTGTCTGCGTTCCCCCGACGGCAGGACGCTGCTGGCGGAGGTCAATCTGGCCGAGTTCCTGGCCGAAAACCCGGTCATCGACTGCTCCCGCAACGAAGTGCTTATCCCCATACGCATGGAATTCGTATCGGGGAAGGTGGTCGTGACCGTTCCGGAATGGTACATAGAGGATGTGAAACCCGAATTTTAAGGAACGATAATTATGCGAAGAATAGGATTTATCTTGTTTGTTTCCCTGTTGGCCGGTGCCTGCTGCGCCGCCCTGGCCGGATGTGCGAAGGGCGAGGGGCCGGTGTCCGGCGAGGAAATCAACGTGGCGGTACAGGTGAACGTGGATGCCCGTGCGGTGGAGAGTACGGACGGTACGCCGACTGCCGCGGAGGCGGAGCTGCACTCGCTCCGCGTCTACGCCTTCATCGGCGACGAGCTGGTCGGATACTATTTCAATGACGCGGAGGTAGCCGATTCGTTCCTTATGGAGATGGCCGTGCGTTCGCTCTCGATGCAGACCGTCGACTTCTATGTGATTGCCAACGAGGCCGCCATGGTGAAGCCCGGTTCGTCGGAAAACCTGACGGAGGATACCCCCAGGAGTGTGCTCGATTCCTATACCTTTACCGCGCTCGATACGGCGAACGGTCTCCCGATGTTTTACCGGGACCGGGTGGAGATAGATGTGGCGACCGATGCCGACGATAACCCGCAGACCCTGCCCGGACATGCAGGGCATACGCTGCTGAAGCAGGAGCTCGATTTCCCGCTGCGGCGCCCCGTCGCCAAACTCGGTGTCTTTGCGGCCAAGGAGGCCGGCGAATCCGCCGCTCTGACCGTCACGGGACTGACCTTGCTGAAGGAGGGTACCCGGATGTACAACTACCTGATGCCGCAGAACGAAACCGTACTCGGGAGCATCGGGACCATGTCGGAGGATATCCTCCTTTCGGCGGCGAACGGCGAGGTGACGGCGGCGCTTGCGGAGGGCATTTCCGATGCCGAACGCAAGAATCCGGAGAACTATACCCCCGTGCTGGCCGTTCCCTTCTATCCTTTCGAGAATCCGTTCGGAAGCGGCGACTGGAGCCTGCCCGACGCTGAGGGCCGGGGCAACGTGCTTCGGATAGACTATACGTTCGGCGGAGAGGTACGTTCGGGGACGGTTTATCTGCCGCCGATGCTCCGGAACCACTACTATGCGGTGTGCTGCCTGATGCGGAACGACGGAAAGATTGCCGTGGAGTATCTCGTGGCCGACTGGGACGACGCACCCGCATGGGACGATATGGAGTTCGCCTATCCGACCTATGACAATCCGCTCATGCCCTTGTCGGGCAGCGTGGCGGATATGAAGAATCCGACGGTCTATTGTTCCCTTAACGATACCAATCCGGAGGCCGGCGACTTCTCCGTGAGGTTCCGCATGACGGCGCCGGCCCAGCAGGAGTGGAAAGCCACCCTGATGGATGCTTCGCCGGCCGATTTCGAGGTCAGGGTTTATCAGGGCGGCGAGGAGGTAACGAATCCTACGGCCTCGGAGGAGTGGTACACGATTACCGTACGGGCACTGAATCCCGATATGGTGGGGCAGACGGTGCGGCTCGGCATCGCCATCACGCCGACCTGGCTGGCTCCGGGCGAGACCACCCTGTTGCTGATAAACGGACTGACGGACGCCATTGCGTGGCCCGACAGCGGCAATATGCCGGAGTATATTGAGATAGAGCAGATTCCCAATCCGAACGATTAACCGAATGAAACGATGAAGACAGTATTGTATCGTATTGCCTGCTGTGCGGCTGCCGTTATGCTGGCGGCCTGCAGCAAAACGGGTGACCTTCTTCCCGGCTGCGGGTCGGGCGACAACATCGTTCTCGATGTGTCGTCGGCGGGGCCGTCAGCCGTGCGGAGCGTCGGGCGCCGAAGCGCCGTCAGCCATATCGACGTGCTCATCTTCGCCGGCGACGAGACCAAGGTGGTCCATGAACGCGTGACGGGAGCGGCTGCCGCCGGCGGAAAGATAATCCTTTCGGCAAAGCGCAGCAGTTTTGCCGAAATGTCGGATATTGGGTATATCTCGTCGCCAACAGCACCGAAGAATCGGAGGCCTTCGATGCACTGACCAACCTGAACGGACTGAAGGCCATGCAGCAACGGGACCCCAACATACACATGACCGGTATCGCCAGCCTGCCCGACATGCCGCAGACCTTCCTGATGGACGGGATTGCCTATACGGGCGACAGCGAACCGGCATCGCATGCCGCAGTGGTACTCAACGACGGCGATGCGTCGGCCGATACCGAATTGAAGGCCACGCTGAAGCGTGCGGCGGCAAAGATAGTGGTGAGGATACGGAAAGGAGAGAAGGTGGAGTTCAGCAACGAGTCCGGCGCAGGTGAAGCCGGATATTACCTGCGCAACATGCCCTATACCACGTCGGTCATCTCCGGCGTCGATGCCGATGCCGAGCTGTGGACGCCGGGACGCAACGCCTCCTCCTATTTTCACTGGACGGCCGATGTCGTGACCGTGACCGCTTACGCATACAGCCATGACTGGGCGAACCAGAGTGCGCTGGAGAAGGAGACGCGCCTTATCGTGAACGTGCCGCTCTATCCGCTGGACAAAGAGGGCAATCGCGGCGAGTTCCAGCGAGGAGCTATTACCAGATACCCGTCAGCAAATCCAAGAACCTGCTGCGCAACCATTGCTATCAAGTGGCCGTTACGGTGAATGCGGCGGGTGCGACCGACCCTTCGGAGGCGCTCGAACTCGGTCCCATCGAATATTCGGTGAGCGAATGGGACGAAGAGACGATAGACGTGGGAGGCGGGACGGAACATCCGATATATCTGACCGTGAATACCGACGAGATGGAGATGTATAACATCGAGCGGATACCGCCACGCTTCGTTTCGCCTCCTCGTCGCAGGTCGGGGTGGAGGTACTTCGTGCCTATTTCATCAACAAGTTCGGACAGGAGGAAGCGGTGGACCGGGATATCTTCGATGCCATCCGGGCGACCCCCGCCGAGGGGCTTACCGGCAATATCGACGTGTACAGTCCGCTGCCGCTCAACAATGCCGTGCGTTACATCGAGCTGGAGGTGACCAAATACCGACGGGGCTACGCCGCGTACCGTCATCGTCGAGCAGTATCCGCTGGAGTACATCACCAATATCCAGGATGGTACTCCTACCGCTCCGATTTCGGCGGTACGACCTACGAGCTGATAAACGGAGAGCCGGTCGATAATCCCTACGATTCCGATAACCGCCTCAACGGAAACGATGACCGCATCGTGGCCGTCGGAGGATGGAACAACGGGACGGGCAGTTGGAGGAACTATTATCAACGGGGCGGGTCGAATTCGTCCTATTTCTTCACCTCCAAGGTGGCCGAACAGATTACTTCCGGGAACAATCGGGGCAAGTCCAACATTTACTATTACTCTTGGGACGAGTCGGAGGAGAATGTCGGGTCTTGGTGGAGGCCTCGTTATGAGTACAGCTACGAGATAGCTACCACCGGTTTGTTTACACCCGGCAACGCCGCATGTACCATGTACGGATTACCGCCTCGTCCGGCGACTATACCGTGGGGAGGCCGCGCATGAGCGACGGCGTGACCGACCCGGGTACCGACAACGAGGTGATGGTGTCCCCGTCCTTCATGGTCGCGTCGCAGTTGGGGGGCGACCTTCTCTCCCACGCAGGAGAGTGCGGCGAGCCACTGCAAGGAGTATGTGGAGGTGTACCGCGACCCCGAAACGAACGAGGTCGTCCATCTGGACGACTGGCGTCTTCCCACCAGGGCGGAGATAGGGGTCATCATCGAGTTCCAGTACCGACCGAATGCGGCGATGGACGAGGTGCTCGCCGGCCCGGAGTACTGGAGCGCGAACGGCATCGTCGAGAATCCGAAGGCCACTCAGGCGGGTTCTGCGGCAATCCGCTGCATCCGGGATGCTTACGACGGCGGGAAATGAATTGTGAAAGGCAATTAAAATCGAGAGATATGACAAGGAGAATACGCTATGCGGCCCTGCTTGGTGCGCTGTTTCTGGCCGCCGCCTGCCAGCGGGAGGAGTGGCCGGCGGACGGGGGAATGTCGGCGTCGGACGGTTATGTGACCCTGCGTGCGGGGGTCGAGATACCTCCATGCCCGAGGTGGTGACGAGGTCGGTGGACCCCGACGGACTGGATGTGCAGACCATGACGCTGTTCTGTTTCGATTCGTACGGGCTCTTCATATCGACCGCCGATGCGGAACTGGACAGGCAGGGCGATATGCAGGGTTCGCTTACCGCCCGTGTACCGGAGAATACGCGGACGATACATTTCATCGGGAACCAGAATATGCAGGATTTTGCGGAGGACAGTTTCCGCAACAAGTCCGAGGCGGAAGTCATGGCCGTACTGGAGGGTTCCGCGGGCAAGATGATATATTGGGCCCGTTTCGCATGTGCGGCAGGAGACAACCGGAAAATCGACGAGCAGATGCAGGGCAGTACCATCGTCCTCGTACGCAACCAGGCGAGGGTGTCGGTGCTGAATCCTACGGGCAACGGTTTCCTCGAAGTCACCGGTTTCGTGGTCTGCAATACGAATGCCTACGGGACCGTGGCCCCCTGGCATCCTCAGGAGGGGTTCGTATGGCCCGGTACCGAGCCTTTCATAACGCTTCCGCAGAACAGGGCGGTGGTGAGCGACATCATGGACGTGCGCACCGCTTCCGACCAGTATGTCTTCGAGAGCGAGAATGCTTCGGACAACCCCGTGAGCGTCATCCTTCGTGGGCATCTGCCCGGTGAGGATACCGACCTCTATTACCGTGTCATGCTCATCGACGACGAGGGAGAACAGGTGTTGATACGCCGTAACTGCCATTACCGGCTGAACATAGCCGGCACGCTTTCCTACGGACAGCCCGACTTCGCCAGCGCGCTGGAGGCGCCCGCCACGAACAACGTCTGGGTCTCCATATCCGACGAGGTGAATGAGGTGGAGGACCAGAACTACATCCTGGCCGTGGCGAAGACGAGCTATGTGCTCGGTGAGGAGGAGACGGGCGATTCCTATACGCTCTATTATACCGTGACTGGCAAGAACGGTACGCGGATAACCGAAGCCGACCTCCCCTCGGTGACGTGGCTGGACGGTAACAAGGTGGGGGGCATGAACGTGGGAAACCGTTTCGCCCGCATCGAAAACAATACGGTCGGCTACGGCGAGATAACCGTGAATCTGCTCCGGATGGGGGAGAATGACAAACTGGAGGGTACGCTGCTCGTGAAGAAGGGGCGTCTGCAGCGGAAAATCAAGGTGATAACGGTCAAGACGCAAAAGTTCGAACCTGCATGGGTGGGAACGCAGGTTTACGGCCACAATATCGGCGAGCACGTGACGCTGATGTTCACGATTCCGGAGAGCTGTCCGCAGGAGCTGCTTCCGCTGCGCGTACTGATTTCCACCAACGACCTCGACGTGCGTCATGAATCCGGAATGGACCTGCCGCTCGTTTTCAAGGGCGAAGAGGGCTATGGCGAGCTGGACAACGAGTGGGGCTATAAATATGTTTACACGGCCCGGCAGACCGGTGTGCAGCGCGTCTATTTCGAGAACGTCCTCCTGCAGGGGGAAGGACATGTCGGCGATGTGATGCTGGAAGCGAATTTCTTCGACGAGTTGACCAAACAGGTCGTATTCGCCGACCACCAATTCTCCATCACGGTCTCCGGACTGAATGAATACAACAACCTGCCCGGCGGCGATTATGCGGAGGACGACGTGATACTCTACCGTCTGGTACCGCAGAAGAAGGGGGCCAACGTGCAGTTCGATATGCAGATGATGAACAACGGCGAGCAGCCTGCACAGCCTGTCAATGCCGGGGACAGGGACGAATTCCTGCTCTATTCCCAGAATCTGAACTATTACCTCGACGACGAGACGGACAAGGCGGGTGTTGCCGAATTTGACTGTACGTTTTATCCGATAGATGAGGAGTCCTGGGGAAGCGGGGGCCGCGTGCATATGTTCATGCCGAAGAGGCCCCAGAAACCTGCGTCCGAAACGGGCAGGTATGCCATCTACATGTACACCAACCGCGCGCAGAGCGCCGAAGTGGTACGTATCGCCTCCAACCAGCCCGGGTCGTCTTCTGGGTACCCCGGTAACGGAGGAGCGCCCTACGAGGGAAATGCCTATCGGTCGGTGACGTTCGAGCTGGCCAACTACAATCCGTTCCGCTTCGCGGCCCGGGTGAACGGAGAGGGAACCGATACCTCGGGAGCGGAGGAGGAGACCGTGACGCCGCTGTCGTGGACGTATCGTCCGCAGCAGCAGGTGGATATCGAGCTGGATGTGACGAGCTTCGCCGGTTCCGACGGCAAGTCCGTAGACCCCTTCGGGGAGCCGTTCGAGATATATATCGACGCTCCGATGCTCGAGATAGACGAATCGAGGCTGGCCGAGTGCAACCTGACGGACGGGAAGCTGAAGGCTGACCCGTCGGTTCCGGAAGATTCATCTATACGGTGGATGCGCAGAGAAGTACGGAGCGTACCTTCGGCACGGGCAGTGCGCTGAAAAAGGACGGAACGCTCCTCGACAACGGCGGCTCCGTAGACCAGGCGGGTGAACGGAAGCGGCTGCCTTTCCTTACCGGTGAAGTGGTGAGTGCCGGCGACATCACCGTCAGCTCCGACGAGGAGATGGTCGTATTCTTCCGGAAGACCTTCCGTGTCACGAACGAGTCCATCCGGGGTATCATTCGGTATAATGACAACGGGGTGATGCGCGACGTGCCGCGGAATGCCTTCGTCTCCTTTGAACGCGTCAGCAACGGCACGCGGATAGGCTCCATGACGATTACGGCCGACGGAGAGTACGAACTGCGCCTGCGCAAGGAGTATGCCTTCAACTGGTACACCGACCCGATAGGGGTATATTATCGGGACGGAGAGGGGAATACATGGCATGCGGACGTGACCAGCCTGGCCGACCTCTTCGACGATACGGCCATCGAAATGAGACTGGAGGAGGGCAATTGACGACATGCGGTATCGAGCTGCGGTATCGCTGCGCCGTGCAGCCCTGCCCGTACCGCACGCTTGGACCGCCGCACGCTCGAACCTGCCGAAGGTTCGGAGCCGTGCGGTATCGGAAGAATCAGACGTATGGGTTTCTCTCTGCGTGTCGGTGTGTGCGGCCTGCCTGGCCGTCGCCGGCTGTGCGTCTATCGCCGGCTCTCCGCTTCGTGCGGGGGGTGAAACGGAGCTGTCCGACGGGGTCGGGTTCCGGCTGCCGGATATTCCCGACACCTTCGGGGAGCCGCACGGGCCGAGTATCTTGCGCTCCATTACTGGGACGGTTTCGATTTCGCCGGCGCGGATATCGCTGCTCCGGGGGCCGAGCAGGCATTCGTGGATTTCCTCGGACTGCTGTCCCGTATCGCCTCGGCGGACGGTGCATTCGGTGCGCTTTTCGGGCGCGCGGCTGGTTCCGACGGGTTGTACCGTCTGATGGAGCTGTGCGACAGGTATCTTTACGAACCTTGGTCGCCGATGCGCAGCGATGAGCTGTATGCGGCCGCGCTGCGGGCATTTACGGAGAGTCCCTGCATCGCGGAGATAGACAAGGTTCGGGCCCGGCAGGCGCTGGAGAGGCTGTCGATGAACCGGCCGGGTACTCCGGCCGCCGATTTCATCTATGTCGACCGCGGCGGGAGCCGGCATCGCCTGTCGGATATCGAGGCACCGCATATTCTGCTGTTTTTCCACTATCCCGGCTGCGGGGAGTGCCGCCGGATGAAGGCCGCGCTGGAGGCTTCGCCGATTGTGGGCGAGTCGCTCCGTAGGGGAAGGCTTGCCTCCTGGCCGTATGCGTCGGAGAGCGGGACGATTGGGAGCGTTCCGGATGTCCGATGGGGGGAATTGACGGGTTCGACGGAGGGATGTCCTCCTCCTGCCGGACGGTTTATGACCTGCGGGCTCTGCCGACGCTCTACCTGCTCGACGGCGAACGGTGCGTGATATTGAAGGATGCTTCCATGGTACAGGTCGAGGAGCGGCTTGCAGCCTTGTGCAGTGGACAGGCTGCGGCTGCGAAGCGACCGTCATAGTTCGGAGGAGCCGGAACGGATGCATGGCCGCTATCTTGCCGCACCGGCCATATCCCGGAAGGTCTTCCGGATTCTGTCGCTCTTCTCCTTCCTGTTTCGGAATTTTCGCCGTGTCGGGCCGGAATGACGGACGTATCTGTGTCCCGATAGGCGGGAGTCCGCGTTCCGCGTCTTGCCCGACCTCTTCGTCTCTGTCGTTGCTGTCGGTTTCTCTTTTCTGTCTCGGGAAGGTCCGTGAAAGAGATACCCCGCCATACGTCGTATGGCGGGGTATCTTCGAGGTGCGAAGCGGAATCGAACCGCTGTAGAAGGTTTTGCAGACCTTTGCCTAACCGCTCGGCCATCGCACCGTAATGTTTCGCTGTCCCGTTTCGGGGTACGAAACGGTGTGCAAATATAGCCAATAATCTTCATTCTCCAAAAAATAGGCGATGCGGGTGCGGTAAATTTGGTGCCGGGGCATTTCCGACGGCCGCATTCGACCGGAGCGGCCGGCATCCGACGGAACCGTCTCCGCTGTGGGCCGCCGGTGCGGGCGGTGGAAAAGGACACAGGCGGTGGAGAACGGAAGGAGGAGAAGATACGGGAGAGACAGTACGGGTTTTTTATTACCTTTACGGTAAAAACCGCGGCGGCATGACGGTGGACGACATAGCGCTTACGCTTCAAAAGGGACTCGGTGTCCGGGGAGCGGCACACCTGCTCTCCCTGGCGGGCAGTGCCTCTGCGGTGTATGCCGCATCGGAGGGGGAGCTGTCCGGAAGTTCGGGCTGCGGAGCGACATTGCGCGTGCCTGGCGGCGAAAACCGCGCATCGGGAGGCGGAAGAGGAGCTGCGCTACATGAGGCGCCACGGCATATCGGCCGTCGCATCCACGGATGCGGATTACCCGGCGCTGCTGCGGGAATGTCCCGATTATCCCCATGTCCTCTATTTCGTCGGCGACGCCGCGGCTTTCCGCGGCAGGATGCTGTCGGTGGTCGGTACCCGTGCGGCGACCGTTTACGGTCAGCAAATGTGCGATGCACTGGTGGGCCGCGTGGCCGAACTCGCCGCCGGAACGGCGGTCGTCAGCGGGCTCGCTTACGGGATAGATGCCGCCGCACACCGTGCCGCTTTGCGGTATGGGCTCCGGACGGTGGCGGTTATCGCCAATCCGCTGCCCGGCGTTACCCCCGTACAGCACCGGCATTGGCGCACGACATTGCGGAGCGGGGCGGGGCCGTGGTGACGGAGCTGCACTCGCGGACCAGGCAGAACGGCGCTTATTTCATACCGCGCAACCGGATAATCGCCGGGATGGGTGAGGGAACCGTGGTCGTG
>ENA-OQDW01000895-OQDW01000895.1-human-gut-metagenome-genome-assembly--contig:-NODE-895-length-11715-cov-1.766051_pt1 | contig 11715 bp, 16 predicted proteins | sample MGYA00242784_ERZ504613 | MGnify/ENA primary metagenome ERZ504613 (study PRJEB26092, sample SAMD00036330) | human gut metagenome | host: Homo sapiens | study: EMG produced TPA metagenomics assembly of... | reverse complement strand
CCCATCTCTATTTCCTGTTCCTTGCTGATCAGCCCCGCTTCTGCCGGCGGCGTCATCCCCAGGCTGCAGCAGAATACAAAGACTATTGCTAAAATAAAGCGTTTCATCTTTTCACACCCCTTGTTTTAACGTAAACTGTCAAATCGCACCAGTTTCTTTCAACTTCATAATCTCTGGCTCCGTATAACCCAGTTCAGTCAGCACATCAGCCGTATGTTCTCCTAAAAGCGGCGCCCGGCGTTCGATGCTGCCCGGCATATCCGACAAACGGATCGCCGGTTTGACATACTGCAAAGTGCCGATATCCTCCTGTTTTTGCGCCAGCATTTCTGACTGCTGTGTCAGCTCGCTGTTTAAGGCTTCCTCCAGCGAACAGACCGGCGTCACGCAGAATTCTTCCTCACCGATCAACGCCAGCCATTCGGCCTGCGTTTTGGTCTGGAATACTGCTGCCAAACGCTCCTGAAGCTCATTACCATGTTCAAAATCATGCTGACGCTCGATCAGCTCTTCACAACCCAGGATTTCGCACAGACGCCGCCAGAATTTAGGTTCGATCGTCCCCACGCTCAAATAACGGCCGTCCTGCGTCCGGTAAATATTATAATAATGTGCCGTGCGCCCGAAAGGCTGACAACCTGTAGCCTTACAGCCCCACAAGCTGCTGATGCCGGTTGTCTGCAAACTCAGTGAAGTATTATATAAATTGATATCTACAGCCTGACCTTCCCCGGTACGTTCGCGCGCCAGCAAAGCCAGCAGAATACCGCTGACAGCGTTCATACTGCTGCCCAGCGCCGCAATCTGTACCTCTGAAACGCAGGCACTGCCAACGTCATCCAGTGAATTCAGACCTGCAAGTCCGATCACATTCAGGTCATGGGCCGGTTTATGACGGTAACTGCCAGTCTGCCCAAAGCCGGTGATCGAACAATAGACCAGCTGCGGGTTGATTTCCCTGACAGTTGCGTAATCCAAGCCATAACGCGCCAGATAACCCGGCCGGAAGCCTTCTAAAAATACATCTGCTTCTGACAGAAGACGCAATAAAAGCTTACGTCCGCCTTCAGTTTTTATATCGGCCGTAATGCCGCGTTTATTACGGTTAAGCGCCAAATGCCAATAGCTCATACCTGGCAGCGCTTCCGGAAAAAATCTGCGTGTATCGTCGCCTGTAGGCGTTTCCACTTTGATAACATCGGCGCCGAAATCTCCCAATACCATACCGCAGTACTGTCCCGGCAGCCATTTAGAAAAATCTATCACCTTGATACCGGTCAAAGCCTTCATTCTTCTGACCCCCAATATTTTAACTGCAAAATATCCTCTGAAAATATACTTTATAATATTCTACATTTTTTACTGTTTCCCTTTAATTTATTTGCTGTGAAATGCTATAATAAGTTATAGAAGTTGTCTGAAGAGGTGTCATTACATGAAGATCCATAAGCTCACTTTAGCGGCGCTGCTGGTTGCCATCGGCACCCTGAGCGCGCATCTTATTTATATACCGGCCGGCATTTCCAAATGCTTTCCCGTGCAGCATGCCATCAACGTGCTGGGAGCGGTGATTTTAGGCCCCGGCTATGCGACAGCAGTGGCCTTTGTCATTTCCTGCCTGCGCAATATGTTCGGTACCGGCTCACTGCTGGCTTTTCCCGGCAGTATGATCGGTGCCTGTCTGGCCGGACTTTGCTATAGCAGGTTCGGCTCTGTCAAAGCGGCTATGGCCGGCGAGATTTTCGGCACCGGTATTTTAGGCGGACTGACTGCCTGGGTCATCGCCCGTTTCTTCTTGAACAGCGCGGCAGCAGCCTGGTTCTTTATCCCGCCGTTCCTGATCAGCACTGTCGGCGGCAGTATCATCGCCGGACTGATCATTAAAAGCGGTATCCTGCTTACGCTCTGCCAAATCTTTTTGCTAATAAAGGAAATAAATCAAATTTATGAATATTGATACCATGCTTTCACAAATTTTATATTCCTGAGCGGCTTCCTTTTCGGTATTTTCGCCTCACGCTACAGCGTCATCAGCTGGCGCACTCTGGCCAGCCGGCCGCCGCTGCTGCAATGCGCGCCCTACGTGCTGTTTATCATCGCAGCTTTTACGCTGTTTCCCTTCTGGCTGATTACCCGTACCGAAGCCGGCGGTTTTATTTATTATGCGACGCTGCTGTTCTTTTTTACAAAGGGCTACCGCGCTGATAAGAAAGGATGAGCCCCAACATGAGCGAAAATAAAACTAACAATACTGTGACCTGCGATTCCTGCGGACACAGCGCCAGAATCCACCCTCAGCTGGCCGATAAATATGTACAGCCGATGGCGGAAATATTCAAGGTTTTAGGTGACCCGACCCGCATTAAAATTTTAGAACTGCTGTCCCACGAGGATATGTGCGTCAGTAATATCGCCGAAATGCTGGATATGACACATTCCGCTATTTCTCATCAGCTGCGGCAGCTGCGTCATGCTCAGCTGGTCAAGTTTTCCAAGTCCGGCAAAGAAGTCATTTATTCGCTGGACGACGAACACGTCCTGACGCTGTTTGCCCAGGCGCTGGATCATGTCAAACATAAGGTTTAAGCATTCCGCACATAAAAACGGAGCCTGCTGTGCAGACTCCGTTTTTTTATTTTTACAGCTGCAGAAAATAACGATAGACAGCATCGCTGTCTGTCAATTCCGGGTGAAAACTGGTCGCCAGCAGCTTTCCTTGCCGGGCAGCTATGATATGCCCTGCATACTCCCCCAAAATTTCTGTCTGTTCGCCAACCCTTTCTATCCACGGAGCTCTGATAAATACAAGTGGCAGCGGTTCTGCCCCCAAAGCAGGCAGCAACTGCCTGCAGCTGAAACTGTCGAGCTGACTGCCATACGCGTTACGACGCACGGTAATATCCATCACTCCTAAATGCGGCTGTTCACCGACAATATTTTTTGCCAGCAGAATCAGCCCCGCACAGGTCCCCCAGACAGGCAGCCCCTCTTTCACCCTCCGTTTTAAAAGCTCAGACAGTCCCGTTCGCTGTAAAAGTCTGCTGATAGCAGTGCTTTCACCACCGGAAGAATCAATCTGTCCACCTGCTCTAAATCAGCAGCCGTTTTTACGGCAACCGGCAAAACCTCTGTCAGCTGCGCCAGTTTAGTCAGATGCTCAGAAAATGACCCCTGCAGTGCCAGTACGCCTACACTCTGCATTACCAGCCACGCTCCGCAAAGGTTTGTTCCACCGGTATAGTTTTGATATCGATACCGCTCATGGCCTCGCCAGATCTTCTGATACTTCGGCTACGATTTTAGGATCGTTATAATAGCTGGTCGCCAGTACGATCGCCTTGGCGCGCTTAGCCGGATCGCCGCTGCGGAAAATACCTGACCCGACAAAAACACCTTCGCTGCCAAGCTTCATCATCAGGCCGCATCTGCAGGCGTAGCAATACCGCCGGCGGCAAAATTAACTACCGGCAGCCTGCCGCCCGCAGCGACTTCTGCCACCAGTTCATACGGCGCTCCCTGTTCTTTGGCAAAGCTCATCCATTCCTCCCGCGGCAGATTCTGCAGCAATCTTATCTGTCCCATCATCGTCCGCATATGCCGCACTGCTTCTACACATTGCCGGTACCAGCCTCTCCCTTCGTGCGGATCATTGCCGCTCCCTCACCGATACGGCGCAGTGCTTCGCCCAGATTGCGGGCACCGCAGACAAAAGGGATCTTAAAAGCATGCTTGTCGAGATGATATAAATCATCGGCCGGTGTCAGAACTTCACTTTCATCGATATAATCTATTCCCAGCGCCTCCAAAATCTCCGCTTCCACAATGTGACCGATCCTGACCTTGGCCATTACCGGAATCGATACGGCGCTTTTGATCTCTTTAATAAGCTTCGGGTCGCTCATTCTGGCAACGCCGCCATCCCTGCGAATATCAGAAGGCACACGTTCCAACGCCATAACAGCTACTGCGCCTGCAGCTTCGGCAATTTCAGCCTCTTGGGCATTGGTGACATCCATGATTACGCCGCCTTTGAGCATCTGTGCTAAATTACGATTTAAAATTTGTCTATCTGTCATCTTTATTCCTCCTAAAAACTTACTTTCGTTAACGACAGTTTTATGATACAATAATTCTGTACAGTAATAAATAGCCAGAAACTATTTTTCCAAAGGGGACAGTTTTATGCTTTTGACTAATCTTAAACTTGACAAACAGACCGACACGCCTTTATATACCCAGATCATTGACTCTATCAAAAACCAGCTCTACAATGACCAGATCACAGCCGGCGACAGACTTCCGTCTGTCCGCAGGCTCTCAGCAGCGCTGCAGATAAGCCGCACGACTGTCGAAAACGCTTACAATCAGCTGGTTGCCGACGGTTATCTGCAAAACGAACCTAAACGCGGTTATTTTGCAGCAGCACTGTCAGGCCTGAGAAAGCACAGCGACGCGCCTGTGACACAAAGTATCGAACCGCCTGCCGTACGTTATAACTTTGCCAATAATTATATCGATCCCGCTTCTTTTCCCTCCGAGCTTTGGCGGCGCTATCTGAACCGTGCCTTAAAAAATAAACACCTGCTTTCCGGCTATGGCGAGCCGCAGGGTGAAACAGAACTGCGCCGTACACTGGCCAAATACAGCTCGGTGGCCCGCGGCGTTATCTGCAGCCCCGAACAGATCGTGATCGGCGCCGGTGTGCAAAGCCTGCTGCAGATCCTGATCGACATTCTACAGCCAGATATCACCAGTATTGCTCTGGAAGCGCCAGGCTTTGCCCAGGCAGAGCGACTTTTTACTTCGCATGGCTGGCAGGTACGGCATTTCAGCACCGACCAGTTAGAGACTTCCCTGCCCAGGCTGCTTTACGTCAGCCCTTCCAATCCCTATAAAGGCCGCTCGCTCTCGCCGCAGCAAAGACTGAACCTGCTGCGCTGGGCAACGCAGCAGCAGACCTATCTGCTGGAAGATGACTATAACGGCGAGTTCCGTTATTTCGGCCGGCCGGTATCCTCACTGCAGGGCATGAGTGATGGCCGCACAGTTATCTATCTTGGTTCTTTTTCGCGGCTACTGCTGCCTTCCCTGCGTATTTCTTACATGGTATTGCCGCCGCTGCTGTTAGACCGTTACCGCCAGCTGGGACACCTTTATAACCAAACGTCTTCTACGATCGAACAGCTGCACTGGCCGACTTATTGCCGCCGGCGCACTGCGCCGCCACGTTAAACGACTGCGCAGGCTCTACAGTAATAAAAACACACTGCTGCGGCAAGCTTTAACGGAAATCTTCGGCAGCAGAGTCATTGTACGAGCCTATGAATCCGGTCTGCATCTGCGCCTGGCTGTCGTCACGCAGCAAACTGCCGATACCCTGTCCGAACTGGCACTGGAAAACGGCGTCCGGATCCTGCCGGTTTACGACAGCAACGGTAATTTACCAGAGATCCTGATTTCTTTTGTCGGTATTCAGGAAAACGACATCCGACCGGCACTGCTGCAATTAAAAAAAGCATGGTTTTAGTATCTGCCAAGCTATTGACAGTATTGACCTGCGATGCTATGCTAAAAAAAGAGTGAAGCCGTAAGGCGTCACAAAGGGGTACACCACCACGGGTGTAGCTTTTTGTGGCGCCTTTTTTTATTTTTCTTCAAGGAGGGTTCCCTATGCAAATCAACGGTCAACCAATCAGCACCGCTGCAGGCAGCACCTTGTCGCAATTATTGGCGCAGCAGGGTTTTGACGTTGCCCGCGTCGCCGTCGAACTCAACGGTAAAATCATCTGCCGCAGCGATTTCAGCAAAGTGCAGCTCGCCGACAGTGATACCATCGAAGTTGTACAGTTTGTGGGCGGAGGTTAAAAATGACTAAACAAATCACCAGGCAACAGCTTTCAGCAGCACTGGTTGAACGGCACGGACAGAAACGCCAGCAGCATTTGTACACCGCCAGTGTCGGTATCGCCGGTTTAGGCGGGCTGGGCTCCAACATTGCCGTCCAGCTGACGCGCCTTGGCATCGGACACCTGACCCTCGCCGACTGCGATCGGGTCGAGATCAGTAATCTCAACCGGCAAAGCTACCGACTCTGTGACATCGGCAGACCTAAACCCGAAGCCTTGACAGAACAGCTGCTGCAGATCAATCCCTATTTATGCTACGAGCCGCACTTTCTAAAGCTCACGCCGCAGAATATCCCGGAAATTTTTGCCGGCTGTAATATCATCTGCGAAGCTTTTGACGACCCTGAACAAAAGGCCATGCTGACAGAAACCGTCCTGCAGCGGCTGCCGCAGGCAAAACTGATCGTTTGTTCCGGCATGGCGGGCGCTGGCAGCGCCAATGCTATTACTACCAGCCGCAGGCTGAACCGTTTCTACCTGTGCGGCGACGGTACTGCCGATATTGCCGCGGACGGCAGCCTGCTGGCCCCGCGCGTCAGCGTCTGTGCCGCCCATGCGGCGACCATGGTCATGAGACTGGCGCTGGGCTTCACCACACCTTAAACGAAAGGAGAATTTTAAACTACGATGCAAGAAGATAAACTTATTTTAGGCGGCTACAGCTTCAGCTCCCGCTTTATTCTTGGCAGCGGCAAATATTCGCTTCCGCTGATCAAAGCCGCTGCCGAACAGGCCGGGGCGCAAATCATCACCTTAGCGCTGCGGCGCGCTCAATCGCAGCAGGACAATATCCTCGATTTTATTCCCTCAAGCATCACACTGCTGCCCAACACCTCAGGCGCCCGTACTGCTGAAGAAGCAATACGCATAGCCAGGCTAGCCCGTGCCTGCGGCTGCGGCAATTTTATCAAACTGGAGATCATCCGTGATTCTAAATATCTGCTGCCGGACAATCAGGCAACGATCAGGGCAACGGAAATCCTCGCTAAAGAAGGCTTTATCGTCATGCCTTATATGTATCCCGACCTTAACACCGCCAGAGATCTACGTGACGCAGGCGCAGCCTCGATCATGCCCCTGGAGCGCGCATCGGTTCCAACAAAGGCTGGCAACCCGCGATTTTATCAAGATCATTATTGATGAGATAGCACTGCCTGTTATCGTCGACGCCGGATTGCCGCCCTCCCAGGCCTGTGAAGCCATGGAAATGGGTGCCGCTGCCGTCATGGCCAATACCGCCATCGCTACAGCCGGCGATATCCCTCTGATGGCTGCAGCTTCAAGCAGGCTGTTGAAGCAGGGCGTGCCGCTTACTTAGCCGGGCTGGGACGTGTTTTAGAGCAGGGTGCGGCTGCTTCATCGCCTCTGACAGGCTTTTTGGAAGACAGGTGATATGAATATGAAAATCGATCAGCATACCGATCCGATGGCTTATCAGCCGGATATGGAAATAACCTCGTCAGCTATTATGGAACAGGTGCTGGCCGCCCGTGCAGCTTACGACGAAACTGTTTATACGGCGAACGACGTGAAACAGGCCCTGCTTCAGGATCACCTGACGCCTGAAGCATTCGCCGCACTGCTCGCACCGGCCGCAGCACCATTTCTGGAACAGCTGGCACAAAGGGCACAGGCAGAAACACGTAAACATTTCGGTAATGCCGTCAATCTGTTCACCCCGCTTTATATCGCCAACTACTGCGAAAATCACTGCATCTACTGCGGCTTTAACTGCTACAACAATATCAAACGCGCCAAGCTTACTGCCGCTGAAATAGAAACGGAAATGCAGGCTATTGCCGCTCAGGGCCTGGAAGAAATCCTGATCCTGACCGGGGAAAGCCCGACTATGAGCGACGTACATTATATTGGTGCAGCCTGCCGGCTGGCCCGCAAATATTTTCGTGTTGTCGGTCTTGAGGTCTACCCCATGGACAGCAGTGATTATGCCTATCTGCATCAATGCGGAGCTGACTTCGTCACCGTTTTCCAGGAAACCTACGCCCCTGATAAATACGGTCAGCTGCATCTGGGCGGACGTAAACGTATTTTCCCCTATCGTTTTAATGCACAGGAACGGGCTTTACAGGGCGGAATGCGCGGAGTTGGCTTTGCCGCTCTGCTGGGACTGGATGATTTTCGCCGTGACGCTTTGGCAACAGGTCTGCATGCTTATCTGCTCCAACGTAAATACCCTCAGGCCGAGATCGCTTTTTCCTGTCCGCGCCTGCGCCCCATCATCAACAATGAGCAGATCAATCCCAAAGACGTCCATGAGCGGCAGCTGCTGCAGATCATCTGCGCCTACCGCATCTTTATGCCCTTTGCCTCCCTCACTATTTCCTCCCGTGAATGCGCCCGTTTCCGCGATAACGTAGTCGGACTTGCTGCAACTAAAATTTCTGCCGGCGTTGAAGTTGGCATCGGCGGTCACAGCCAGCAGAGCAAAGCGACGAACAGTTCCTGATCGACGATAGCCGTACCGTCCGTGAAATCTGCGCAATGTTGACGAACCGAGGACTGCAGCCGGTCATGAGTGATTATGTCTATGTTTAAGCTGCTCGCCGTTACCGACCAAGCTTCCTGTCCTGAAAATTTTTGGACGCAGCTCCAGCTTTTAGCTGCTTCTGAAATCGACGCTCTTATTTTCCGTGCCAAAGAATTACCGCCACAGGAATATTATCGGCAGGCCTCACAGGTGCAGAAAATCTGCCGGACACATCAGCTGCCGCTGATCCTGCATACTTATCAGGACATCTGCCGCCGGCTTGATACGTATGGACTGCAGGTAAGCTATCAGCAGCTCCTATGCCAGCCTCAGCTGCGGGCACAGGTACAATGCCTGGCGTTTCCATCCACCATGCTGACGAAGCGGTACGTGCCGCTGACTTGGGCGCCGATTATTTACTAGCCGGGCATATCTTTGCTACAAGCTGCAAGCAGGGGCTGCCCGGACGCGGTCTTGATTTTCTCAGCGCCGTCTGCGCCGCTACATCCCTGCCCGTCTACGCTATCGGCGGGATCACGCCTGCCAATATCGGACAGATCAAAAAAACAGCTCCGCCGGCGCCTGTCTGATGAGCAGCCTGATGACCTGCCCAAAACCAGCAGTACTGGTGCAAAAACTGCGGCAGGCTTTACTTTAGGCCCGCATAAACAAAAAATCCCGCTTCTGTCATAAGAAGCGGGATTTTATTTCATCAGGCAAACATCCAGACAAAAAAAATGGTGATCCACCCGCGACTCGAACGCGGGACACCCTGATTAAAAGTCAGGTGCTCTACCGACTGAGCTAGTGGATCACATAGTTATCAAGTTTCAAGCCAACTTGACAACGATATAATTATAACTACCTTTCACTGTTCTGTCAAGAAATAATTTTCAAAAATATAAAAACCGTCAGAAAAATCTGACGGTTTAAATTTTTGATTTACAGCAATTTTTTCAGTACGATAGTCTGTTCACGTTCCGGACCTACGGAAACAATACCCAGTTCGACACCGGCAACCTCACTCAGACGGTTCAGATAAGTTTTAGCCTGAACAGGCAGCTCGTCAAAGGTGCGGATAGACGTAATATCAGTCAGCCAGCCTTCAAACTCTTCAAAAACCGGTTCAACCTTTGCCAGAACGTTCAGGCTGGCAGGAATCTGTTTGATTTCCTGTCCGTCGATCTTGTAGCCGACGCACATTTTGATCTTCGGCATTTTATCGAGAATATCCAAACGGGTCACTGCCAGGCAGTCCAGGCTGTTCAGACGTGCGGAATATTTGAGCATGAAAGCATCAAGCCAGCCACAGCGGCGGGGACGTCCGGTAACGGTACCGTATTCATGGCCTGTTTCACGGATCTGATGCCCGGGTCCGTCAGTATCAAGCAGCTCAGTAACAAAGGGACCTTCGCCGACGCGTGTCGTATAAGCCTTGACTACGCCCACCACATGGTCGATATAACGGGGGCCGATGCCGCTGCCGGTGCTGGCATTGCCGGCAGTCGGGTTCGAGCTGGTAACATACGGATAAGTACCATGATCGATATCAAGGAAAGTAGCCTGCGCGCCTTCAAACAGCACGTTTTTACCCTCGCTGAAAATTTCGTCTAAAACTACGCCGGTATCAGCAATATACGGCCGCAGCTCTTCGGCATAAGCCAAAAATTCCTGCAGCATAGTTTCATAATCAAAAGGTTCGCCGCCATAAATTTTAGTAATAATGGCATTTTTGGCTTCCAGGTTGATTTTCAGCTTTTCTGCAAAAGTATCGGGTTCCATCAAATCACAGATGCGGATGCCGGTACGGGCAACCTTATCCATATAGCAGGGGCCAATACCGCCTTTGGTCGTACCGATCTTATTACAGCCCAAAGCTGCTTCCTGCAGTTCATCCAGACGGGCATGGTAAGGCAGCACCACATGCGCACGGTCAGAAATGACCAGATTGTCGCAGCTGATGCCTTTAGCTTCATATCAGCAATTTCATGCAGAACTACGCCGGGTTGATAACGACGCCGTTACCCAGCACATTAGTCTTATCACTGTACAAAACACCGGAGGGAAGCAGACGCAGTTTATAGGAAACGTCATTGACGACTACCGTATGACCTGCGTTGGAACCGCCGGAATAACGTACGACGGCATCGGCTTTCTGTGCCAAATAATCAACAATCTTACCTTTACCTTCATCGCCCCATTGGGCACCAATAACTACAACAGATGACATGTGAGCATCTCCTTATCTAAATCATAATCCGAAGCGGGACATAATCAAATCTACATGACGCAGCATGGGTTTGGGATCGAAGCAGGCTTCGATTTCTTCTTTGGAGAGATATTTTTGGATATCCGCATCCATTTCCACGTTGGTCTTAAAATCAGCGCCTTCAAGCCAGCGGGCCATAGCGTTGCGCTGCACCCATTTATAAGCGTCTTCACGCAGCACGCCCTTGCTGACCAGTGCGATCAGCAGATTCTGGCTGAAGATCAGGCCGCCGGTTTTGTTCAGGTTCGCCATCATCGCTTCCGGATAAACCAGCAGCTTGTCGACGATACCGGTAAATTTACGCAGCATATGATCCAGCGCGATAGTAGCATCCGGTAAAATCACACGTTCCACAGAAGAGTGGGAAATATCGCGTTCGTGCCACAAGGCGACGTCTTCCAGTGCAGCAACGGCATACCCTCTCAGCAAACGCGCCATACCGGAGATTTTTTCGCAGGTGATGGGATTACGTTTATGCGGCATCGCCGAGGAGCCTTTTGCCCGGGAGCAAAATATTCTTCAGCTTCACGAATGTCCGTGCGCTGCAGATTACGGATTTCCGTAGCCATTTTATCAAGAGAGGAACCAATGATCGCCAAAGTAGTCAGAAAATCGGCATGGCGGTCGCGCTGGATGACCTGGGTAGCCAGACGGGCAGCCTTAATACCTAATTTTTCACAAACATATTCTTCAATAAACGGGTCAATATTGGAGTAAGTGCCGACTGCGCCCGAAAGCTTACCGACCGCAATAAATCACGACGCCTGCTTCAACCGTTCGATATTGCGCTCGGTCTCATCCATCCACAGCGTCAAACTCAGCCCGAGGTCATCGGCTCGGCATGGATGCCATGAGTACGACCGATCATAATCGTATGCTTGTGTTCAGCGGCACGGCGTTTCAGCACAGCATGGAATTTTTCCAGATGACTCAGTAAAAGGTCGGCAGACTGTTTCATCATCACGCCCAAAGCGGTGTCCTTGACATCGCTGGAAGTCAGACCTTTATGGATGTATTTGGAAGCATCGCCCACATATTCGGCCACATTTGTT